>Ga0105044_10004070_pt1 | contig 20090 bp, 17 predicted proteins | sample MAT01_FD_78092 | JGI IMG/M metagenome (GOLD analysis project Ga0105044, IMG submission 78092) | Freshwater microbial communities from Lake Fryxell liftoff mats and glacier meltwater in Antarctica - MAT-01 | ecosystem: Environmental > Aquatic > Freshwater > Ice > Liftoff microbial mat | place...
GGGACGCGCAACTACTTCGCCAACGGCTATATCCTCGGATACGCCAACAGTGGATTCCAGGCCGGGCAGTTCATGTACGTCGATGATGTCAAGATTTCGACGGGGGGCTTCCCGAACTGAGTCGCCGCTCACAAATCCGGCACGGGGCTGCTGACACTGCGTCAGCAGCCCCATGACGTTTGGGCAGGCAGTACTCCGGCCGCGTGACCGCAGAGACCGGGACAGCGCAATCCCCACCACGACTGTGGGTGACAGGCGGCATCACACACAGGTCACCCCTCTCGTGAGGCTTCCGAAGCCCGCTGCCTTTCATACTCGTTTACGACAGTTCGCAGCTTCCCGCCCGCTGTGCGCTCAAGACGGGGTACGTCGAGAATGCTGATCAACATCTCGTCGCCGAGCCGGCGCTGCAACTCATCCCGAAGTGCTTCTCGCTCAGACTCTGGAATCACGCCGATTGGGACGAGTTCAACACGCACATGATCCGCGCGATCCTGGACGATTCGTGCCTCGTGAATCGATGTGACTGCCTTGAAGATGGGGTCGAGGCGGCCGATGCGGCGACCGCGTGGCGTCACGATCACATCGTCCTGCCTTCCAATGATTGCACGCACAGTCGGCGAGGTTCGGCCGCAGGGGCACCCTGCTTCGCCTGCGGTCGCGAGGTCACCGGTGCGCCAGCGAATCAGCGGCATTACCGGATTCACGAATCCAGTGCTCACGATTTCGCCCGTTTCACCGGGAAGAGCGGATCGCCCGTCAACTAGGATCTCTGTGTAGCCGAACGCGGGATGCGCGTGATATTGTCCGTACTCGCACTGATTGATCAACGCAACCATCTCGGCGGAACCGTAGTGATCGAAGACCTTGCAGCCAAATGCCGTTTCGGCGGCCTCGCGCACATCCGGCCGGAGTGTTTCTGACGATGTGATGATAGCGCGCGGCGCAATCGGTCGATCACCACGCTCGAGAATACGCCTCGCAATTGGCTCGAGACTTGATGGGTAGGTATCAATCAGTGCCGGGCCAAAGCGCCGCAGTGCCGTGATGTAGTCGTCGATGGTGTCTGGCGCGAGATGATAGGACGAGCAAAGCATGGTCCGGGCAGCCCAGTTGTGGCGCCAGTAGGGCGGTCCTCGGTCTGGAGCAACGATGGTCCGACCGGCAAACGTCGCGACACGGTCGGTTGACCTGACTCCCGCCCATTCGCGCAACTGAAAGAAGAACGCATAATTCTGCCGAAGTGCAGCGCGGTTGACGTGAATCGTGAGCGGAGTGCCAGTTGTGCCACCGGTGTGGATTTCCTGCAGCGATGCGGCGGCATAGCGACGAGACACGAGGGCACGACCGGCGGCTTGGGCTTCGGCCTTCGTTAATATTGGAAGTCCGAGGAATTCGTCGATTGTTCGAATACCGCCCTTCGGAATCCGGTCACGATAGAACGGAACATCCGCTTGCGCCGTCGCCGTCACGCCGCGCAACGCGGCAAACTGTTTTGCGCGCCAGACCGCCTCGGGCTGCTGCTCAGAGGCGCGTAGGTGCTCGATCAGCGCCCGATGCTGTGCGCCGTACCTGAGGAAATGCAACCAAAGCCCGTATCCGGACAGCATCGCGTTTTGTGCGAGCACCGGCGCGTGATCATAGGCGCTGCGAATCACACTCATCGCAAATCTCGAATTCGATCAACGATCGTGCGCCACTTGTTTCGCACAGTCGTTGCGATCAGCGTTGAAAGCACGCCCGAGGCAAGGCGCGTGGCGTTCTTGAGCAGATACGAATACTGCGCCGCGCGCTGAGAAGAGAGGCCTCGCTGGACAGCCTCACGGTATTGTCCCGTGGCGAGGGGCACAAGGGCAAGCGCCGATGCAGGTACTTCGCCGCCGAGGCGAATGCGATACTCGGAATCCGTGTGCAGGCGAGTCACGCGAAATACTGAAGGTTCGTCGCCGAGCACCGTATCCAGCAGGTACCCCTCGCGGAGCGCGGGCATCCATAACATATCACTCACGGCGTTACCGAGACTGAACGCAACAAGACGATCGCTCATCGTCACGACCGGCCGAGTGACATGGGGATGGTGCCCGACCAGGCATGAGGCGCCAGCAGCTATCATCGCGCGTGCGGCCGCCACGTCTGCTTCAGACGGTTGAGACACGAACTCGTCTCCCCAGTGAAGGCTGACGATCACGACATCCGACGTCGCCGCTGCCCGGATGATATCTCTGAGAACCGCCTCCAGAGGCCCATCAGCATACGGAGTCTGACCCATTCCATACTGCCGGGGCCGCCAAGAGTAACCCAGGACAGTTACGGATGAGCCCGTGGACGATTCTGTGCGTACTGGGTCGCATGCCCACGGGGGCGAACCGCGAAGGCCTATGACATGCAGCCCTGCGTCGCGAAGCGCACGCACGGTGGCAGCAAAGCCTGCGTCGCCATGCTGCATTGCGTGATTATTTCCGATGCTGATCGATGTGAAACCAGCCTCGCGAATTGCTGTTGCGTAGACTACGTCACCCCGCATCTGATCTCGCGCCCAACGCGAGTCGCCAACACCAACAGGTGAAAGAGAACACTCAAGATTCCCGAGTACGACGTCGGCGCCCGCAAGAAGCGGTGCCAGGTCAGAAAAGACCTCCGCGATCGTTCGACCGGCGTAGCGACTGTGAATACCGAAACCCACGGTACTCGATGAATCGCCGAGCATCAGGTCGCCCACCGCCACGAAGCGGATCATCTTTGCTCTGCGATCGCATCGAGGAGTAATGATTCCATGCGCGCCGCATCGAGCTCCCAGTGGTAGCGCGCACGTACTGCCTCGCGACCCCGGCGGCCATACTCGGCCCGGACGCCCGCGGATGCCATCTCGACGAAGGCTGTCGCGAGGGCGGACGGGTCATCGTACCGATAGACAGCGCCCGCTCCAGTCTCGCGAATCACCCGAGCGGCAGGCGCCGCGTCCGAGGTGATCACGGCTAGCCCGGCCGCCATGTAGTCGAACAGCTTGTTCGGGATTGTGGTGTTCCAGCTTTCGGTGGCATGATGTGGAACCAGACCGACATCCGCGTCCGCGACAAGCCGCAGCGCGTCAGTGTTCGGCACGAAGCCGTGAAACCTGACGATATCGTCACCTAGCGACAATGACTCGGCCTGCCGACGGAATTCGGTTGCCTCACGACCGCCACCAATCACACTCAGGTGCAGTCGCTGCCCTGTGGCACGCGCAAGCGCCACTGCCTCCAACACGGTGCCGAGACCACGGGGACCCTCAAGCAGTCCGAGATAGTTGAGATGCAGGATACCATCACGATGCTCTTTCATCGCCGATGACTCGACACGAGCGAGTGGTGGCGTATTGCCGACAACAGCGATACGGGACCTCGCCACACCGAGTCCGAGAAGCCGCGCCTCGGATTCCTCCACCACGACAGCAACCTTGTCAATCCGGCGAAGGACCCAGCGTTCAATCGCAGCAACGGCGCGCGGATTACGTACGACGACGTCGAACGGCTTCTGCAATCTATTGTCATATAGAGACTGCATCATCGCCGGATAGTTTTCAGCCATGTCGAGAACGCACGGAATACCCAGCAGCCGTGCAACCACGATCGCCGTCGGCGCCAGTGGCAAGTCGCGCACGAGCAGCACCTCGGCCTTGGTCAGACGAGCGGTGGCGACGACGGCACCAATCCATCGCGGGTTGAAAAACGCCGGGAACATCGATGCCGCGCTGAGCCTGCGCCCGATCGGCCACGCCCGCAGCCGGTGCACCATTGCTTCAGGGAGCATCTCGGTCGCCGCACGCGCAGCGCTGTTCCGGGCGACGAGATGAACGTCGTGCCCCTTGGAAGTCAGGCTGGAGGCGACTTTCGCGACGCGGACATCCCATGGATAGTCCGCATCCCAGATCTTGCAGATGCGCATGCGGTCGGTGAGAAGCGCGAAACAAAAGAAGATAAGCAGTACCAGCCAGCACCGCCGCGCCGGCACTTCAAGTAGACTACAACCAAATGTGTTGCGCGGTCGCTACAGTCGCGTAATACGTGACCGAGACCAAATCTGTACATTTTTCGTCAAACTTGCGCGAAAGCCCAGCTTTGCAGCTCCGCAAGCGGGTCAGTTACTGGCTAAATCGCTATACTTTTCCGGGGTGCGTATCAGAGTTGCCGCCCCTCCACGTCGTAGGATACGCAGTTAGAGCTTTGACCTTCCGGTCGCCATTCACTCCGGTGGAATCATCCTCGTGTACGGGACCGGACATGTCGCGAGTCATCAGGAGCACGGGTGAGCGCAGCAGCCCGTTTGGGTGCTGTTGTCGGGAGACATCAGGGATCAGGATAAGGCACCGACTGCGATGCGCACGACTGGGCGCTGTCTGGCTCGTGACATTTGTTTAGGGAGTATGTGAACGTAATGGATCTGCGCGATCATCTTCTTGCCAACCCGTCGGATGGTCAGAGTGTGGAACTCGTGTGGCAGCTCCAGGCGGGCTTTCTACAGCTTGAGACGACGGCTGCCGACGTCCATGCGGACATTGTGATCACTCATCGCGTTTCCATCGGTGTGCACAGTTGCCGCGCCGGGGGAGACTGCATCCAGCTTGATTTCGGCTCAAGCACAGCGATTTCGCGGCAGTGGCGGACCCGCGCCATTGGCACCCACGAGCAATGGGCGAATGGCGCACCTGGCTGCGGCTACGGTCAGCCTCGCTGTACATCCGGAGAGCATCACGGCCCAGGCGGACTCAATGCCGGAACACAGGCGGAGCGATCGCTCAGTTACCCACGCACTGTGTACTTTGCGGGATTGCTCGAAACCGAGGGTGACAGCTGCGGTCAGCGGGCGGCGCAGAATGCCGCAGGGCCCCGTTCCCGGTTCTATGGGTCGTTAGAATTATTGGTGGACGCGCGAGTTTCTGCATTTGGAGCAAAATGGCGATAACAATAAGACGGCTGTCGGCACTCAGGCTTCGCGATATCGTCTCGTTCGTGCGGCGGCAACCGATTTCGTTCTGGGGGCTGAACTTTTATGTCTTCATCGAGTATGTCCGTCCACAGTCAATATACCCGTCACTGAACTTCCTCCCGTGGGGGAAGGTCAGCATCATCGTGACGACGCTCGCCTTGCTCCTTGAGGGCCGTCAAACGAAGCTGCAGGCGCCGGCGAACCCGTGGCTGGCTGCGTTCACGGCAATCATCATGATTGGTTGCGTCACGGCATACATCCCCGGCATCGCATTCGAGGAGGTGTCACTGTACCTCACGTGGGTGCTGGTCTACGTCCTCATCGTCGCCATCATTAACACCGAAGAGAAATTTCTCGTCTTCATGCTCGGCTTCCTGCTTCACAGCTCGAAGATGTCACAGCATGGTGTGCGAACATGGGCCTCGATTGGCTTCGGCTTTCAGGACTGGGGTGCCACGGGAGGGCCCGGCTGGTTCCAGAATTCCGGCGAATTCGGAATCCAGATGGACGTCTTCTTTCCGCTCTCCGCCTATTTCTGTCTCGCACTCCACGAGCACTGGGGGCTGATCAAGAAGTCGATCTTCATATTCATGCCGCTGAGTGCCGTTGCGTCAATGATCGCATCGTCGTCCCGCGGTGCACTGCTCGGCGGTGCTGGCGCTGCACTCTGGATGGTCTCGAAGAGCAAGTACAGGGTTCGGGCGTTCCTCGGCATGGGCATCTTCGCGTTCATCGCCATCACGGCCGTCCCGGACAAGCAGGTCGAACGGTTCAAGTCGTCAGGGACCGACACCACCTCGACCCTGCGGCTCCGGTACTGGAAGGACGGTATAAAGATCACCAACGAATTTCCACTCACGGGTCTTGGGTTCGCAAACTGGATTCCGTACTATCAGCGATACTACAACCCGCGGGGGCAGGTACAGCACAACATCTTCGTGCAAGCGGGATCGGAGGCCGGCTATCCGGGGCTCCTTGTTTTCATCGCGCTGATCGTCGTGACGTGGGTCACGAACGCTCAGACTCGACAAGTCGTCAGGCGTGCGAAGGTGGCCGGACGATTCATCCCGCTGATGGCCCACGCTCTCGATGCCGCACTTGTCGGATATCTCATCAGCGGCTTTTTTGTGACGGTGCTTTTCTACCCCTACTTCTGGTTCAACCTGGCGATGACATCGGCGCTGTTTCGCGTTGCACTACATGCGGCGAGAAAAGGGACCGTCGTGCCGCAGGCCGACGAACCTGCAGAAGCCTCGAGCTCAGGTGGGCTTCTGGCGCCGAAAGGCGCCGTACTCCGACCGGCCGCGCTTCGCGCACTGCCAACACTGGACCGCGCGTGATCACGTCCGCCTGATGCTTAGCGTCCTCAAGCGGCCCGTGAAGGCAATGTTCGAGCGTGTGCTCGCGATTGGTGCAGAGCGTGCAGTCAAAGAGCTCGGCAAACGCGGTGCAACACTCGTTCTTGCGTACCACAACATCGTACCTGACCGTTCCCGACGCGGAGGGGACACATCCCTGCACCTCGGCTTTGATGTATTTCGCCGGCAACTTGACCTACTCCAGCGTTGCACCAGGGTCGTGGCACTTGATGACATGGTCGGCGACGAGGTGCTCGCGACATCGCAGGACGATCGACCGCACGTGGCAATCAGCTTTGACGATGCATACGCTGACGCGCTGGCGGTCGCGCTGCCGGAGCTTGCCATGCGCGACTTGCCGGCGACGGTATTCGTCGCGCCAGGCCTTCTTGGTACGACCTCGACGTGGTGGGACAGTTACCTCGGCACGGCGCCGGACGAGGCAGATTCCCGTCGAAACTACGCGCTCAACACGTTGGCGGGAGACGCCGCAGCCATCGCCGCATACGCACTATCGCGAGGTTGGATTGCGAGCGCAGGTGCCGTAATCGCGTCGGAGGCGGAGCTCGCGCGGGCAGCGATGCTCCGCGGCATCACATTCGGCGCGCATTCGATGACGCACCCGAACCTCGCCCGACTGGATCTCGGCACGCTGAAATGGGAACTTGCGACTTCTCTGGAATGGCTGCGCGCACGTTTCAGCATATTTCGTCCGTGGATCGCGTACCCGTACGGTCTGTCAAACCCAGAGGTGGAACGTGCCGCAGAACAGGCTGGCTATCTGGCCGGATTTCGTGTTGAGGGCGCCTGGACAACGCGGTGCAGGTCAACGTTTGCGCGAACACGACTGAACGTCCCTGCAGGTGTCTCTGACCGCGGATTTCTCTTGCGATTGGCTGCGCGCTGAAATGCCAGTTGCGTTGTCATGGTCTTCGGTGGCTTTGGCCGAAGACACACCGGCTTCCGGCTTCAAGCTGCCGGAAGGTCTCGTGTAAGAGCTACACCGGGTTGGTCACCGGTTGCGTGAGCGTCTGCCCCTCTGGTTCGAACGACATCGCGGAGCCACGAGCAAGGAGATCGTGGTCCGGCACTGTCGTCGCGGGGGAAACCATGAAGAAGAAACCCCTCGGACCAGCGAAACTCATCACCGCATGCGGCGAACCGACTACGCGCATTTGTCCAAACATACTTCACGATGGTCCAGCGGCAGTCTACAGCCGGCGACCGCTGCGCTCGACAGCGGCCCTGTACATTGCGTCATGCGCGGCAATCCACGACGGAACATCGTACTGATCTGACCAGCGGGCATGTGCGCGGTCGGCGCGTGCAGCTGAACCCGCACGATCACTGAGTGCGTCATGGATGGCGTCTGCGAGTGCGGACGGATCTTCCGCTGGTACCAATCGCGCCATCTCGGGAGTCAGCACGTCCGGCACTCCTCCCACCGCCGTGGCGACGATTGGCGTGCCTGCTGCCATCGCCTCGAGCAGCACCATCGGAGTTCCTTCGGTGCGCGAGGATAGGACAAGCACGTCGAACGCGGGAAGCAAGCTTGACGCGTCGGCCAGCACGCCCGGGAAGACAGCACGGACGCCGGCCTGACGCAACCGCTCCGCGACGGCGCGTCGCATCGGTCCGTCACCGATCACGGCAACCGACGCAAGCCTCGGCACGCGGGCCATTGCATCCGCGAAGACATCCGGGCCTTTTTCATGCGAAAGTCGCCCGATCCATCCGACCACTGGCCCCTCTCCCAAGAGACCCAATTCGGCGCGCGCTGCGGTTCGTGACCACTGCCCTCGTGGCGCGGGGACGGCGTTGGGAATCTGGCAGATCCTCTCGGCACGCACACCGCTCTCCACCGCACGCGAGGCCACTGAACGCGATACGGCGATCACGCCGGCTGCGCCGCGCAACGCCCGCAGCTGCAGCGACTCGTTGAGCCGCCCGCGTCGCGAAGCACCGATGAACCCGTGCAGAGTTGAAATGTGCACGGCCGTCACGCTCCGACGCAGCAACGCCGCCAAAGCGTCAGATCGAAACCCGTGCGAGTGGAGGACGTCCGACCCGCACTCGCGGGCCAACCGACGGAGAGCCGCAAATTCGAGATGGTACCCGCGGCCGCCGACAACAATTTCGTGAGCGGGGATCCCAGCGTCACGAAGCGCGTTGGCGAAGGGATGCGACTCGCCGCTCTGCTCGAGCGTGAGCGCCACGTGCGGAGTGTGCCCTGCTGCGCGCTGGCCGCAGGCGAGGAGCCGTATCACCGTCTCAATTCCGCCCGCCGGGGCAGGAGCGCAGCAGTGAAGCACCCGCACGGGACACCCTGAGATAACGATACGCCGCAAAGAACGCAGGACTGGAGCGCAATGTATCCAGGAGCACCAACACGCGCCGCATGCTGTAAATATCCCGGGTGGGCAGTCCAATGCGCTGACAGGCCCCATAGCGTTTGGCTAGCTTATGCGTTCGTCCCTCGAGTCGAGTCGGAACAAGTGCCACGGACCCTCCTTCACAGCCACGACTTGCGCATCCTCCCCCGGAACCCCCGCGGAGCCCACGAGTCGACACTCCGGATGGTGTTCTCGAGCGACCAATGCGCTTGACCGTCGCTATCTGCACGTACAATCGGGCGCGCCTGCTCGAGCGCACACTCCGCGAACTCGATCTGGTCCGACGACCAGCGGGTGTCGATGTGGAGTTTCTCCTGATCGATAACGGGTCGGCGGATGCGACACGCGCTGTCGCGGCGGCTGCCCCACCAGCCCTCGGGTTGCGCGTCGTCCACGAACCACGACGAGGACTCTCGAACGCTCGCAACCGCGCGATCGATGAGGCAACCGGCGACTACATTTGCTGGACTGACGACGACGTGCTTGTGTCGCCGGACTGGCTGGTGGCATATGCCGAAGAGATGTGGAGCCACCCCGCTGCTGACATTTTCGGCGGACCGGTTGAGCCATGGTTCCCAGAGCCGCCTGCCGAATGGCTGCGCCGTGGGATCGAGCACGTCGGCCCCGCGTATGCGATCGTGCATCATGGACCGGAGCCGATACCGCTGACTCGTGACCAGACTCCGTTTGGCGCGAACATGGCCTTCCGTGCCGCTGCCCAGCGCATGCATCGATACGATCCCACCTTGGGACGCACCCCGGATTCGATGCTCTCGGGAGAAGAGACAGCAGTCGTGCGGGCAATGCTGGCCGAAGGTCGCATCGGTCGTTGGGTCCCGCGCGCGGGTGTGCGGCACTACATCCCGCCAGACCGACAATCACGCGAGTATCTCGCGCGATACTATGAGGCACATGGCGAACTCGTGGCCATTACCGAGGATCGAACGACGGGCAATCGCTGGTGCGGGCGAGCGCGTTACATGTTCCTTCACTTGCTCGACGCGCAACTGCGGACGTTGTTCCGTATCGGCGGGAACGACGCAGAGCTCGCGGTTCTCCGGAATCGCTCGATTGCGCGTGGATACTTTCGTGCATTCGCCTCGGATGCCACCCGCGCAGCCCGTGCGGCCAGGGTCGGCAGCCCATGAGCGCACAAGTTCGTCGGGTCCTGCATCTCATCGAATCGTGGGGTCCCGGCGGCGCGGAACGCGTGTTGATCGACGTGGTGGCCGGGCTCTCTCGTGACGCCTGGGCGTCAGTTGTGGCCCCGATTGCGGAAGGTTGGGTATCGGAGCAGGCCCGGTCGCACGGCGCGACGGTCGTCGTGATCCCTCAGCAACGGCGATTTGATCTTGCATACCTGGCCGCATTGCGTCGACTGATCGCGCGCGAACGAATCGAGATCGTTCACGCCCATCTGCTGATGTCCTCACTCTATGGCGGGATGGCAGCGCGATTGGCTGGGATCCCGTCTCTGGCGACGTTTCACGGCTCGGTAGACGTGCCTCACGCCAGTCTCCTCACCCCAGTGAAGGCTGCAGTCCTCCGTGCAACGATCGGCCGCACGATCTTCGTATCGGACGCCCTGCGCTTAGACATTGCTCCAAGGCTCGGGCTCCCCACTCACCGGGTCGGGGTCATCCACAACGGTGTCAATTCGGACCGGTTCAGGCCTGGCAAGAGCCGATATTTGCGCGAGAAGTTCGATATCCGGGACGACGAGGTCGTCATCGGCGCTTTGGGCAACATTCGCTCCTCAAAAGCATACGACGTCCTCTTACAAGCCGTCGCCGCGCTCCGTGATAGTGGCGTGCCCCTCCGCTGCCTGATCGCAGGAAACCCCGGGTGGGGCGAAACACAGGCGACAGTCGACTCCCTGATGCATCAACTGCGCCTTGAGCAGACGGTGCACTTCTGCGGCTACATCGAGGAATCATCCGAATTCCTGCGTGGTGTCGACATGTACGTCCTCAGCTCCCGAACCGAAGGCTTCTCAATTGCAACGCTGGAGGCGATGGCAACAGGCCTTCCAGTCGTAGCGACACGGTGCGGCGGGCCCGAGGAGATTCTCACCGATGGCGTTGACGGGCTGCTCGTTGCCGTCAACGATCCGACCGCCTTTGCCGATGCGCTTCGCACACTGATCGCCGATCCTGAACAACAACGACGCATCGGACAGGCGGCCCGCAAGACAGTTGTCGACCGATTTTCGAGCACACGTGTTGCTGACGCGTACGCCCAGGCGTATTCCCAACTGCTCGAATCGACACCACCCACCTGAAACACCTGAAGCGTCGAACGGGAATAGGACGGCAGCCAACTGCGTCTGGCCGGGAACAAACCGGTACACCTGCGCGAGCAATCTGAGGGAGCCTCCCCGTCACTGAGACGCACTCGAGCAAGCATGCCTGAACGAATCGTGCTTCACGGTCAAGACTGTCGCATCGCGCGCTTCAGCGCGTGCAATCCTCGCAGGACGGGCACTGGAAGGAAGCTTGCCGCAAGAATTGAAACGGTAGTCGCGTCCCAAGCGCCGCCCGACGCTTTCGCCGACAGCAGACAAGACCGTGCATCCCTCGGCGCGAGTTCAGTCAAACGCGCATACGCCAGCCGACGCAACAGCCGCACGCGTGCCGCACGCCACGCTGCACGCTCGGAAAGGCTTGGTGTCTCCCGCGCTGCCAGCGCGCCGTCTACGCTCGTCAGCGCATTGGCAATTCTCGGCACGACTGATGTGGTGTTACTGAGCGATGCGCCGTGCATCACTCGATAGCCGAAGAGTGCATCCACAAGGAAAACCAGCGAATGCCGCGCCGCAAACCTGTGGAAGAATTCCGTGTCCTCCGCGACGCGCAGCGACCGGTCGAATCCACCCGACGCCAAAAACGCATCGCGTCGGAAGAGTACAGAGCTCGCATGCACGTAGTTGAGCGTGAAAAGCGACTCGAACGCGTCACCGGAGATGGCCGCGACCGGGGAATCGTCATGCGTCACGACGACGTCCGTCAGCCAGCGACGCAGGAACGCGGCAGGTTCGGCTTCGATCTGCCTGAACAGGGGAAAGACGCCGGCGAGGCCACGCCCATTGGGGAGGATCCGGTCGTTCTCGTCGATTGTATCGCCCGCTGTTGCACACCAGGCCACCTCGGGTACCGCTGCCAAAGCCGCCGCCTGCCATGCGAGCTTCGATGGATGCCAGACATCGTCCGAATCAAGAAATGCGACCCAGTCGCCTCTCGCCTCGTGAACACCAAGATTCCGGGCTGCTGAGACACCGGCGTTAGGCTGGCGGATCACACGCACTGAACGATCGAGGCCAGCGGTGATCTTCTCCGTGTCGTCCGTGGATCCATCGTCCACAACGATGATCTCTGCGACCGGGTAATGCTGGGCGCGCACCGTGTGGATCGCCGATTCGATCCACATACTGCGGTTGAAGGTGGGAATGACGACTGAAATACGCAGCGGTGACGACGGTGACATCATCGGTTGCCGATCCAGCGCAGGGTCTCACGTACGAACGGAAGCGGATCGCTCAGCCGAAGCACCTCCCACCGTTCTCCGCGTCTCCACGGCAGCAGCACTCTCGCCGCGGACGCCACAAGTCCGAGATCGTCCGGCGGCAACGAGAGCTCGTCGTGAGTACGACGCAGCCGCGCGAGGAGATGATCCACGCACCCCCACTCCCACCGGAGAGAAATCCCGGAACGGAACGGCGGCGTCTCCGGTGGTGTCCGCCCGAGGGCTCGCGCCATTAGATGAGCTGGGAAGTCCGCGCCCGCGTCAATCGCGAGCTGCAGAGAGCCCCAAAACCGACCGTTGATCTCCATCAGGTACGGCACCCCTGTCACCGCATCGCGCTTGTACTCGATCATGGCCACCCCTTGCCACTCAAATTGCTCGAGCAGGGCATCCGACTGTGCCGCAAGCAGTTCATCGGGATACACGCTCCGCCTGTAGACACTCACTCCGCCGGAGGGTGGCTTCTCGAGGATCCGCTCGTGCCCAGCTCGCAGTACGGTCGTACCATCCCACCGAAGCACGAAGACACCGACCCCAGGCCCGACGACGCGCTGCTGCACGAGAAGCGGGAAGGCCGCGTCAGGAAGCGCTGCGATCGCGTCGGCCAGTTGCCCGCGCTGCGCCACATGCCGCACGCTGAGCTTGTGCCTGCCGAGGGCGTCTTCACCGACCGACCGGCTTGGCTTGAGAACGACAGGCATCGGCGGCGGGGCTTCGAGCAGCGCCGCAACGTCGCGCCGACTGTGGAGCGTCACCTGCGCGGGCACGGCGATCCCGAGGCTTCCGGCTGCCGACAGCACGGCCTCCTTGTCCAGCACCCGACGCGTGGTCGCCGCCGAGGGAAACGGCAGGATGGCTTCTCCCAGCAGGCCACGCCGCTCGCTGAGCGCCAGCAGCGACGGTTCAGCGATCGGAATCACGCTGTCAATGCCATGAAGACGCACGGCAGCGGCGACGGCGTGGCAAAACGCCTCTGGGAGGGAGAGCGCTGACGGTAATGCGACGTTCCCGACGCAGTGGCGACTGGCCGCCGCCAAGGGGCGCGGTTCCGCCGAACCGACGAGCACCCGATATCCCGCGCGGCCGAGCGACCGCACGACCGCCAGTGCTGCGCGCTCTCCACCGTCGCAGACGAGCACGGTCGGGACTCGCGGCGACATCAATGCGGGAGACAGCGCAGTTCGAGCGATGACATTATGGAAACATAACCAGTCTCGTCGGGGGCTGATACACGTCAGGTACGGCTGCCTCTACCGCTCGAGTGCGACCTGGCGTATTTATGTCGAAATGCCCTCTTCCTCCTCCCTGCTCCCTGCACAGCATTGCCGCTGCCAACCTTGATTCGTGCCGCGGTCACGTCCGGTGTGGCCTCGCTCGCCCTGCGCACGCTCGGCAAAACAGGACCATGCATCTTCATGTTGCACCGGTTTGCAACCGAGGACCGGCATTCCTATCGCATCCGGGCGGACGACGTTGAGTCGCTTCTCGAGTGGATTCGTCGTCGGAAATATCGGACACTGGACGTCGCCGATCTGGTCACCGAAGTGCGCGAGGGCCGGGAGGGCAAAGGCCCTGCGATCGCATTCACGATTGATGACGGCTATCACGACCAGGCCGAGATCGGGATCCCGCTGTTTCTGAAGTACGACTGCCCCGTCACCACGTTCCTGACTACGGGATTTCTCGACCGTATCCACTGGATGTGGTATGACCAGATTGAGTTTTTGCTGCACACCGCGGATCCGCAACTCGTGGAGATAGACCTTCCGGGAGGGATCCTGCGTTTCCAGTTGCGAGATCGTGCGTCGCGCGCCGCGGCCAGTGGTGCGACGGTCGCGCGATGCAAGGCTGAGCGCTCAGTTGACGGTCGAGCCGTCGCCGCCGAGCTTGCCTCTCGACTGCAACTGCCGCTGCCCGTCAGCGCACCGACCGAGTATCGACCCATGAGCTGGGATGACGCCCGGAGGCTTGAGGCTCGGGGCGCCAGATTCGGGGCTCACTCTGTCTGGCATCCGGTGCTGTCGCACACTGCCCCGGAGGAAGCTGCTCGCGAGATTCAGGATTCCCGCGACCGCGTGCATCTCGAACTCGAGAATCCGTCGCCGGTTTTCTGTTTTCCCTTTGGCATGCCGAACGACTTTCGACCAGGTGACATCGATGCCTGCCGAGGCAGTGGGTTTGAAGCCGCACTCGCGGCCTCTTGCGGGTATCCGACGGCTGAGGCATTCGATCGCGATCCGCTGGCGAGGTTCCGACTCCCACGATTCGCGTTCGAGTTCAAGCGCTACAGCAATATGCAGATCATCAATGGATTTGACCGATTGGTGCACGGCGCACAGTTCTTCTGATCCGCACTATCTCGTCAGGAAGCTGGCCTGATGTTTTTTGGCAGGTGGGGTGGATTGACCGTGCCGGATCGGCACGCCAGACTGCTGGTGCCAACCTGCCAGGAGGGCGACATTCGGCGGACGAGATGAGTCAGCGATTTACCTGCAATTGCTGCCAATGTGACCGACAGACGTGGCGGCGTCGCGTCGGCGAGAGATGGTACCCGATTGCGACTGCACCAGGATACGGTGCCGACGCTCCTGTAATGCTTCAGACAAGTCGTCGATGACGAAACCCAGACACACCCTGCCGATCCTCCGCGGCCTGCTTCTTGGCGTGGCGTGCTCCGCGGCGCTCGTGGCCATCTGGCCATCTCTTGCCGGCCCCCTCCCGTGGAATGCGCTCCATCCTGAGCGCCGACTCGTCCTCGCCGCCGCCGTCGTCCTCCTGCTCCTGGTTAGGCTACCCGAGCGATGGCTCGAGCGTCTTGTGCCGCTCGCACTGACTTCTGTGATGGCGTTGTGCATCTGTGAGCTCGCTTTGCGCATCGCCCTCCGCGAGGAATTCGGGCGGAAGGTGATACTGGATGACTATCTGCTCTACCGAATTCTGCCGAACGCGAAATCGACATTTCGCCACCTTCCGGCAAACGGACAAGCCGTCATCCATGTTCGTTACGACTCGTTGGGCAATCGCGCTTCCAGTGTCGGGAATCAGCAGAACAGCCACCCTCTGCTGGTCTTCGGAGATTCGTTCATCGCAGCTGAGTTCAGCGAGGATACCGCGACGTTTACCGAGCGGCTTGGTTCGCTTCTTCGAAAGCGCAACGGCGACCTATCCGGCGCTGTCAACGCGGGGGTCGTCGGCTACGGCCCCGATCAGGTACTCCTCAGAATTCCAGCCGCGCTCGACCTGATTCGCCCGTCGCGTGTCGTGATCGCAGTCTTCGCGGGCAATGATTTCGGCGATGTGCTCCGGAATCGCCTTTTTCGCCTGGACTCCGCTGGTCGGTTGCAGGGTCAGCACGCGGCGCTCGACGAGTCGATCCGGCGCCAGGAAATGAGTGCCAACAGCAGATGGTACCTGGCAAAGCTGGTCTTTCGAATCCGCAATTCCTCGCTGCCACTTGACACGTCTGCGACTGAAAACGCGACCAGATCCCGGCAACTTGTTGAGACATGGCGGCAAGAGCGCTCGGTGGAATTTGTACAGGCGATGCGTGGCGATACCGTCGTCACCAACCTTTACAACGACACACCAGATGTCGATATCCAGATTGATCCGGCGGCTACGTCGAGTCGGTACAAGTTGGACCTGACGGCGGCTGTCCTGGATTCCATCCGGACGATCCTTGTCGGAAAAAGCATTCCGCTCACGGTTGTGATCATTCCCTCTGCTATTGACATCATGCCTGGCTATGATGGAGGTGTGATCGACCCTGCGCGATACCCGGCGTACCATTCAGCGTTCGCGACGGCAGCGCTGGCCTCTCGACTGCGTCGACGCGGGATACGATCCATAGATCTGTTTCCCGCATTCTCCGTCTATCAGGGCGTCCCACTCTACTTTCGCGGGGGAGACAACCACTGGACTGACGCGGCTCAGTCACTGGCAGCAAAGATTGTCGCCGACAGCCTGATGGCCACGGCCTCCGTCGACACGCGTAGTTCAGGCCCTGATCTTCCTGTTGTTCGCACGGACGGAGGACCCGTCACATCCCGTCGTTTGCCCTCATCCTACTGAGCTCGCTCTTCAGTCCTGACCTCAGAGACTAAGCGGTTCCTGGCTGACGACTGACAGGCTCGATCTCTCAGGCCAGGTGCTACCATGGCGAAGCCACTCGGAGTAATCGCGTCCCGCACCTTCCCGATCTCGCACGACGACGCACCCGGCCCACCCCTACCGGCCCGATCGGCGCTGCGCCGACAGGAGGGTCGACCGCACCCACCGAGGCTTGCCCCCTCCCCGCCCGAGTATGCAATTTCGATCCAGGAAGCGCGCAATTACAATCGGCGTCGACACGCAGGTGCGCTTCTCGACACTGACGCTGTGGCGCGTCAATTCAAAAAGTCAGCGACCGCGTCGCCTCTCCGAATGCGAGACGATCCCCGCGGGTGGACCGACCAGCGGACGCACTCAAAAAATCGTGTAGATGAAGGGCGCCAAGGCCGACCCCTGTGCGAAAACCAGGAGCCCGCCCACGAGCACCATGATGATGATGATAGGGGCCAGCCACCACTTTTTCCGGACGACCAAAAAGTCCCAGAATTCACCGAGCAGACCCCGCCGCTTCATCGCCATGATCCTCTACCCTCTCAGAACTGTCGCGTGAGATCGCTGCGCTGGCTATCCGGGGGTCGCGTCTGCCAGAAAGTGCTCCCGGACCTGGCGCGGAGCGGCCGCTTCCCCAGCAGTCCCAGCAGGACACTGATGGGCGTGATCACAACAAAGTAGACGACTCCCATGAAAATCGGCGTTGTTACCTTTGAGATCAGATGCGCGAGGCCCATCCACGCGCGCTGAACCGGCCCGAGATGACTCGGGACGGCAATGCCGAGCAGGAGGAGTACGCCTGCGATTGCACCGAGGGCGGTCGCAGCACGTCCATGCCCGCGCCACCACATCACTCCACCAAGGACCAGGAACGCGGCCCCGACGGTAAACGCAAACCGGCGGCCTTCCGATGCCGTCAGTCGAGCTGGAATTCGGTCCGCCAATCCCCCTCCTCTTGCCACTCCGGCTGCATGTCTTTCGACAGGAAATACGTCCCGATGACGAGATAGTCGATGTGCGTGCGCATGAAACAGCGATAGGCATCCGACGGCGTCATCACGATCGGCTCACCGCGAACGTTGAACGATGTATTAACAAGAACGGCGCAGGCCGTCTGCCGCTCAAACTCTGTCAACAACGCGTGATAGTCTGGATTCACCTCAGCCGTCACCGTCTGCACTCGCGCCGAATAGTCGATGTGCGTGACCGCGGGGATGTCTGATTTCGGCACGTTCAGAAGTTCTAGACCCCAAAGCTTCCGTTGCTCGGCCGTCATTGGGACCTGACGCTCCTTTTTCACCGGTGCCACGAGCAGCATATACGGCGAATCGGAATCGAGTTCAAAGTAGTCACTGACCCGTTCCCTGAGGACGCTCGGAGCGAACGGTCGGAAGCCTTCACGGAACTTGATCTTGACGTTCATGTCGGCCTGCATCTTCGGGCTCCGCGGGTCACCGAGAATACTTCGGCAGCCAAGAGAGCGAGGGCCAAATTCCATCCGGCCATTCATCCAGCCGATGATCTTGCCGTCCGCGAGGTGTGTGGCCGTGCGAAGTGTAAGCTCGGGACGCAGTAGTTTCTCGAACTTCGCACCAACGGACGCGAGCGCCTCCTCTATCTCACGATCGCTGTACTCAGGGCCCAGGTAGGCGCCCTTCATGGAGTCCTTCCCTGGCACAACGGTCCGGGGTTTGTCGAGATGCCGATGCCAGATGAGCTGGGCCACCCCGAGGGCGCCACCTGCGTCCCCAGCGGCTGGCTGAATCCAGATGTTCTTGAAGGGACCGTTTCGGAGGAGCTTTCCGTTGCCAACGCAATTCAGTGCAACACCACCCGCAAGACAGAGATTCTCCAGCCCGGTCTCACGATGGGCTGCACGCGCCATACGCATCATGATCTCCTCGCACACGTCCTGTACCGAGCGCGCCAGGTCCATCTCGCGCTGGGTCAGATTCGACTCAGAGACTCGGGCAGGCCCGCCAAAAACTTCATCGAACGCAGGACTCGTCATTGTGAGCCCTCCGAGATAGTTGAAATACCTCTGGTCGAGAGTGAAAGAGCCATCCTCCTTCAGGTCGATGAGGTACTTATAAATCAGATCGACGTATTTCGGCTCACCGTAAGGCGCGAGCCCCATGACCTTGTACTCACCGGAGTTGACCTTGAATCCTGTGTAGTACGTAAATGCCGAGTAGAGAAGGCCGAGGGAGTCCGGCCAATGCAGCTCCTTCACGATGCGTAGGTCATGGCCTGATCCAATTCCGATACTCGTCGTCGCCCATTCGCCAACGCCATCCATCGTCAGGATAGCCGCTTCATCGAAGGGCGACGGAAAGAACGCACTCGCCGCATGCGACTCGTGATGCTCGGCGTAAAAAAGGTCGCCGTCATAGCCATTCAGAGCGTCGCGAAGAGCGCGATCCTGATAGATTTTTTCCTTGATCCAGAGCGGTCCGGCCTTTAAAAAAGAGCCGAACCCACGCGGTGCAATTCCGAGATACGTCTCGAGGATCCGCTCGAACTTGAGTAGTGGTTTGTCATAAAAGCCCACAAACGCCAGGTCATCGCGGGAGATACCGCCTTGCCTGAGGCAGAACTCAACAGCGTTTGCGGGGAAGTCGGCGTCACCCTTCCTGCGGGTGAAACGGTCTTCGGACGCCGCCGCGATGATCTCGCCGTCACGAAGAAGACAGGCTGCACTGTCGTGGTAAAACGCCGAAACTCCGAGGATCCACGCGGGAGAAGTCACGGGTGAGATTCTAATCGCGTTTGCGCGACTCTGGCAACTGGTGGGGCCGCTCTCTTAGCATCGAGATAGCCTCGTTGGCAATCATGGTAGTTCCCCTCTGATAACCCGGCGCAAGACGATTCCCCCAGCAACTCTGCCAGCGCCCTCAAAGGTTGCAGAGGCGGTAATGGCGCAGGGCCTGTATCCCATCGCCGCCGCGGCGGAGGCGCGGGTGGCGTGGGCGGTCGGTACGCGGTGGTTTCGCCAAGCTGGTGGGATGCCACAGAAACACCTCGCGCCATCCGTTCCGCCGCTGTCCGGGCGATCCCTCGCTTTCGCCGAGCGCGAGCACCTCGCGCTGCTCCGCGCGCAGGGCTTCGTTCTCCGCGAGTGCGCGAGACAGCTTGGGCAATCGCCCTCCACTTTCTCCCGCGCGTCGCGTCGGAATGCGGCAACGCGCAGCGGGGCGCTCGACGACACCGCGATCATGGCGCAGTGGCACGCGAACTATGCGGCCCTGCGCCCGAGGCAGCGCACGCGTCGCTCCGCCAGTATGAGCAGAACGCCTTGCCGGCGCGCTCCCGCACGACCTCACTGCCCGCTTGCGTCCGGGCCGCGCGTTACGGGTGCCTACGGCCTGCATGCGCGCGACCGGCAGACGCTTCGTCACACCCAGGAGCTCACCATCGGCGAGCGTCCCGCCGAGATTGAAGACCGCGCCGAGCCAGGGCATTGGGAAGAGGATTTGATCCTTGGGCTGAGCAGCTCCGCCCTCGGCACACTGGTCGAGCGGACCACGCGCTTTACGCTGACGCTGCATCTGCCGCGCATGGCCGCGCATGGCCGCGCATGCGGAGGGCGCGCGCACTACCGCGATGAGGCTGGTTCACCGCTTGCCGGCCATGGCGCCACGGCCGTGCGCTCGGCCTTCTCGCGTGTCATGCATACGCTGCCGGCACAGCTACGTCGCTGGCTAACCTGGGACCAAGGTTCAGAGACGGCCGAACACGTCCGCCTGCGGAC
>Ga0105044_10004071_pt1 | contig 20090 bp, 18 predicted proteins | sample MAT01_FD_78092 | JGI IMG/M metagenome (GOLD analysis project Ga0105044, IMG submission 78092) | Freshwater microbial communities from Lake Fryxell liftoff mats and glacier meltwater in Antarctica - MAT-01 | ecosystem: Environmental > Aquatic > Freshwater > Ice > Liftoff microbial mat | place...
CCCAGGTTATGGATTTCCAGCCGCCGGCGCGGCCCCATGCCTTGTACACCCTTGTGGATGTTGTAGGTCGCTACCCGCACGAGGTTCATTGCAGCTCCGACATGCCAAGCTGGCGCGGCAGCATGAGAATCGCCTCGGCATTGGACGGAGAAAAACATGCCTGCGCTGCTGCACGCCATGGCAACCAGCGGTAGGCGAGATGCTCGCGCGGCTGGAGCACGACCGACAGGTCGGCCGGGACGGTCAGGCCAAACAGATGTTCGGTGTTGCGGGTTACCCCGGGTGCATACCGGTGGCGCCAGCGCGGGTATATCTCATAGACGTTTTGCAGTCGCCAATCGACCAACGCGCCGTCCAAGGGGCTGCCAAGACCACAATCGATGCCGGTTTCCTCCTGCACCTCACGCGCTGCCGTGCGACGGTAACTCTCACGCAATCGGTCCTTGCTGCCTGTAACCGATTGCCAGAAATCCGGCGCGTCTGCGCGCTTGAGCAACAGTACGTCCAGAGCCTGCGTGTGGATCACCACCAGCACCGACTGCGGAACCTTGTAGACCGTGGGCATGGGATCAGGTGCCACGTCGGCGCCTGCACGGTTCTCCAAGACCCTGGCAATCACACGGTCAGGCCGCCGGCACCGACCGCAGCCGGATGTGCAGTTCGCGCAGCTGCTTCTCATCCACCGCCGACGGTGCATTGGTCAACAGACACTGCGCGCGCTGGGTCTTGGGAAACGCGATCACGTCCCGGATCGATTCGGCGCCGGTCATCAGCGTCACGATGCGGTCAAGGCCAAAGGCCAGGCCACCGTGCGGCGGCGCGCCGTATTGCAATGCGTCAAGCAGGAATCCGAACTTCAGCTGCGCCTCCTCGGGCGTGATCTTGAGAGCATCGAAGACTTTTTGCTGTACGTCGGCGCGGTGGATACGAACCGAGCCGCCACCCATCTCCCAGCCGTTGAGCACCATGTCGTAGCCCTTGGAGATACATTTCTCCGGCGCCGACACCATCCAGTCCTCGTGCCCATCTTTGGGGGCGGTGAACGGATGGTGGGTCGCGGTGTAGCGCTGTGCCTCTTCATCGAACTCGAACATCGGAAAGTCCACCACCCACATCGGACGCCAGCCGGATTCGAACTGGCCATTGCTGCGGCCGAACTCGCTCAAGCCGATCTTGAGGCGCAATGCACCGATAGCGTCATTGACGATCTTTGCCTTGTCGGCACCAAAGAAGATCAGGTCCCCGTCCTTGGCGCCGGTGCGCTTCAGGATCTGGGTCAGTGCCGCATCATGCAGGTTCTTGACGATCGGGCTCTGCAGTCCGGGCCAGCGTGCCGACGCTTCACCTGGGCCGGCGGACGCATCGTTGACCTTGATGTAGGCCAGGCCCTTGGCCCCGTAGATCTTGACGAACCCGGTATACGCGTCGATATCTCCGCGGCTCAGACCACCGGACTCGCGCGCACCACCCGGCACCCGCAAACCGACCACCCGGCCGCCCTTGGCCGCCGCCGCGCTGGAAAACACCTTGAAATCGACATCGACCATGACCTCCGTCAGTTCGGTGAACTCGGTATTGACCCGCAGGTCCGGCTTGTCCGAACCGAAACGATGCATCGCGTCCGCGTAGGTCATGACCGGAAACTCGCCCAGATCGACACCCATGGCGTTCTTGAAAACCGACGTGATCATGGCCTGCGTCAGATCCCGGATCTCCTGCTCTTCAAGGAACGAAGTTTCGATATCGATCTGCGTGAATTCGGGCTGGCGGTCAGCGCGCAGGTCCTCGTCGCGGAAACACTTGGTGATCTGGTAATAGCGGTCGTAACCGGCCACCATCAGCAACTGCTTGAACAATTGCGGCGACTGCGGCAGCGCGAAAAAGTACCCGTCGTGGACCCGACTCGGAACCAGGTAGTCACGTGCGCCTTCGGGAGTCGACTTGGTAAGCATCGGTGTTTCGATATCGATGAAACCCTGAGCATCAAGAAACTTGCGTACCTCCATGGCCACCCGATAGCGCAGCATCAGGTTGTTCTGCATATACGGCCGGCGCAGGTCCAGCACGCGATGCGTCAGGCGCGTGGTCTCGCTCAGATTCTCGTCATCGAGCTGAAACGGTGGGGTCACCGACGGATTGAGCACTGTCACTTCGTGGCACAAGACCTCGACCTTGCCGCTACGCAGGTTGTCGTTCACGGTCCCAGCCGGTCGTTCGCGAACCAGACCGACGATCTGCACACAGAATTCGTTGCGCAAGCCCTCGGCGAGCGCGAACATCTCGGCACGATCGGGATCGCAAACCACCTGCACATAACCTTCGCGGTCGCGCAGATCGACAAAAATCACGCCACCGTGGTCGCGTCGGCGATTGACCCAACCGCACAGACGGACGGTCTGACCCAGCAAGGCCTCGGTAACCAGACCGCAATAGTGGGAACGCATGGTCATTTTTTGAAACTTTCAATGGCCGGGCAAAGGCACCGGCAGTACTGGCTATGGATTCAGAATACTTGGCCTGGGCGAGCCAAGGGCAGGCGCAACCGCGCCCATGGAGATCACGTAGGTCAGGGCTTCATCCACACTCATGTCCAGTTCGATCACGTCGGCACGAGGCAACATGAGGAAGAAACCGCTTGTCGGATTGGGTGTGGTGGGCACGTACACACTGACGAATTCGGGCCCGAGGTGGTGCGCCGCCTCACCCTGCGGAACACCGGTCTGGAACGCAATCGTCCAGACGCCAGAGCGCGGATACTGGATCAGCAGAGCAGTACGAAACGCCTTGCCATCGCTGGAGAACAGCGTATTGGAGATCTTCTTGACGGCGTTGTAGACCGATTTGATGATCGGGATATTGGCGAACAACCGGTCCCATTGACGCACCCACCATCGACCTGCGACATTGGACACAAGCGCACCGGTAAACAGCAAAGTGACGAAAACCAGGATCACGCCCAGCCCCGGAATGACGCGCAACTGCTCTATCACCGAGCTGCGACCGTTGCCTGGCAGCAGCGCCTCAAGACCAAACAATAAACTGGCAAATATTCCGTCCAGCAAGCCGATCAACCACAACATCACCCAGACGGTGATCGCCAATGGCAACCAGACCAGCAAGCCGGTGAGGAGGTACTTCTTGATGGGCATCGGGTTCGCCGGTCGCGCCGGGACGATCAGTTTCCAGGGCCAGACGAACCGGCGGCGTCGGACTTCTTGGCTGTCGGAGCATCTGGCGCCTTGGTCTTGGTTTCAGGCGCCTTGGAGTTGCTATCGGGCGCGTCGCTCTTGGTCGTCGCCGCCTCATCGGACTTGCTGCTCGGCGCCGCCTCGCCCTCTTTTGCGCCAGTGGCGGGCGCGCCGCTGCCACCACCCTTGAAATCGGTCGCATACCAACCCGAGCCCTTGAGCTGGAATCCAGCTGCGGTCACCTGTTTGCGGTACGCGCCGGAACCGCAGGCCGGACAACCCGTCAAGGGTTGGTCAGAGATCTTCTGCAGAACGTCCTTGGCAAAGCCACAGGACTCACATTTATACGCATAGATCGGCATCAGGTATCGCTCTGGTTGAAAACGTAGCAAAGCCTTCAAGTATAAAGGCCGCACCAGCACCTTCCAGATGACTTTGCGCTCACCCTCGGGCGGAGGGAGGCTCGAGGCGGCTTCAGAACAAGCGGACTCGCACCAGCAACTGCATTGCCAGCAGACCCAAGGCGAACCCGACTCCGCCGTAGACCAACCCCTGCAGCAATCGATTCGTGCGCTTTTGTTCTGCCAGCAGCTCGCGGACTTCGCGCCGCAGATCATTGGGTTGCTGCTTGAGGTAGTCGTGCAGCAGCCGCGGCAAGCCCGGCAGCAACTTGGCATACCGCGGAGCCTCCTCCTTGAGTTGCTCCATCAGCTTTTGCGGGCCGATCTGCTCGACCATCCATTTCTCCAGAAACGGCTTGGCGCTGTTCCACAGGTCCAGTTCGGGGTCCAGGTCGCGCCCGAGGCCCTCGATATTGAGCAATGTCTTTTGCAGCAGGACGAGTTGTGGCTGTATCTCAACGTGAAAGCGCCGTGACGTCTGGAACAGACGCATCAGGACCATGCCCAGCGAGATCTCCTTGAGCGGCCGGTCGAAATAGGGCTCGCAAACGGTACGCACGGCGGCCTCCAGTTCGTCCACCCGGGTCTCTTGCGGCACCCAACCCGACTCGATGTGCAGTTCGGCGACACGCTTGTAGTCGCGCCGGAAAAACGCGGTGAAGTTCTGCGCCAGGTATTCCTTGTCGAACTCGGTCAAGGTTCCGACGATGCCGAAATCAAGCGAAATGTAGCGCCCGAATGTCGACGGCTCGACACTGACCTGGATGTTTCCCGGGTGCATGTCGGCATGAAAGAATCCGTCGCGAAACACCTGTGTGAAAAACAAGGTCACGCCGTCGCGTGCGAGTTTGGGAATGTCCACCCCGGCGGCACGCAATCGGTCGACCTGGCTGATCGGAATGCCACGCATTCGCTCCATCACGATCACGTCCGAGCTGCAGTAGTCCCAGTACATTTCGGGAATCAGCACCAGATCCAGTCCTGCCATGTTGCGCCGCAATTGCGCGGCGCAGGCGGCTTCGCGCACCAGATCGAGCTCATCGTGCAGGTATTTGTCGAACTCGGCCACCACCTCGCGCGGTTTGAGCCGTTTCCCGTCACTGGACAGTCCGCCAACCCACGATGCCATCATGCGCATCAGGCTGAGGTCTTTTTCAATGGCCGGCAACATACCCGGTCGCAGCACCTTGACCGCAACGTCGCACTGCTTGCCATGCTGGTCGATCAGCACCGCGAAATGCACCTGGGCAATCGATGCGCTGGCGACCGGCTCGCGCTCGAAGGACGCGAATATTTGATCCAGCGGCTTGCGAAAGGCGCGTTCGATCGACCGGATTGCGATCTCCGATCCAAACGGTGGAACCCGGTCCTGCAAACGGGCCAATTCGTCGGCAACGTCGAGCGGAAGCAGATCGCGCCGGGTCGACAGGACTTGACCGAACTTGACAAAGATCGGGCCGAGTCGCTCGAGCGCTTCTCGCAATCGCACGCCCCTTGGCGCATCCAGGCGGCGCCCGACGGACAGTATGCGGGCGGTGACCCGCAGCCAAGGTTTCTGGAAACTGCTCAGGAACAGCTCATCGAGCCCATACCGAAACACCACCCAGATGATGAAACAACCGCGAAAGATCCGCGTCATGGCCCTGCACCACCGGCATCGCGCGATGTGGACGTTGCGACAAACTGGCGCAGAACCTCGGCCATGCGGCGCGCAAGCTGCCCCAAAGCATGGGCCGGTGCGTCACCGACGATACGGGCCAGATCGTCCTCCACGTCCCAGCGTACATGGTCGACCAGCCAGTTGACGTCAGCCGCAAGTTGCACGTCGCCTTCGATCCGGATCGCCGGTTTGTCACCGCGCAGCAGGGATTGCGCGATCACCGCAGCCGAAGAATCCGTGGCCGTCAGGCTCAGATCCGGTTTGGCGTCTTCGCCGGCGAGATCGAGCAATCCTGCGGGAGTGATCAGAAAACGGATAAAAAAGCTGCGCCACTGCACCAGTACCACACGGCCCTGTTGGCGCACCAGGCGGCTGGTCGCGGCGCTCTCCTGCGCCAAGACATGGTTCAAAAGCAACACGATGCGCCGCTGTACTTCATCGACCGCCCAACCGGGCGGCTGGAAGTTTGAAGCGACGGACTGCGCCAAATTCTCGAGCAGCACAAAAGGAAAAGGGGACTTAGTTGCCATAGTCCCCGATTATTCCCGCAATCACCCCGCTTCCGGGGAGTGCTGTCTTATTGCAAGGCCTGGACGCCCGCGACCAGCCAGCCCACGGAGCCGGACTTGGGTTTCGTCATGTTCCACACTTCGCGGAACGGGCTGGGACCTGCCGACGGCTCTTCCCGGATCATTCCTGAGAATTCGACGCTGGCCATGTAGTCGCTGCCGATATCCTCGATGCCCAGAAGTTTGGCGTCGATCATGACGACATCGGTGTGATTGACCGGACCACCAGTGTGGGCTTCACGGTCTGCCAACTGGGTTCTGATCTCGCCCAGCATCTCATCGGTCATCATGGCACGCAACGACGTGATGTCGGAGTTGTCCCAGGCAGCCTGCAAGGTGACGAAATTGGCTTTCGCGGCCTTCAGGAAACCTTCGACATCAAAGCCCGCCGGAATACCCCAGGACTGTGAACCCAACAGCGCCGAGCCGATGATGGAGCCACCACCACCAGACCGGGAACCACCGCCCAACGCCTCAAACGGCATCGCATTGCTGCGCTCCCATGGCCGGGCCGACGCGTCGTTGCCGACGTTCTCCGGGCGGTAAGGCCGGGGCTCCTCGACGGTCGGACCGCCAGCGCCCTGGAATGCAAGTGGGCCGGACGCGGTTCGGTTAGCGCCTTGGCGCTTGTTGCGCATGACCCAGCCGATCGCGGCCATGACGGCCACCGCCAGCAACGCGAACATCAGGATTTGGCCGAATTCCTCGCCAAAACCCAACGAACTGGCCAACCAGGCCAGCCCGAGCCCTGCTGCCAGTCCACCGAGCATGGCGCCCCACGGCCGCTTCGGCGCCTGTGCAGCCGCAGGTGTCGCAGGTTTTGCCGCCGAATTCGTGGCCTGTGCAGGAGCCGCAGGCGCCTGACGGTTGGTCACATTGTTCGACTGTTTGCCAACCGACGAGCCTCCACCCATCCGACGCGCGTCGGCGTCGAAGCCAGCAAAAACCAGCGCCAGTCCCAATACCAGACTCCACAGCTTCATTTCGTCTCCTCAATTACAAAAAAAACCATATAAAACCACCAATCGACCAATCTCAGATCCGTCAGCACTTGATGCCGACATGCAGCGCAACCATGCCACCAGTCAGGTTGTGGTAGTCCACATGACCGAATCCGCATCCCTGCATCAGAATCTTGAGCTCATGCTGCGGCGGATGCACGCGGATCGACTCCGCCAGATAACGGTAGCTGGCTTCATCGCCGGCCACCAACTGACCCAGCCTGGGCAAGACCTTGAACGAATACCAGTCGTACACTTTTTGCAGCGGCTTGGCGACCCGTGAGAACTCGAGCACCAGCAAACGGCCGCCCGGCTTGAGAATCCGGTTCATCTCCTTGAGCGCAAGGTCCTTATGCGTCATGTTGCGCAGGCCGAAGGCCACCGACACCAGATCGAACCGGCCATCGGCAAACGGCAACTGCTCCGCGTCGCAAACCGCCGCGTCGATGGCGCATCCAGCATCCAGCAGGCGGTCGCGACCGGTTCGCAACATCGCCTCGTTGATATCGGTCAACACGACCTGCCCGGTCTTGCCGACCTTGCCTGAAAAGGCCTTGGCCAGGTCGCCGGTACCACCAGCGATGTCCAGCACCTGTTGGCCCTCACGCACATCCGCCACCATCACCGTGTAGGCCTTCCAGGCGCGATGCAGACCACCCGACATGATGTCGTTCATCAGGTCGTATTTCGGCGCAACCGAATCGAACACGCCGCGCACGCGGCGCGCCTTGTCCGTTTCGTCAACGGATTCAAAGCCGAAATGGGTGGTTGTCATGGTGATCAATCCTAGGGCTGATTGTCTGACGAGCCACCACAACCCCGCAGCCGCATGGGAAATCTGTCGTGTATTTGATGAAAGACCGGCAGTCGCAATTCAATGGCTAGCGCAGCCGTGTCCGGCTGCTACGGCCATGTCCGCATTACGGTCTACACCGGCCTGCTGCAGCCGGCTACTGTATTGGGCCCACAACTTCGCCCCCTGCGACCCGAGGAAGTACAGATAGTCCCAGGAGAAGATGCCGGTGTCGTGGCCATCCGAAAACCGTTATCGATTCCGGCGTCGGAGCGCCGGGTTGCAAACCTGCCATCGTGAACCCCTTGTCGAATGAAACCCGTTCGGCGCAAGTCCTCGCGCTGCAACGCACATGGCTCGCCAACCTGCTGCACTCCAGCACGAAAACTAGCACGGTTCGCGGCCATCGCCCGGCTGGGCAAGGCATTCCCGGGACTGTCCCATGGTCGGCACTCCAGTGCCTGCCCTGTCTCTAGCGCGGCCCGCCGACTCCTATACCAGGACGCGCTCGATGCCCCCCGTATTCGCGTTGGCCACATACTGCTCAAGCCACTGCTCGCCCAGGATCCGCCTGGCCATCTCGACCACGATGTAGTCGGCTTGCAGCAAGCCGGACTGCAGGTCGTTACCGTAACGGCTCAGGCCCTGCAGGCAACTGGGGCAGGACGTCAATATCTTCAGGTTCTCACCTGCGTCAAGGCCACCGGTTGCGCGCAGTGCGGTCTCATCGCGGCGCAACTCCTCCTCCTTGCGGAACCGGATCTGTGTCGATATATCGGGGCGGGTGATGCCCAGCGTTCCACTCTCGCCGCAACACCGCTTGCTCTCCAGCACCTGCTCGGGCGTATCGCCGCCCACGAGCGCCTTGACGGTCTTCATCGGATCCTGCAACTTCATCGGGCTATGGCAGGGGTCGTGATAGAGATAGGCACCTTTGCCATCGAGCCGGATGCCTTTCTCCAGCAGGTACTCGTGGATATCGATGATGCGGCAACCCGGAAAGATGTCCTCGAACTTGTAGCCTTGCAGCTGGTCGTAACAGGTGCCGCAACTGACGACAACGGTGCGGATGTCCAGATAGTTCAGCGTATTGGCGACCCGGTGGAACAACACGCGGTTATCGGTGATGATCTTCTCGGCCTTGTCAAACTGCCCCGCGCCCCGCTGCGGATAACCGCAGCACAGATAGCCCGGTGGCAATACCGTCTGCACACCGGCATGCCACAGCATCGCCTGGGTGGCCAATCCAACCTGGCTGAAAAGCCGCTCTGAGCCACACCCAGGGAAATAGAAAACGGCTTCCGTTTCGGCGTTGGTGCGCACCGGGTCACGAATGATCGGCACGTATGCGGCGTCCTCGATATCGAGCAGCGCCCGCGCCGTCTTCTTCGGCAAGCCCCCCGGCATCTTCTTGTTGATGAAGTGGATCACCTGCTCCTTGAGTGGCGCCTTGCCAACCGTCGCGGGAGGCTTGCGAGTCTGCTTGCGGGCAACCCGGCGCAGCAGATCGTTGGCCAGGCGCTGCGCCTTGAATCCGACATTGACCATCGCGGTGCGGGCCAGCTTGATGGTTTGCGGGTTAGTCGCATTGAGGAAAAACATCGCCGCCGCATTGGCCGGACGGAACGACTTCTTGCCCATCTTGCGCAGCAGGTTGCGCATGTTCATCGACACATCGCCAAAATCGATGTCCACCGGACACGGCGACAGGCACTTGTGGCACACCGTGCAGTGGTCGGCAACGTCTTCAAACTCTTCCCAATGCTTGATGCTGATGCCGCGCCGGGTCTGCTCTTCGTACAGAAAAGCTTCCACCAGCAGTGAGGTGGCCAGAATCTTATTGCGGGGGCTGTACAGCAAGTTCGCACGCGGCACATGGGTCGCGCAAACCGGCTTGCACTTGCCGCAGCGCAGGCAATCCTTGATCGAGGCCGAGATCGCGCCGATGTCCGATTGCTGCATGATCAGCGACTCGTGCCCCATCAGTCCGAAGCTGGGTGTGTACGCATTGCTCAGGTCGGCAAAGACCACATCCGGCGCCAACCCCTTCTGTTCTTTGGCCGGCGAAATCGCCGTTCGCAGCAATTTGCCCTTGTTGAATCGCCCTTGCGGGTCGACCTTTTGCTTGTATTGCGCAAACGGCCGCAATTCATCTTCACTCAGGAACTCGAGCTTGGTGATGCCGATACCGTGTTCGCCTGAGATCACACCACCCAGCGAACGCGCCAGCGCCATCACCCGCTTGACCGCTGAATGGGCCGTCTGGAGCATCTCGTAGTCATCGCTGTTGACCGGAATGTTTGTATGCACGTTGCCGTCGCCGGCGTGCATGTGCAGCGCGATCCAGACCCGCCCCTTGAGAACGCGCTTGTGGATGGCCGTACATTCCGTCAGGATGGGCTCGAATGCTGCACCGAAGAATATCTGGCGCAGCGGGGCTCGCAACTGGGTCTTCCAGCTCGCACGCAGACGGTGGTCCTGCAGTTGCAGGAACAAGGTGTCGATGCCGGCGAGCCAGCCGCGCCACTGGGCCTGCACCTGCTCGATCAGAGCGCGCGCCTGCGTCACCCGGTCCTCCAACAGTTCCTCGGTGGGCACCTGCGCGTCGTCGTCATGACGGCCCAATGGCAGCCTGGGCCGGGTGAAAAACACCAGCAAGGCATCACACAGCGCCAGCTTGTTGTGCAGGCTGAACTCGATGTTCATGCGCTCGATGCCATCGGTGTAGTCGGCCATGCGCGGCAGCGGAATCACCACGTCCTCGTTGATCTTGAACGCATTGGTGTGGCGCGATATCGCCGCGGTACGTTTGCGATCGAGCCAGAATTTCTTGCGTGCCTCGGCACTGATGGCCACGAAACCTTCACCACCGCGACGATTCGCCAGACGCACCACCTCGGAGGTGACCTGTGCCACAGCATCGGCGTCTTCGCCGGCGATATCGCCGATCAGCACCATCTTGGGAAGCCCGGAGCCACTGCCGGTGGCCCGTTTGGACTTGGTTGCGTACCCCACCGCCTTCAGGTAGCGGTCATCCAGATGCTCCAGGCCAGCCAGCAGCACCCCCGAGCGCTTTTGCTCGGCGAACATGAAGTCGACGATGTCGACGATACCGGGCACGGCGTCATGGGTATTGCCGAAAAACTCCAGGCAGACGGTGCGGATTTCGCTTGGCATCGTGTGTACGACCCAGCGTGCGCTGGTGATCAGGCCGTCGCAGCCTTCTTTCTGGATGCCCGGCAAACCGCTGAGGAACTTGTCGGTCACGTCCTTGCCCAGGCCCTCCTTGCGGAAACTGGCACCAGGGATCTCCAGCAGTTCGGTGCGCTCCAGTGTTTTGCCGTCGGCCTTGAAATACTTCAGCTCGAAGCGCGCGAACGCCGCGTCATGGATCTTGCCCAGGTTGTGATCGAGCCGCGTCACTTCCAACCAGGTCGCCTGCGGCGTGACCATGCGCCAGGACACCAGGTTGTCGAGTGCCGTACCCCACAACACGGCCTTTTTGCCGCCAGCGTTCATCGCAACGTTGCCACCGATGCAGGACGCCTCGGCCGAGGTCGGATCCACGGCAAACACGAATCCGGCCCGTTCAGCCGCGTCGGCCACACGCTGGGTGACCACACCTGCCTCGGTCCAGATCGTGGCCACTGCTTGCGCATGACCGGGAATGGCGACCATCTCGACGCCCGACATGGCTTCGAGTTTTTCGGTATTGATGACCGCGCTCCTCCAGGTCAACGGACATGCGCCACCGGTATAGCCGGTTCCGCCGCCGCGCGGGATGATCGTCAGACCCAGGTCGATACAGCCTTTGACCAGACCCGCCATTTCGCTTTCGGAGTCGGGTGTCAGGACAACAAACGGGTACTCGATGCGCCAGTCGGTGGCATCGGTGACATGGGACACACGGCTCAGGCCGTCGAACTTGATGTTGTCGCGGGCCGTCAGACGACGCAACACCCGCATCGTCTTGCGCCGAAGGTCGCGCACCTGCACGAATCCACGGTCGAAGCCGGTGACCGCATGGTGCGCCGCCGCCAGCAATTCGCCCACCATGGCGTCGCGCTCGGCATCCTGACCCGGCGTGCGCCGCTTCTCGATTTCCGACAGGCGGTGCTGCAAGGCCTCCACCAACAAACGACGGCGTTTGGGGTTGTCTAGCAAATCGTCCTGCAGATAGGGATTGCGCTGCACCACCCAGATGTCGCCCAGCACCTCATACAACATGCGAGCGGACCGGCCGGTGCGCCGCTCGCCACGCAACTTCAACAGGGTGATCCAGGCGGATGCGCCGAGCAGGCGGATGACGATCTCGCGGTCGGAGAACGATGTGTAGTTGTAGGGGATTTCCCGAATCCGCTCGAGTGCCGAGGGTTCGGTCTGGACCGCGGGCAGAAGTTGATCAGGATATGTCGGAGCGTTCATCGACTATGAAAGTGCAGGCCATCAGGACTGGAAACCCGGCCGACCTGGGAAAGCCCGGAACCTTTGACGCCGCCATCGTCCTGCACGGACCCGGCTCAAGCGATCAATATTACCGCAGCGCAGCATTTTTCTGATTGTCACGGGTATGCACTCATGGAAATCCCTCTGTCACTGCAAGCGTCATCGTTGTGTAATCTGAATGTCACGCGTCTTGGCTACCATTGGCCTTTTTTCGAAGGGATCGATATGAAAATCAAAATTGCGGCGGTTGCGCTTGCAGCATGTTTCTCGCTTTCGGCACAAGCCCAGACTGAAATCCAGTGGTGGCACTCAATGGGTGGCGCCTTGGGCGAGTGGGTCAATGACTTGGCCAAGGACTTCAACGCCAGCCAGAACGAATACAAGATCGTCCCTACGTTCAAGGGTTCATACGACACCTCGATGACTGCCGCAATCGCCGCCTTCCGCGCCGGCAATGCACCCCACATCCTGCAGGTGTTCGAGGTTGGCACCGCGACCATGATGGCCAGCAAGGGCGCCACCGTGCCGGTTGGCAAGGCGATGGCGGATGCCGGACTCAAGTTCGACCCCAAGATCTATGTGGAGGCAGTCGCCGGTTATTACACGGCACCAAATGGTCAGATGCTGAGCTTTCCGTTCAATAGCTCGACGCCGGTATTCCACTACAACAAGGATGCCTTCAAGGCAGCCGGCATGGACCCCGAGAAGCCACCGACCACCTGGCCAGAAGTGGCCTTGGCTGCTGCCAAGCTCAAGACCAGTGGGCACAAGTGCCCGTTCACGACAAGCTGGATCAGTTGGACCCAACTGGAAACCTTCTCGGCCTGGCACAACACCCTGTTCGCCACCAAAAACAACGGTTTCGGCGGCATGGATACCCGCCTGGCGTTCAACACGCCCTTGCACGTTCGCCATTTCGAGAACCTGGCCAACATGTCCAAGCAAGGACTGTTCATCTACAAGGGCCGCGGCAACGCCGGCGACGCTACCTTTGTGTCGGGCGAGTGCGCCATGATCACCGGCTCGTCTGCCCTATACGGAAGCATCAAGCGCAATGCGAAATTTTCAGCCGGCATCGGCACCCTGCCCTATTATCCCGACGTCAGCGGTGCGCCCCAGAACACCGTGATCGGTGGCGCCAGCCTGTGGCTTATGGCCGGCAAGAAGGCCGACGAGTACAAAGGCGCTGCCAAATTCTTTGCGCACTTGTCCAAGGCCGAAGTTGCGGCAGAGAGCCACCAGCGCACCGGCTATCTCCCGGTCACGCTTCCGTCCTTCCAGCTGACCGAAAAAAGCGATTTTTACAAGAAGAACCCGGGTACCGACGTGTCGGTCAACCAGATGATCCGCAAGGTCACCGACAAGTCGCGTGGCATACGCCTGGGCAATTTCGTTCAGATCCGCACCATCATCGACGAGGAGACCGAGAACATCTGGGCGGGCAAGAAGTCAGCCCAGGATGGCCTCGAAGCGGCAGTTTCGCGCGGCAACGAGCAGTTGGCACGCTTCCAGGCCGACAACAAAGGCAAATAGGCAATCATCGGCACCTCAGGACCATGGCTGGGCCACCCAGCCATGGTTTTTTGCTTTGAGTCCATCCCGAACCTGCAGACGAATCAGCTAATCCATGGAAAAACGCGTCCGATTCCAAAGCACATGGCTGCCTTGGGCACTGATTGCCCCGCAGATGGCGATCATCCTGGTGTTTTTCTTCTGGCCTGCCGGCCAGGCGCTCTACTGGTCGCTGCTGACGCAGGACCCATTCGGCCTGTCGACCCAGTTTGTCGGTCTGGAGAATTTCGAAAGGCTGTGGGCAGACCCGACCTACCTCGCCTCATTCAAGACCACGGCCGTCTTTTCGGTCCTGGTGGCCGTGAGCGGGCTGACCATCGCATTGCTGCTGGCCGTGATGGCGGATCGGGTCGTCAAAGGTGCGGCAATCTACAAGACGCTGCTGATCTGGCCCTATGCCGTGGCTCCGGCGGTGGCGGGCGTGCTGTGGCTGTTCATGTTCGCGCCATCGGTCGGCATCGTCAGTTACGCGCTGCGGGAAATGGGATTCAACTGGAACCACCTGCTCAACGGCGACCACGCCATGGCCCTGATCGTAATGGCTGCGGTCTGGAAACAGATCTCCTACAACTTCCTATTCTTCCTCGCCGGCCTGCAGTCCATCCCGAAAAGCCTGATCGAGGCGGCCGCCATCGACGGGGCCAGGCCTTGGCGCCGCTTCTGGACCATCATTTTTCCGCTGTTGTCGCCGACCACCTTCTTTCTGATGGTCATCAATGTGGTGTATGCCTTCTTCGACACCTTTGCGATCGTCGATGCCGCCACCCACGGCGGGCCGGGCAAGGACACCGCGATCCTGATCTACAAGCTGTACTACGACGGCTTCAAGGCGCTGGACCTGGGCGGTTCCGCGGCGCAGTCGGTGATCCTGATGACTATCGTCGTGGCACTGACTGTGGTGCAGTTCCGCTATATAGAAAAGAAAGTGCAGTACTGATGCGCACTGGAGAAGCAGAAAATGGTTGAACGGCGGCCCATCCTGAGCCTGGTGTCGCATCTGATCCTGATCATCGGTGTGCTGGTCGTGGCCTTCCCGGTCTACATCACGTTTGTCGCCTCGACCCAGACCTCCGAGCAGATCGTGCAACAGGTGCCGATGTCGATACTGCCCGGCGACAACATGATCGAGACCTACCGGATCGCTCTATTTGGCGGTGAGACGAGTTATGGCAGCAAGGTGGCGCCGGTGTCGCGCATGTTGTGGGTCAGCTTCGTCAGCGCCATGGTCATTGCCCTGGGCAAGATCGCGATCTCGCTGTTGTCGGCGTTCGCCTTTGTATATTTCCGCTTTCCGTTTCGCTCACTGTGCTTCTGGATGGTGTTCATCACGCTGATGCTGCCGGTCGAGGTGCGCATTGGGCCGACCTATGAGGTGGTCTCCAACCTCGGGATGCTGAACAGCTATGCCGGGCTCACGGTCCCCTTGATCGCGTCGGCGACCGCGACCTTCCTGTTCCGGCAGTTCTTCCTGACGATTCCCGACGAACTGATCGAGGCGGCGCGCATGGACGGCGCCGGACCGATGCGTTTCTTCAAGGACATCCTGATGCCGCTGTCGCTGACCAGCATCGCGGCGCTGTTCGTGATCCAGTTCATCTATGGCTGGAACCAGTACCTTTGGCCTCTGCTGGTCACGACCGAAGCCGGCATGTACCCGATCGTGATGGGGATCAACCAGATGTTCACCGGCGGCGATGCAGCCAACGAATGGAACGTGATTATGGCCACCGCCATCCTGGCGATGATCCCACCCGCGCTGGTCGTTCTGCTGATGCAGAAATGGTTCGTCAAGGGTCTGGTCGACACGGAAAAATGACAGGTATTCAGGGCAATTCCTCATGGCAGCAGTACAACTCAAGAACGTCATCAAACGCTACGGACACGGCAAGACCGCCAACCAGGTGATCCACGGAGTGAACGTGGACATCGCCGACGGCGAGTTCATCGTCATAGTCGGCCCCTCCGGTTGCGGCAAGTCCACGCTGCTGCGCATGGTGGCCGGCCTGGAAGAGATCAGCGGCGGTGACATCTCCATTGGTGGGCGAGTCGTCAACAAACTGGAGCCGGCCGAACGCGACATCGCGATGGTGTTCCAGAATTACGCGCTGTATCCGCACATGAGTGTGTTCGACAACATGGCCTATGGCCTGAAAATTGCCAAGGTGCCCATGGATGAGATCCGAAGCCGCGTCGACAAGGCGGCCAAGATCCTGGAGTTGGGCCCGTACCTTGCACGCAAGCCGCGTGAACTCTCCGGCGGCCAGCGCCAGCGAGTGGCCATGGGCCGGGCCATCGTGCGCCAGCCACAGGTCTTCCTGTTTGACGAACCGCTGAGCAACCTGGATGCCAAGTTGCGCGCCCAGACCCGGCTCGAGATCCAGAAGCTGCACCGGGAACTGGGTATCACCTCGCTGTTCGTGACCCACGATCAAGTCGAGGCCATGACCCTTGCGCAACGCATGATCGTGATGAACGCCGGCGTCATGGAACAGTTCGGCACGCCCGAGGAGGTGTATACACGTCCGGCAACTACTTTCGTTGCGAGTTTCATCGGATCGCCTCCGATGAACCTGCTGTGGGATGCTCCTAAAGGCAGGCCCAACACCATCGTGGGCATACGGCCGGAACATCTGGACATTACCGAGACCGGCTGGGGCCTGCTAGTCGAGGCTGTCGAGATGCTTGGCGCAGAGCGTCTGGTGTACGGGCGCTGGTCGCATGGTACCGGTCGGGAGATCGTCATCATCCGCACGTCCGAGGCCGATGCGGTACCAGCCCTCGGTTCAACCATCCATGTGACGCCGCGCCCTGACAAACTGCACGCGTTCGACGCTGCAACCGGTAAACGGATGTGAAACCCGCGCCCTGGCCTTATCCACGGTGGATTGCGCACCGCGGCGCCGGCAAGTTGGCGCCGGAAAACACCCTCGCGGCGTTTCGCCTGGGCGCTGCACAGGGTTACCGCATGTTCGAATGCGACGTCAAACTCAGCCAGGATGGCGTCCCGTTCCTGATGCACGACGCCAGCCTGCAGCGAACCACCAATGGCAGCGGTATCGGCGGCGATACACGCTGGGACGAGTTGTCGCAACTCGACGCCGGCAGTTGGCATTCGCGCAGTTTTGCCGGTGAACCGCTGTCCAGTCTCGACAACATCGCCCGTTTTTGCCTGCGCAATCGGCACCACCTCAATATAGAGATCAAACCCAGCCCCGGCACCGAACGCCATACCGGCGAAGTGGTCGCCCGTCGGGCGACCGGGTTGTGGCCTGCTGAGGAGGTCCCTCCGCTGCTGACCTCGTTTGACGTCGAAGCGCTGGAAGGCGCGCAGCATGCTGCGCCCGAACTACCGCGCGGATTGCTTCTGGACAAGCCGCGCGCCGATTGGCTGGACATCGCACGCCGCCTGGAATGTGTTGCGGTGGTATGCCATTACGCGTTGTGGGATACGTCAACCGTCGCGGCAGCTCAGGCGTTGGGCTTGCGCAGCCTGAGTTATACCGTCAACGACGAGTGGATCGCCGAACGGCTGATTGCACTGGGAACCGACGGCATCATCACGGACCGGGTCGAGCTTTTCAGCCCGGCATGACGTGGGTCGATGCCGGGGCCGCCACAGGCAGAGGCGCAAATGTGCAAAAGAAGCGCAACTTCGGCGCCGCAGGGATCGCACCGGGTCAGTCATTGACGCTGGATGAACTGATCGAACGGGCAGATGAAGCGCTTTACCGTGCCAAATCGGATGGGCGCGACAGAGTCTTCATTTCCGACAGCGAGACCGTGCCCGCCAGTGGCCTGCCCATTGCGGCAGAGTACATCGCCCGGCCCGTGTGATCGACCGCGTTGTTGCGCCAACCGATCAGCGTTGCCAACCCCGCAGGATCAGCCACTGTACCGACCCGGAAACGGTGGCCATAGCCAGGTAAGTCGCCATCCTGCCGTCCTGGCCCCAGAACCACAAACCGGCCAGCAACACTGCCAGAGCAGCGACAAAGTTCACCAGAACCTGCGTCTTGAACGACGCTGGTCCGCCTCGGCCCCAGGCTGTCATCCGGGCCAGCGAGGGCAGTGCGATGGCTAGCGCGAGCGCCGGGAGCGCGAAGCTCAATACGTGATTGATGACATCGGTCAAGTGCATGGTGTGACAAATTTTATAATCGGCGTCACGCACCATATATGACAGTCTGGGCATTGGGAATCAACCACACTACCGCGCCGCTGGATTTGCGCGGAAGGTTGGCGTTCGCCAGCGAAAAGATTGCGCCCACCTTGCTCGGACTGCGGCAAGCACTGACCCGCCCGCCCGAGGCCGCCATCGTGTCCACCTGCAATCGTACCGAGATCTACTGCGCTGGCGACAGACCGGAGTTCGAGCCAGCTCTGGAGTGGCTCGCCGCGGCGGGCGGTGTTTCCGCATCCATGCTGCGTTCGCACTCCTACAGACTCGAAGACGCTCTGGTGGCCCGCCACGCATTTCGGGTCGCCAGCGGCCTGGACTCCATGGTCCTGGGCGAACCGCAAATCCTCGGTCAGTTAAAGCAAGCTGTACGTGTCGCCCAGGACGCCGGCGCACTTGGCGCGACCTTGAGCCAGATGTTCCAGCGCTCGTTCGCGGTGGCCAAAGAAGTGCGGTCATCGACGGAAATTGGTGCGCATTCGATCAGCATGGCAGCGGCGACGGTGCGCCTGGCCGGGCAATTGTTCGAAGACCTCAGCCAGGTCAAGTTGCTGTTCGTCGGCGCTGGCGAGATGATCGAGCTGTGTGCAACCCATTTTGCGGCGCGCCAGCCAAAGTCGATGACGGTCGCCAATCGCACGCTCGAGCGCGGAGAAAAGCTGGCGGCGCAGCTCGACGGCACTGTCATGCGCCTGGCCGATCTGCCGGAACGTCTGCACGAATTCGATGCCGTGATCAGCTGCACCGCCAGCACGCTGCCGATCATCGGTCTGGGCGCCGTCGAACGTGCGCTCAAACGGCGGCGGCACCGGCCGATGTTCATGGTCGACTTGGCCGTTCCGCGAGATATCGAGCCCGAAGTCAAGGCGCTGCAGGACATTTACCTCTACACGGTGGACGACCTGGCGCATGTCGTGCAAACCGGACAGGCCAACCGGGAAGCCGCCGTAGCCCAGGCCGAAGTCATCATCGATGCAGGTGTGCAAAGCTTCATGCACTGGATCGACCAGCGAGGTTCGGTGCCATTGATTCAGCAACTCAACGCGCAGGCAGACGAATGGCGTGTTGCGGAAATCGCGCGTGCACGCAAGCTGCTGGCGCGGGGTGAAGACGTGGACGCCGTGCTCGACGCGTTGTCACGCGGGCTGACGCAGAAGCTGCTGCATGGCGCAATGGCCGAATTGCGCACGGGCGACACGGATGCGCGCCAGCGCGCCAGTTCGGCGGTCCAGCACTTCTTCCTGCGCAAGGAACGTTAGCGACGCGATCGTCTCCCGCCACACACGTGTGGCGGTTTGCCCCCGGTCAGGCCGGGCCAGAATTCCGTCCGCTCGCGCGCTCAGACGCGCGTCGGTCACCCCGCAGCAACACCATGAAAGCCTTTTTTCGACAACAGCTCGACCGCTACACGGCGCGTTTGGGCGAACTCGAGTTCCTGCTGTCCCGCGAGGACATCATGAAAGACATGGAGCAGTTTTTGCTGCTGTCCCGAGAACATTCCGACGTTGCATCGGTCGCCGACCGCTGGGCGCGTTACAGCCAGCGTGAGGTCGACCTCGCGCAGGCCCGCGATATGCTGCAAGACTCGGCCCAGGATCCTGACATGGTCGCACTGGCTCAGGAGGAAATCGACGCGGCCGGCAGCGAGCTGGAGCAGCTGGCAACTGAACTGCAACGCATGTTGCTGCCCAAGGATCCCGACGATGGCCGAAACGCCTTCCTGGAAATACGCGCCGGCACAGGGGGAGACGAATCGGCGTTGTTCGCCCGCGATCTGTTGCGGCTGTACACCCGCTACTGCGAGCGGCGCGGCTGGAAGACCGAGATCATCAGCGAATCGGAGTCGGAGCTCGGTGGATTCAAGGAAGTGGTCCTGCGCATCGTCGGCGACAACGTCTATGGCAGCCTCAAATTCGAATCCGGCGGGCACCGGGTGCAACGTGTTCCGGCCACGGAGACACAAGGGCGCATCCATACCAGCGCGTGTACGGTGGCCGTTCTGGCAGAACCCGACGAATCCGTCGCGGTGCAGATCAATCCTGCAGACCTGCGTATCGACACCTACCGGGCCAGCGGCGCGGGCGGTCAACACATCAACAAGACCGATTCGGCGGTTCGCATCACGCACCTGCCCACGGGCATAGTGGCCGAGTGCCAGGACGACCGCAGTCAGCATCGCAACAAGGCCAAGGCGATGCAGGTGTTGTCAGCACGCATCCAGGAGAAGGAACGTAGCGAACGCGCCGCCCGGGATGCGGCCGAACGCAAAAGTTTGATAGGCAG
>Ga0105044_10004074_pt1 | contig 20086 bp, 13 predicted proteins | sample MAT01_FD_78092 | JGI IMG/M metagenome (GOLD analysis project Ga0105044, IMG submission 78092) | Freshwater microbial communities from Lake Fryxell liftoff mats and glacier meltwater in Antarctica - MAT-01 | ecosystem: Environmental > Aquatic > Freshwater > Ice > Liftoff microbial mat | place...
CGAAGCGCTCTTCCGAAAAGCCCTGGAAATTATGGAAGGGTTGGGCGATCGCTCCGGCATGGCTTCTTCCTATAGCTTATTGGGCTATATCGAGAGCAATCGCGGCCACTGGGACGCCGCCGAAGCGCTCTACCGAAAATCCCTGGAAATTATGGAAGGGTTGGGCGATCGCTCCGGCATGGCTTCTTCCTATGGCTGTTTGGGCGACATCGAGCGCAATCGCGGCCACTGGGACGCCGCCGAAGCGCTCTTCCGAAAAGCCCTGGAAATTATGGAAGGGTTGGGCGGTCGCTCCGGCATGGCAACTTCCTATGGACAATTGGGCGACATCGAGAGCTATCGCGGCCACTGGGACGCCGCCGAAGCGCTCTACCGAAAAGCCCTGGAAATTATGGAAGGGTTGGGCGATCGCGAAGGTATTGCAACATCTATCGGATGTCTTGGAGCAAATGAGCTAGGTCGAGGCAATTTAGATGCGGCTGAACCTCTACTCAAAAATGCCCTTCAGCAAATGGAAACGTTGGGAATGACATGGCAGATTGCAGAGGCGAATTTTGATCTCGCCCTACTCGAACAAAAACGGGGCAATCTTGACCAAGCCCAGACCCACTACAACACCGCTCACCAGTTATTTCAGCAGTTAGGTGCCATCAAAGACCTAGAGCGGATTGAGCGGGAGTGGAAAGAGGGCGAGTCGGGGTAGACGCGCCCCAACTGTATTTTGCTTTCGGTTGGGTGCGCCCAAAAAAAGTCGGAGTTCTTGAAGAACTCCGACTTTTGGAATGTGATTCATCCCCGTGTTAGGGGTGTTTAGAGATCCTCCCTAGCCCCCCATATTCAGGGAGGTTTAGGGGGATCTAACGCCTATTGCGACACCTAGCAGGACTTTTGTAGCCTCTAAGCCTCAGCGGCGGCGCGGGCGGCGGTGGCTTCGTCGGGGTGGATGCCGAGGCGGGTGAGGTTGATTCGTCCGCGACCGTCGATTTCGCGGACTTTTACAACAATCTCATCGCCCACGGCCACTTCATCTTCGACCTTGCCGACGCGATAATCTGCCAGTTGCGAAATATGGATCATCCCTTCCTTCCCAGGCAAGAATTCCACAAACGCACCGATGGGGATAATCCGCGTTACCTTGCCGATATAGACATCGCCCGCCGATAGTTTCCGGGTCATCCCTTCGATAATGGCGCGCGCCTGTTGGGCTTTGACGCCATCAATCGAGGCGATGGTCACGGTGCCATCATCTTCGATATCCACCTTGGCTCCGGTTTGCTCCGTGATGCCTTTGATGGTTTTACCACCGGGGCCAATCACCAAGCCGATCATGTCAGGGTCGATCTTGATGGTGAGCAGGCGCGGGGCATAGGGCGACAGCTCTGCGCTTGGCTCCGAAATCACTTCCATCATCTTGTCGAGGATGTGCAACCGGGCCCCACGGGCTTGGTTGATCGCATCCGCAATCACGGAGATAGGCAACCCTGTGATTTTCATATCCATTTGCAAAGCCGTGATCCCGGTGTCGGTGCCAGCCACTTTGAAATCCATGTCGCCCAAAAAGTCTTCGATGCCTTGGATGTCGGTCAAGATGCGAATTTCATCGCCTTCCTTAATCAACCCCATGGCCACGCCGCTGACGGGCTTCTTGATAGGCACCCCGGCGTGCATCAGCGATAGTGTCGAACCGCAGACCGACCCCATCGAGGTCGAGCCATTAGAAGACAGCACCTCAGACACCACCCGAATGACATAGGGAAAATCAATCTTTTCGGGAAGAACGGGCAACAGGGCGCGCTCTGCGAGGGCACCATGGCCGATTTCGCGGCGTCCGGGCGATCGCATGGGGCGGGTTTCTCCCACCGAGTAAGGCGGGAAATTGTAGTGGTGCATATAGCGCTTTTGGTCATCCGGATGCAGGTCATCCAGATTTTGCGACTCGCCGGGGGTGCCCAGAGTCACCACCGACACCACCTGGGTTAGCTCCCGCTGGAACATAGCGCTGCCATGGACGCGGGGCGGCAAAATGCCAGTGCGGCAGGTGATCTTGCGAACTTCGTCGAGCTTACGACCATCGACCCGCACACCATCTTCAATGATTTGCAGACGCATCATCTTTTTGGTGACGCCCTTAAACACATTGGAGAGGGCTTTGGGGTTAGCCGCCGCTGCCAGCCGCACCGGAGCATCTTCGGGCATTTGGGCGATCGCCCCAAGAATGCCAGCCTTCACCTCATCGAGCTTCTCATCACGCTGAGGTTTGGTGTATTCAAAATGCGCCAAAATTGCTTTGATCGCCGTGGTCGATTGCTCCGTAATGAAGTCTTCGAGGGTCGAATCCACCTCTGGCGGAACCGCTTTCACCACTTCAAGACCCAACTCAGCCATCAAGTCTAGCTGCGCTTGAATCAGCTCGCGCACCGCTTCATAGCCAAAATCAATGGCCTCGATCATGTCTTGCTCAGGCAACTGGTTAGCGCCCGCTTCGACCATGATCACGCCATCCAGCGAGCCAGCCACCACCAAATCTAAATCGCCCACTGCGATTTCTTCGTAGGTGGGGTTGATGATAAAGTCATCGCCAACCAACCCAACCCGCACCGCAGCCATCGGCCCATTAAAGGGAATCTGCGCCAACAGTGTCGCAATCGAAGCACCCGTCACCGCCAACACATCAGGGGGCACGCGGTTATCCATCGACATGGTAGTGGCGATCACTTGGATGTCGTCGCGCAACCAATGGGGAAAGAGGGGGCGCATGGGGCGGTCAATCAACCGGCAGGTGAGCGTCGCCTTTTCGGGAGGCCGTCCCTCTCGCCGCAAAAAGCCGCCAGGGATGCGCCCAGCAGCGTAGAGTCGCTCTTCGTAATCAACCAATAGGGGCAGAAAATCAATCCCTTCGCGTCCGCCAGAACGGGTTGCTGTCACAAAAACGGAGGTCTCTTCCGACTCAACCAACACAGCCCCCCCTGCCTGGGGAGCCAGCAAACCAATCTTCAGTCGAATATCTCGTCCATCAAAGACGATCGACTTATTTATTTCTGCGGTCATCTACTACGTTGTCCTTTTTTCTTTTCTCTTTATCTTCTGTGGCAATCCTAACATCGAAATTCTAGACTGTTTCAGGTTTTGCAGACAGGTTTTAAACAGAAGACAGGGCGATCGCCCATCGCCTCCCCGGATCTCTCCAAACCCTATCTCTACCGTCTCCTCATCTCCCATCCGCCCTCTCCAACGAATTGTGAAGTTCTGAACCCAACCCCACAGGTCGCCGAACCCAGCCCTCTCAATCTCCAGCAATCCTCCACAATCTCCCAGCCCCTTCTTCCTTCGCGTGGTTATGCTGAGTTAGCATTTTACGCAAATGCGTAAAAACACGTCATTAGGGAGAAGTCCATTTATCTCTGCCAAAGGGCTATTACGGGCTTATTGATTTCTCTGTAATGACTCGGCTATAAATGACTCGGCTATAACAGTAGCAAGTCATCTGGAATGGGCATCAAGACCGAATCTACAACGCCATTTCCTTGGGCAGCTTTATCTAAAATTTATATAGTCCAACTTATCTTCATTTAACCTTTAAGAGGAAGTCCGTATATTCCGCATATTGTAAGCCAACATAAGAAGTGGGTCTAAGGGTGTCCAGATTGGGTAGTGGGGATATTGGCTAGGGTTCGCGACGATTCATAGCTTTCAGACGTTTTTTGGGCTTGAGGCATAACTGATGGAATCGAAGCAATACTATCCCGATGAACTCGACTTGCAGAAGTATTGGCTGATTCTCAAGCGGCGGTGGTTGCCCGCAACCGGAGTGTTTGGGGTTGTTGTTGCCCTAGCCGCCTTTGCCTCTACCCTGCAAGAAGATACCTTCGAAGCCCAAGGAAAACTCTTGCTCAAGTTAGATCGCCAAGCGGCCTTAGTCGGCTTAGTGCAAAACCCAAATGATCTCACCGTAGACGTTCAAAGTAGCGTCTTAAATACCGAAGCTGAAGTAATTCGTTCCGTTCCGGTGGCTCAAAATGTCATTGATACCTTGCAGCTCAAGGATGAAGAAGGTAGCCCCCTAGAACCTTCGGCTTTTTTGGGCGGCTTGACCGTTAAGCCTGTGGGCGGCACGGATGTGCTGTCAATTTCCTATGTTTCGGACAACCCAGAGAAGGCGGCTGCCATTGTTAATGAGATGGCCAATGCCTACGTGAGTCAAAGTATTGAGTTGAATCGGCAAGATGTCGCTGAGGCGCGACAGTTTATCTCAGAGCAGTTGCCCCTCAGAGAAGAGGCTGTGCGCGAAGTTGAGTCACGGCTCCGCGAATTTAAAGAGGCCAATGGAATTGTTGCCCTAGACGAAGAAGCACGCACCTCGGTTAACGTCCTCAACAATTTGCAGACTCAATTGACAACATTGCAGTCTCAACTAGCCGACAGCAGCGCCCAATCGGCGTTGCTCCAAGCCCAATTGGGGTTAACTCCGGAGCTGGGGTTGGTGGTCAGTTCGCTGAGCCAGTCTCCTGGCATTCAGGAGGTTTTGGGGCAGTTGCAGGTCGCAGAAAGTGAGTTGGCCGTGCAGCGGAGCCGCTATCGAGATGCCCATCCGGCGATCGCCAACTTAGAACGGCGAGTGGCCGCACTTGATGAGGCGCTCAATCAACGGGTGATCCAACTAGCCGGTACCTCCTCTGGGATTTCCATGCGAGATCTGCAACTGGGCGATGTAGAACGCCAGTTGATTGGCCAGTTAGTGCAGTCAGAAGCCACTCGGGCGGGGTTGCAAAACCAAGTGGGCGTGTTGGCGCAAAGCCAAAGTGGCTACCGCAACCGAGCGAGTGTTTTACCTCAGCTAGAGCAAACGCAACGGGAGTTAGAGCGCCAGCTATTAGCGGCTCAAACGACCTACGAAACGCTGCTACAACGCACCCAAGAAATTCAGGTCACGGAGAACCAAAACACCGGCAATGCCCGGTTGATTTCTCCCGCTGAACCGCCCGAAAATCCTAACTCTCCGAGTAAGAAAGTCTATCTTTTGCTGGGGGGAATTGTGGGCACCTTGTTGGGGGTAGCCACGGCGTTGTTGCTCGATATTGGCGATCGTTCCCTAAAAACCGTTAAGGAAGCCCGCGAACTGTTTGGTTATACCTTATTGGGGATTATTCCTTCCTTTGGGCGCAGCAGTGGACGACGGCTGTGGGCGTCACCCGATCTAGAACGCGCTATCCCTCGGATTGTGGCACGGGATTGTCCTCAGTCTCCGGTGGCCGAAGCCTATCAAATGCTGCAAGCAAACCTCAAGTTTCTTAGCTCTGATCGCAAGATTCAGGCGATGGTGGTGACGAGTTCTGCACCCCGCGAAGGGAAGACTGAGGTTTCGGCAAATCTGGCAGTGGCGATCGCCCAAGTAGGGGCAAAGGTGCTCTTAGTCGATGCCGATATGCGCCACCCCTCCCAGCACCACGCTTGGGATTTGACCAACGGCATGGGGCTAAGCAATGTTTTGGTAGATCAACTCGACTACCACGATGTCACCCAGCGGGTGATGCCAAACCTCGATGTGTTGACCGCTGGCGTGATCCCCCCCAACCCAGTAGCATTGCTCGACTCTAATCGCATGTCGCGGCTAATTGAAGAATTCTCGAAAGACTACGACTTTGTGTTATTCGACACCCCGCCTCTCTCCGGAACTGCCGATGCCTCTGTTTTGGGGCAAATGGTGGATGGCGTGATGTTGGTGGTGCGTCCTGGGGTCGTCGATCATCGCAGTGCGAAGGCCACCAAAGACTTCTTGCAACAGTCTGGGCAAGCGGTCATGGGGATTGTGGTCAACGGCGTCAACGTTCGTACCGAACCAGACAGCTACTTCTACTACTCGCGGGAATATCAAGGAGAACGCAGCCTCCCTTCTTCCTTAACCCAATCGCTCGAACGGACTCTGGCAGGAACGCGCAGCCGATCGGATGACACCTAACCGCATTGGACGACGCCACTATTAGACGGATGCCTGTGTCTAATAGGGCTGAGTCCTAAGAAGGCTGAATTTTAAGAGAGCTGAATCCTAAGAGGGTTTCTATAAACTGTCTTTAGAGTTCTCATCCCCACCCCTAGACCGTCGCGCAACCCGAGGTAACTTTTATGGCACACTCGATCCGGCCTTTTGCCCGTTGTCTAGCTGGCATCCAGCGCCCATTTGCGGCATTGGCAGTGGGGATGATGGCGATCGCCCTCCCAGTCGCCGCTCAAGATGCGCCCACCGTTCCTCCGGCGACCCTCGCCCAGGCAACTCCTGGCAATGCCCTCATTGCACCCACCTACATCCTAGGGCCAGGGGATCAGATCGGCATTACCGTCTACGACTACGAAGAACTCACCCTTGAAAAAGCCGTCCTTTCCGATGGCACGATCTTGATGCCCCTGCTCAATTCGGTGCAGGTGGCCGGCCTCACCCCCGATCAGTTAACTCAACTTTTAGAGCGCGAATTAAACCGCTACTTGGTAGATCCAGATGTCTCGGTGAGCCTCCTCGCTCTTCGCCCCCTCGAAGTAACAGTGGCGGGCGAAGTCCAGCGGCCTGGCCCTTTGCGCTTACGCGGCCTGCTCGACGCCAATCAAAATAATGCAACCGAAGTAACACCTACCCTCTCCACTGCCCTTGTGCAAGCGGGCGGTGTCACCCGGTATGGCGATATCCGCAATATTGTGCTGCGCCGATACTCCCCCAATGGCGCTTCAGAACCCATTGTGATTGACCTGTGGGAGGCTATTTCGACGGGGAGTAACGCTCCAGATATGGTTTTGCAAGATGGAGATTCGATTTTCATCCCCCGAGTCACAGATGACTCGATCGATCCCCGCTTGGTGGCTCGATCGAGCCTGGCCCCAGAGGTGGTGCGCGTGCGGGTTGTTGGCCAGGTGGTCAATCCGGGGGAGGTCTTGGTCACGCCCAATAGCTCGGTATCAAGTGCAGTGGCGATCGCCGGTGGCCCCACCGCCGACGCCAACCTCCGCCGGGTCGCCTTTGTGAGAATGAACGAGCAAGGTGAAGTAGAACGGTACGACGTTGATCTTCGCAACCTGATTGATGATTTTCAGGTGCAGGAAGGGGATGTCGTGATTGTGCCTCAAAACCGTGGCCTCAACCTGCTTGATTTGGCCATCCGCATCTTGGCTCCCGTCAACGGGATCTTTAATGTGATTGACACCATTAATGGTCTAGGGAATAACAATAACAATTAAGGCAGTCCTGAATAATTAAGGCAATCCTGAAAGCAACGGCTCAATCCAACTCAAGTCCTATCCAGTTCTAAAGCTCTGAGAAAGCCGCTTGTGTTGATAGCCGTGACAGGATGCACCCTTCCCCTTGGCGGCGGACTATCTGGCTCATCAAGCGCTGATCCCAAAAACCTCTGGGGTTGTAGAGTGAGACAATTATTCGATCGCCCTGGGCTAATCGTGCGGTAGGGTGGCGATAGAGTCTTGGGGAGTAATGAGCCGTGATGCTAGGGTTTGTGGCGATGCCTTCGTGGCTGTTGGGTTGGGTGGATGGGATGCGTCAGCAGGGGTATAGGTGCCTGGTAGCGCTGGGTTTAGCCTCGCTGCTGGTGGGCTGTGCGTTGCCCCAAGTCAGTGCAGAAGATCGGTTATTTTTGCCAGTCACGTTAGAGTTTTTGGATAAAGCGACACTGCCCAAACAAGAGTTTGAAGGAACTCTGGTGGGCGGATTATCGGCGATCGCCTATGACCGCAGCCAGGATCGCTTTTATGCCCTTTCTGACGATCGCAGCCACTTTGCCCCAGCACGCTTCTACACCTTCAGCCTAGAGATAGAGCCTGAAGTGGCTGAAGTTGGTGCGACTGATTCTGAAGCGACTGATTCTGAAGCGACTGATTCTGAGGCGACTGATTCTGAGGCGACTGATGTAGACGCTGCATTGGGGTTTCGCTTAGGGGCGATCGCCCTCGACTCCGTAACGACTCTAAAAATGGAAAATGGGAATCTGTTTCCACCGGGCAGTATTGATCCGGAAGGATTGGTCTTGTCACCCAAGCAAACCCTTTGGATTGCCAGTGAAGGAGATGCGAGCCAAGGCATTCCGCCATTGATTGATGAGTTTGATCGAGAAACAGGGGCATGGTTAGGGGCGCTGCCCATCCCCCAGCGCTATCTTCCAGCGATCCAAAATGAGGAAGCTGTAGGCGTTCAAAATAATTTGGGGTTTGAGGCGCTGACGATCAACCCCGGTGGATACACAACCCAAAATGGCTATGTAGAACCGTTTCGGATCTTTGCGGCTACAGAATCGGCTTTGGCGCAGGATGCCCCTCCCGAACCCGGCGTAGGCGAGTCTGTGCGGATGCTGCATTATTTAGTGGGAGAAGATATTCCTGTCTTGTTGGCCGAGCATCTCTATCGCCTTGAACCGACGCCAGAGGGCATCCTAAGCAATGGGCTATCGGAGCTATTGTTGCTTGATCAGGGGGGACATTTTTTGAGCCTAGAGCGCACCTTTGGGGCGTTTGGGTTTGGGGTTAAGCTGTTTCAGATGGCGATCGCCGATGCCACCGACACCTCTGGGATTCCACGCTTTGGCAGCGACCTCAGCCGCCTCCAGCCCATTCGCAAGCAGTTAGTGCTCGACCTCCGAACCCTGGGCTTTCCGCTAGATAACTTAGAATCTATGACCCTGGGGCCACAATTGCCAGACGGCAGCCAAAGCCTAATTTTGCTGAGTGACGATAATTTCAGTGACAACCAAGAAACCCAAATTCTGCTGTTTCGCCTTACCCTATGAAGCCCCAATCCGAGGCTATCACTCAATTTGAGGCTATCCATAGAATATGTAGATTGGGAGAATACGCAGATTGGGATCGCGTTACATGGGGGTATGGCTGCGTTTGCCTGAATGCGCGATCGCCCTTCCCTACGCCCCTAGATTCCTAGAAACACCCCTCAAAGCATCGCCACTAAAGCCCAACTTCTGCCAATAACTCAGCCGTTTGTTGGGGAGAAACCAGGGTATTGGCGCAGAGGATACCAGACGCCGCCACAGCGGGAACTCCGATGCCAGGGAGAGTGCTGTCTCCGACGCGGAACAGCCCTCGAATGGGGGTTTTGCAGGAGGGAAACTGCCCTTGGCCAGCGGCGATCGCAGGGCCATAGGTGCCCCGATATCGCCGGAGATAGCGGGCATGGGTCAGGGGTGTCCCGATGCGCTCAACCACTTGGCGATCGCGCCAATCTGGGATCACCCGCTCAACCGCTCGATACAACGAGGCCACCCGCGCCTGCTTCTGTGCTCCATACTGAGCATTGCGTTCCCATCCATCAAAGGGTTCTAAGGTGTAGGCATGGAGAACATGGTGCCCTGACGGAGCCAGAGCCGCATCCCACACCGAGGGAATGGAAATCATGCAGGTATTGCCAGGGGCGGTGATGTCTTGGTCAGCGTGATGGACGACCACATGGTGCCCCGTCAACCCTTCTAAGCCCTCGGCGCGGAGGCCTAAATGGAGATGCATAAAGCTATCTACGGCGGCGGTTGATTGGGCTTGCTGCTGTAAGGATGCAGGTAAATCCTCTGGGGCAATTAAGGTTTGATACGTATCCCATAGGGTGGCGTTAGAAATAACCACAGGAGCCGAAATCTGCTCTCCGCTTTGCAGGCGCACCCCGCTGACCTGGCCGTTTTGGAGGCAAATCTGAGCCACGGGTGCCTTGAGGCGCAACTGCCCACCCCACCGAGTGAGCCCCCGCACCAGCGCGTTCACCAGTGCTTCGCTGCCGCCAATGGGATAGTCCACAACGGAGTTTGCGCGTTCGCCTAGCATGACGCTGATTTCGGGGGTAACGGTGCCTGCGGCCTTGAGGCCAGAGAGCAAGAAGCATTCGAGGTCAATCAGTCGTCGCACCCAGGGGTCTTGCACCCTGGCATCCATGACCTCCCCTGCGGCACCTTGGATCAAGGATAAATGGGGAAGTAGGCGCAACAGTGCCCCCGGATACTGCCGCAGTAATACGGGGATCAAGCGCCAGTCGGCACGGAGCGCTAGGGTGGGGATTCTCCGCAGGGCTTCATAGAGGGCTAGCAGGGGTGCCTCAAACTGAGCATATTCTACGGCTCCGGTGGGGGTAAATTGGGCGATCGCCCTCTGATAGTCGGCGCTCTTTCGATATACCGGCAGCGTTCCTTCCGGAAAATGGTAATGGCCGAGAGGGTCATAGGCGATCGCCTCCACCGTCTCTCCTAACACATCCAAGACCTGCCGCAGGGGGTTCCACGATGCTGGGTCACTCAGCCCACAGTAAAACGATGGCCCCGTGTCAAAGTGAAAGCCTTGGTGGGTAAAACCATGAGCCGCTCCCCCTGGGGTGTCGTGGCTTTCGCAAACGAGCGATCGCCAGCCATACCGTGCCAGCAACGCCCCCGCCACCAGCCCGCCAATTCCACTCCCCACAATCACCACATCAACATCTGTCATGCACACATCTGCCATTAAAATTTGCCATTGCAACGCCTATGGGTGAACCATCTACCTTTGACTAGCCATTGATTCTAGTGATGGATAAGGACTGCCAAGACGGTCAGGATTCAGTCAAAATTCAGTCGGGCTTTATCCAGGCTTTATCCAGGCTTTATCCAGACTTTATCCAGGCTTTATCCAGGCTTTATCCAGACTTTATCCAGGCTTTATCCAGGCTTTAGTCGGACATTCACCCGTCATCTCCCATCCCTATTTCTAGCAAGATTTCTAGTAGGATTTCTAGCAAACGCGCGACTTTAGCGATATTTGAGGAGGTTAGATAGTCCAGATGGACAGAACCCAAGTCAACTTTACATTCATTACAGACTCCTCAACCGCAGGGTGGAGGCCGCTCATTACCCCCATCTACGGGGTAACACGGACTCGGAGGTGAGCGAGAGAACTGAGAAAATTTGATATCCGCAAAAATATCAGTTTACAAAGACTCCGTAATTTTCCGTAGGCAATAGATAGATTGCACCGTCAGTCGTGATGCAACATGATAAATACCGAGGTAAAATTATAGAGACATATAATATTTGTGTAAAGACGTTTGATCGCCTTCAGTGCAATTCGCCAAATAGAGACATACTGAGCTTTGTATCGCTGCCCACCATGGTGTTCCCTATCCGCGAGTTGAGTATGAGTCTCTAGAGATTTTTTTCATAAAATCTCATTAATTTCACGGATATCTTGTGAAACACTCCGTATATACTCCAATACCGTTCGGATGCTTGATTAATTTTCAGTGCAAATACGAACGATAGTCCCCCTAAGTCCGTATTCCTGCCCTATAGTTTTAGTGTGCTTCCGCACTAACCCACCATGCGTCATATCTTTTCTATAGCTAGCAGCGTTGGCCTCATCGGTACCTTCCTCAGCCTGGGTCTGTCTGGGGCGATCGCCGCGACTCCGCCCCAAGCCAGTTCAGACGGCCTTGCTGTAATCTCAGCGACTCAGCCAGCCCCGGCTGCAGCCGCTTCTAATCAAAACTCTTCCTATGAACCTCCTGTCAACGGGGGGCCTTCGAATACCCAAGGGTCTGGCACTCGCTAGACGCTTCTCGCCGTCGTTGAGTTTTGCCCGCGCTAACGGTAGATAGCGTCGATAAATCGCTTGACTCTAAATCCATCAACCTAAATCCATCAAGGGCATCTTTCAGTTTGCCTCTGCACTAACCCTGTCCTGAATTTAAGCCTGTCCTGCAATCCAAGATAGACAGCGTTGCTTTCAGCTCATTGGTTCATCACGACTCAACCAAAGGTGCTGATTTCCATTGGCGATCGCCCTGCACCAGCGTATGGGCTTGCCAATGTAAATCATCCCGCTCTGAGTAATCATTGCGAAAGTGACCTCCTCTGCTTTCTGTGCGAAAGTCAGCAGATTCTAAAATTAATAGCCCAACATCGAGTAAGTTGCGAACTTCGCCCCAGTCGCGCAGGTCAAGCCCGATCGTGCAGACTGGGATGTGGTTTTGCGCCACCTGCCCGAGATCTTCGGTGATCTGTTGGCTGATAGGAAGCTGGTCAAACTCGGTGCGCCACTGCTGCAGTTGGGCGATCGCCCCTGCCATGCTGCCTTGTTCGCGGCAAATGCCAGCGCTAAGCCAGAGGATCTGGGCAATGCGCGATCGCCATTCTCCAAAATTTTCGGTGGGCACGCGAAGGCGGCGGGCATGGCCGGATGTCGGCGGCTTGGCAGAACCCTCAGATCTAACGCTGGGCTGCGTGGCGGCGGGTAACGATAGATGCCTAAACTGTGCCCCAAACACTAGGCACTCTAACAAAGAATTACTCGCCAAGCGATTGGCTCCATGGACTCCGGTGCTCGCCACTTCCCCGATGGCATAGAGATGGGGCACCGTCGTTTGATTTTGGCGATCGGCATAAACGCCACCCATCCAATAATGAGCCGCTGGGGCAACCGGAATGGGCGCAGATAAGATATCAATGCCCCATTGCCGACAAACTTGAATAATATTGGGGAAGCGATGGTGGATCCGATCAGGAGGAATTGGCCGGAGGTCTAGCCATACGTGGGCTTCGGGCTGATTAGGATGGGTTTTCTGGAGGTGGGAGAAAATTGCACGGCTCACAATGTCTCGGGGAGCAAGTTCGCCATCTGGGTGATAATCAAAGGAAAAGCGGCGCTGCTCATCATCCAATAAGTGGGCACCCTCACCTCGAACCGCCTCGCTAATCAAAAAGCGCGGTGCCCCCGGATAGGTGAGAGCTGTGGGGTGAAACTGCACAAATTCTAAGTCGCGTAATTGTGCCCCGGCGCGCCAGCCCATGGCTACGCCATCCCCGGTGCTGAGGGTAGGGTTGGTGGTTTGGGCAAAGACTTGGCCGCCGCCGCCCGTGGCTAAAATAACGGCTCGGGCTGAGATACTGCAAATTTGATCATGGGCTTGGAGATAGACCCCCTGGCACCCATCCGCCGCCATCCAAAGGTCTAACACAAAGCCCTGAATGACCTGAATATTAGGGCGTTTCAAGACTTGGCTGACCAAGGTAGTGACCACCGCCCGCCCGGTGGTATCGGCTGCATGTAATACGCGCCGCTGGGAGTGGGCGGCTTCGAGGGTGAGGGCGAGGCGATCGCCCTGTCGATCAAATGCGACCCCTAGATCCACCAGATGATGGATGCAGTCTCCAGCCTCGGTGACTAATAGCCGCACGGCCTCGGGTTCACACAGCCCCGCCCCTGCCCGCAGGGTATCGGCAATATGGAGGTCGCTAGAATCTTCGGGGGCGATCGCCGCTGCCACGCCACCCTGCGCCCAATCACTCGCTGATTGTGTCAGGGGTTCCTTCGTAATCAGGCCAACCCGGTAGTGATCTGGTAAACACAAGGCAGAATATAGCCCCGCAGCCCCACCTCCGACCACCAACACATCTACCGCACTGGGTAAGGCAAAATCCACAGCTACCGATCTCCAACAAAGCGACGTGATGAACCATGCCGTCAAACTAGGAATGCCGCACAACAGCCCTAGGCGCTACATTTCTACCCGTTGTAGAAAGGCAACTTCAGCCTACTTGATCTTGCAAATAACGGCCATTCCCCCTGAATAGAACGATCAGCCCCTAGCAAGGCTAAGGGCTGAAACATTCAACTATGCCAATGACTGGGGCAGCGGTTCAGGTCATCATGTGACCCACTAGCCGGAAACCGAGGCAGGCGCTTCGGTTAGATTTCTAACGAAAGCGCGTGTGCCGGGTAAAAACCATTAGCGATAAATACCGTTGTTGATCCGGTCGTCTCCCTCAACAAGGGCATCGTTGGGAGGAGATACCGTAAACTTATCGAGGTTGGCTTCGAGAACTTGCCGTTGACGCTCGGTCAGCCCAGGAAGATTCAGTACATCTTCGACGCTCTCGTAGGGAGAATTCTTTAAGATGAGCGTCGAGAGAGTTGGGTATAGCCCCGGATATTGTAAAAATGCCCGGACATTCGTGTTATTGAGGTCGATTTTTTTGCCATACTCGGTGGCCAGCTTGTCATCGACAGCATTCCGATACTCTTCGGCCAATAGGGGCGAGGTGAAGAGGGCGGAGGTGTTGAGGGGAGCGGCGATCGCCGAAGAAATGGCTCCCATCCAGCCCCAGCTTGTGACTACTAGGAGCAGAGATAGCAACAAGCCTGCGAGTTGCTTCATTGGTTGAATCCGTTCCGATTTCATGATTCCAATCTAGTCCGTGCAAACGCACAAAATAAACACAGCATAAGTAGGGCTGGAGCCAAAGGCCAAGAGCATCAGCCCTGATTCCAAACTCTATCTAAGAGACTACCACTTTGAATGGGGACTTCTGAGAAAATCAGTGAAGGAAATTTAACAACAGCTTGGGCGATATTTGCATGGACTTTTTCGTGGCTCTATGGGTGGATCTGTCAGTGGATCTCTCAGGGGGTCAGAATAAGCCGTCAATTGGCCAGATTTTGGAGCCTACAGCCCGGCGCTAGGTGACGCTGATCTGCAAAAAGGTATCGAGATCGGCGAAGGAGCCTGCATAGGTGATAGTGGGGGTGTCGTAGCCCTTGAGGTTGACAGAATGCTGCTTGAATAGGTTGGGACTCGACATACTGTCAATTAGATATTGGTAGGCAGCCTCGCCCAAGGCCACATCCATCCCAATTTGCTTGGTGGCAGACTCTAGGCGGAAGGCGGCGTTGACGGTATCGCCTAGGGCGGTGTAGTCAGGGCGATCGCCCGAGCCCGTGTTGCCGACCATGGCATACCCAGTGTTTAGCCCTGCGCCTACCCGTAGGGGGAACGGGAGCGGATAGCGCTCATGGAGCCGACTGGTCATTTTGTGGAGGGCGCTGAGGGCTTTTGCGATGCGCATCATTTCGTCGGGTTTGATCCCTTGGGGGCCATGGATCCAGACGGCCATGATGGCATCACCGATATATTTGTCAACCCAACTGTCATACTCGCGGATGATATCTCCGGCGCAGCGGAACCAAGTCCCAATGGCTTCCGACAAAATTTTCTCGTCAATTTGGCGAGTCATGACCGTAAAGTCGCGGATATCAACCACCAATACTGAGATTAAGCGGCGCACATGTAAGGTTGCGGTCGCTGTAAACTCTTGGGAGTCAATACCTAGGGAGGTATCTGGGCTATTGGCAGAGTCTGGAGAATAGAACTCCAACTCTGTTTGGCCAAAGGTGAGGCGATCGCCATTATGGAGCGTCACCGGTACACTGACCCGGCGACCGTTGACGAAGGAACCGTTTCGACTGCCGAGGTCGATCAGATAGAACTCACCCGTCTCCATGCGCTGAAGCATTGCATGGTTACGCGAAATCCACCGATCGGGCAACACGAAGTTGTTGTCATCTCCTCGGCCAACTGTCCAACAGCTATTGTTGGTCATCGAGAGATAACGGCTGCCCGACTCAGTTCTTAGAATCAGATGGGGAACAGGCTGTGCAATCACTGCGAACCACTACGTCTGCTTAGAACCGATGCATCCTGAGCGGTACTTTTCCGCATTACAAGCCTCCACGGGAGGTGGAGGGCTGAGGCATTGTCTGATGTTCTATTAGAGTGCCCGCTTTAGATAACTTTGCGAACATCTCACGGTAATATCCATCTCATCAATGGAATCGCCCGGACAGTCAGAAAATGGATCATCGCCGGATAGACGTGATCACTACAGGAAGTGAATCGATGGATAACCCAAAGATTTAAAGTGCTTCCTCGCAGATCCATTCCTAGGTTAGCTCAGGATATTCAAATGATAGCCTCACGGCACAAGCTGTATGAATCCAAATTGGTGAATTCGCGACAGGCTTATGGGTTTAACTTAATTTGCTCTTCCAATCTAGCCTGCCATTGCGACTAAGAGAAATAATCCGTCAACTAAGAGTGTACTTAATACGGCTCCGCCAAAGGCCCACTGATGGAGATGGCGCGATCGCAAGGGAAAACAGCCAGCGCCAAGCAACACGCCCAAGACCACTACAGCGCTTGCAATGCCCCAAGGGGTCTGCATTTGAGCGAGGGCTTGATGAAAAATTGAGGCATATTGCTCAAAGCTTGCCTGCATCAATTGTCGCCAATAGGGAATTAAATTGACTAAGTAAAAATATAGATCTGTCAGGGCAGTTCCTAATAGTGATCCTAAATAAAACCAATGGCCAATTTGATTCCGTCCCCGACGTAGCCCCACTAGGGCGAAGGGCAAACCAATGGCTTCGATAGGAATATGTAGCAGTGGCTCCCATCGAAACCAGCCCCAATAAATGGTTCCGGCTAGCCATGTCCAAGTGAAGCCCCACAGTAGGTCACCCCAGACAGTGGTGCTTGGGTCTTTTCGCAGTGAACGGGTACAAGCCGCCAACAGCAGCGTCAGAGCCAAGCTGACGAGGGGGAGCGATCGCACTAAGGGAGCCTGAAAAAAGACAGGCACTGACACCAAAAAGGCAGAGACAAGGAGGACGGCCCATTTGCTTTCGTGAGCCACTGCAGAAGGTACTGCTGCATGGTCAGGGGCGGGGAGAAGGCTCTCTGACTCAGGCGCAGTGACGGTGGTGGAGGTGGAAGCCAAGGATATAACCAATGGGTTGTATAAGTTCCATCTAATCAATCTCATTTAGTTTACTTTATTTAACAAACTTTGTACCCCCCCGCTTCTCTGTTTTCAGGCATCTTCTAAGACCGAGAGGGTTGATCTAGCTCTCTCTAAGCCTTTGAGTCATGGGGTCTTAGCGATAGGCCTATGCCCCGGAAGGGGATAAGGGATACCCTTTTGGGCTGTTTGCTCTCCTATGGGGAGGAGTGATTCTGCTCTATGGTGTTGGCGACTAAGGGCGAAATATGAGGGAAATCTGTAAATTTTTAGGTTGCTATGATTTAGTTTTTTACTGTTTTATGTGAAATTATTACGGCGTTTGGATGAAGTCTTAGCAAAGGGGGGCAATGCGTTCCGGGTTGAGGGCGATCGCCCCCCTAGCCTAGGGTAGGTGCGGGCTGCTATGGAAGGTTGTCTGACTCGCGCAGGCTCTTATCCATCACCTAGATATATAAGCTGTAGCCATATATAAGCTGTAGCCATATATAAGCTGTAGCCATATATAGCTGTAGCCATATATAGCTGTAGCCATATATAGCTGTAGCCATCCATGAGGCGTCCTATGCACAGTAGCTATGGATAGCTCTACGTATATCCATTTATATCCATGGACGGACTCATGGGCAGATTATGATGCAAACGTTAGGCAGGCAGGGGAATTAAGGATGTCTCTGATTGGAGGGAATTTGGTGGATATCGACATGGGGCTGCTAGGAGGAGCGTTTGACGGGCTACGGTTTGACGGTCTGCCGCTGGATAGTCTACTCAGGAGCCAAGGGCTAACTTGGGGGGGGATGGCGATCGCCACAGCCGCAGATACGCCCGTGTCTGACGCTCCTGTGGGGTTGCTTGAAGCATTATTTCGGTCTGTCATTTTGGGTTTAGTGCAAGGGTTGACGGAGTTTTTGCCCATTAGCAGCACGGCTCACCTCAAAGTTATTCCGGTTGCGTTGGGTTGGGGAGATCCGGGGGTTGCCTATACGGCGGTGATCCAACTCGGCAGCATTGGGGCGGTGCTTTGGTATTTTTGGGGCGACCTCAGCCAACTGCTGCGGGGCACGGTGGGGGCGATCGCCCGCAAAGACTACCAAGCCCACGAGTTTCGCATGGCTGTGGGGATCGCCCTAGGAACGATCCCCATCGTGATTGTGGGGTTGTTGATCAAGCTCTTGATTCCTGACTTTGACAATTCGCCCCTGCGTTCGGTGTCTACCATTGCCATCGTGTCGATTGGGATGGCGCTGCTGTTGGGGCTGGCCGAAAAACTGGGGCGTCGTAAACGGAACTATGAGGATCTCGATACCCGCGACGGGATTTTGATGGGCTTAGCCCAGACCCTAGCCGTGATCCCTGGGGTTTCTCGCTCAGGGTCTACCCTCACCGCCGGGTTATTGATGGGGCTAGAACGGGAAGCCGCCGCTCGGTTTTCATTTTTACTCGGCATTCCAGCGATTACCCTGGCAGGGGTAGTAGAACTCAAGTCCGTTTTAGACGAAGGGCTGAGTGGAGTGGGGTTGCTGCCGCTGGTTGTCGGAATTCTCTCCGCAGCATTCTTTTCCTATGTGGCGATCGCCGGTTTGCTGCGCTACCTCAGAACCCAAAATACTTGGGTGTTTGTGTGGTATCGTCTCGCCTTTGGGGTCGTGATTTTGCTTGGAGTTGCCACGAACCTGCTGAAAAATGCTTGAATCAAAGAGGGGCAAGGTTTAGACGGAAAGACATTTTATGAGTGAGTTATCCATTCGTCCGGCACGGGTAACGGCGGTTGTGCCAGGGTCAATTGCAGAGGAATTGGGGTTTGAAGCGGGCGATCGCCTCGTGCGGATCAATGGCCAAGCTCCGCGCGACCTGATTGATTACCGCTTTCTGTGCGCCGATGAATATCTAGAGCTAGAGGTGCTCGCCGCAAACGATACCTTGCACCAGGTCGAACTCGAAAAAGACTACGACGAAGACCTTGGCCTAGAGTTTGATACGGCCTTGTTTGATGGGCTGATCCAGTGCAACAACCGCTGCCCTTTCTGCTTTATTGACCAGCAGCCCCCCGGCAAACGCCAAAGCCTTTATTTGAAAGATGATGATTACCGCCTTAGCTTTCTCTATGGCAGTTACCTCACCCTCACCAATCTCTCGCAAAAAGAATGGGATCGCATTGCCCAGATGCGCTTATCTCCGCTCTATGTCTCCGTTCATGCAACAGAACCAGATGTGCGGAGCCGCTTGCTCAAAAATCAACGGGCCGGGCAGTTGCTCGATCAGTTAGCCTGGTTCCAAGAAAATCGCCTCCAAATCCATGCCCAAGTTGTGGTGTGCCCCGGCATTAATGATGGCGTCCATCTCCAGCAAACCCTTTTAGATCTGGCTCAATTTCATCAGGGCGATCTGCCAGCGGTTGCCTCGGTGGCGGTTGTTCCTGTGGGGCTAACTCGCTTCCGCCCGCCCGAAGATGAGCTGATCCCCGTTTCCCCGGCAGCGGCAGAGCGGGCGATCGCCCAAGTGCAAGCCTTGCAGCGACAATTTCAAACCGATTTTGGCACCCCCTTTGCATGGCTAGCCGACGAATGGTTTTTGATTGCAGGCCAACCCTTGCCTCCAGAGTCTCACTACGGCACCTACCCTCAGATTGGCAATGGGGTCGGCTCGATTCGCCTTTTCCTCAAAGAGTTTCGACAAGCCGCCCAACACCTGCCCCCCCAACTCACGCCACCGCGCCGCCTAACCTGGGTAGTGGGGAATGCCGTCGAGCTAGCCTTTCAGCCAATATTGCAGCAGCTCAACCAAGTCGAAGGGCTGACGGTAGAAATGGCTGCACTCAACAGCGAATATTGGGGGCAAAGTATTACAGTAACGGGCTTGCTGACAGGGACAGATCTGCGCCATCACCTGCAAGGCCGATCCCTAGGGGATGGGCTGTTGGTGCCCTCACTGATGTTGAAGCATGATGAAGCGAAGTTTTTGGATGATGTCACCATTGAGCAAGTGACTCAGGAGTTGGGTATCCCAATTTACCCCGTAGGCGATGTGGATGAACTGATCCAAGCCTGCCTCCAAGCCCTGCCGCCCTCTATCCGCCCCAATACACAGCCCTCTTTGGTGTAGTTGAGCCGCCATCAAGCGGATGGAGCGATCCAGATCCATCCAGATCGAGCTGGATCGAGCTGAGTGGATCGAGATAGAGAGCTTTTGCAGAACTCAATCCCCCGGTGATCCCCATTCTTACTGTGCGGCCAAAGGCATTCTGCAGCGAAAGATTGCTAAAAAGGGTCGTTTTGAGTGATCCTACGGTCTACCGTGCCACATATCCATCAAGCGCTGGGGGAATTGCGAAGAAAATGTCGGGGATCGTTAACTTTTCCGGTCATATTCCAAAGAAAACCCTAAGGGTTGGGGGGCTTCCGCCTAGATTCATTACAGTATGAGGGAGGCCATTTGAACGGCTTGATCTGAATGCTAGGTGAAATGCTTTTAGAATAGCTTTTGGAATAGCTTTTGGAATA
>Ga0105044_10004075_pt1 | contig 20083 bp, 11 predicted proteins | sample MAT01_FD_78092 | JGI IMG/M metagenome (GOLD analysis project Ga0105044, IMG submission 78092) | Freshwater microbial communities from Lake Fryxell liftoff mats and glacier meltwater in Antarctica - MAT-01 | ecosystem: Environmental > Aquatic > Freshwater > Ice > Liftoff microbial mat | place...
AAGCGGGATTTCGTTAAGGTAAAGTTCGAGGATCTGTTCCTTGTCCAACGCGCCTTCGATGCGGAAGGCAACAATCGCCTCGCGCGCTTTGCGGGTATAAGTAACCTCGTTCGACAGCAGCAGGTTTTTTGCCACCTGCTGCGTAATGGTCGAAGTGCCGCGCGGCGTTTCGCCGCTGGTCAGTCCCTGAAATGCCGCGCGGGCCAGGCCGGGGTAATCGAGCCCGCCATGTTCAAAGAATGTCTTGTCCTCTGCCGCCAGATAGCTGCGAACCAGCAATTGCGGGAATTCGCTATACTCAAGCTGCACGCGCCGTTCGCGGGCATAGGTGTGGACCGGCATGCCATTACTATCGCGGACAATCGTTGGCAGCGGCGATTCATAGTCGCGCAGCTGGTCAACCGAGGGCAGGTCACGGGCAAAGAGCGCCCAGACCAGCGCCCACAACAGCATAAACGCGGCCAGCGCATAGACCGGCCAGCGGAACCAGCGATGCAGCCATTTATCGCGCAGCCATTGCTGAACCACGCCGGTATCGCGGCGCAGGCGCAGGCGAAAATTGCTGGGTGTATCGGCGACCATTATCGCCTGCCTCTAACCGTTCGAAAGCTGTTTTGGAAGATGGCGTGCGATTGTAGGCGGTATCGACCATGTTCGGCTCGCACTTCGTCATTCCCGTGCTGCGCGCCGGCGGGCAAAGTGGGCCTGGATTGCGCTGCTAACTCCGCGCGCCAGTTTGCGCTGGCCATCGCCAGAGGCGAGGAATGCGGCGTCGCGCGCGTTCGAGATAAAGCCAGTTTCGAACAGCACCGATGGCGTGTCCGGCGATTTCAGCACGACAAACGAGGCAAAGCGGTGCGCGTCACTGCGAAACTTCGTCACTGCAGACACTTCGCGCTGCAACAACCGGGCAAAATCCGCTGCGCTGTTCATCGTTTCGCGCTGGGTAAGGTCGATCAGGATTGACGAGACATCATTGCTTTGCGCACCAAGGTTGACGCCGTTCAGGATGTTGGATTTATTCTCGCGCGCGGCCAGCCGCGCAGCTTCGCGGTCCGACGCCACTTCGGACAGCGTATAGATTGATGCCCCGCTGGCTTCAGGATTCTGGGCCGCATCGGCGTGGATCGAGATGAACAGGTCGGCCTTTAGCCGCCGGGCAACACCATAGCGTTCCTCGAGCACCAGAAATTGGTCGTCACTCCGGGTCAACGCCACCCGCACGCGTCCGCCGGCGAGCAGATCGTCGCGAATCGCGCCCGCAATCGCCAGGGTTACGTCCTTTTCGCGTTTCCCACTCTGTGGATTGATCGCACCGGGATCATGCCCGCCATGCCCGGCATCCAGCACCACCAGCGGCAGGCGCGCATCGTCCGGCCCCTGCACCACGGGCAGCGCGGCAGCAAGTTTGGGTTTGCCGATCGGCATTGTGACGCTGTAGCGTTCAGCCGGCGGTTTGGCCCTGAACTGCGCCGTGGGGTTCAGGTCGGTCCGCTTTGCGGTCGCCGGCCCTGCCCCCGTATCAGCGGGCAGCAACAGCGCGGGCAAAAGGGCAACAAGGAGCATGGCCATGCTGCGTCTATGCCGCCACTCAAGGTCACTGGTCTAGCCCTGCCGTTGTTTTTGTTGCCGCCCGCACCGCCGGGTGCTAGCATAAAGGCACGTCGGTGCGGCATCTTGGCTGCCCGGCACTCACCGGGTGGCGTGGGGGCGGTTTTTTTCCGGTTTCTGTCGCCATCCTCCGTCAGGTTGATGCCACATGCGGCTTGTCACGCCCTCCGTACCTTGCCCGATCCGCGCCTTGCCGCTGTCGGTTGCATCGGGAACGGACCGCGTGCGCGCCCGGAATAACAGCTCGCACGCGAGCGGCCGGGAGCAGCCCGATTGCGGCAATAACGCTTTTTCGTTCACCACCATATGGGCGGCGCACACTGCATCACGCAGATGTTCCCGCACCGCGCGCGGCCAGACCCGCGCGCACCGGAGTTTAAATAATGACCACGCGCATGTTAATCGATGCGCGGCACCGCGAGGAAACCCGCGTTGCCGTGATCCAAGGGAATCGCATCGAGGAATTTGATTTCGAATCGGCCGAGCACAAGCAGCTCAAGGGGAATATCTACCTCGCCAAAGTCACCCGCGTTGAACCGTCGCTGCAAGCGGCGTTCATAGAATATGGCGGCAATCGCCATGGGTTTCTGGCCTTTAGCGAAATTCATCCCGACTATTATCAGATCCCGAAAGAAGACCGCGAAGCGTTGCTCCGCGAAGAGGCGGAGCACGCCGCCGAAGCCGCGATGCGCGCCGAGGACGACCTTGACGCGCTGGAAGGCGAAGTTGAGGACATGCAGGCCGACGATGGTGACGGCGAACGCCGCGACGTCCATGATGAAGATCGTGCGGACGACGATGATCGCCACGATGACGACGCCGATCAATACGACCATGGCGCTGACGGCGCTGACGATGAAGGGCGCCAGAACGCAAATGGCGAGGGCGACGAAGCCGCCGAGGGCCAGGATGGTCGCGGTGGTCCACGCCGCGATGGACGCCGGGGCAACAAGGGCCAGGGACGCGGGGGACGCCGCACCGAAGAACGCGACACCAGCTCCATGTCGCTGCGCCGCAAATATAAGATTCAGGACGTCATCCGCCGCCGCCAGGTGATGCTGGTGCAAGTGGTAAAGGAAGAGCGCGGCAACAAGGGCGCGGCGCTGACCACGTATCTTAGCCTGGCCGGTCGTTACTGCGTGCTGATGCCGAACACGATGCACGGCGGCGGGATCAGCCGCAAGATTTCAAACGGAGCCGACCGCCGCAAGCTGAAAGCCATGATCGACGAGCTTGACCTGCCGCCAACGATGGGGTGCATCGTTCGCACCGCTGGGATGAGCCGCACCAAAGTCGAGATCAAGCGCGATTTCGACTATCTGGCGCGGTTGTGGGACGAAATCCGCGATAAAACCCTGCAAAGTGCTGCGCCCGCGCTGGTCCATTCGGACAGCGACCTGATCAAGCGCGCAATTCGCGACATTTACCACCGCGATATCGAAGATGTGCTGGTTGAGGGTGAAGACGGCTATCGCGCGGCCAAGGAGTTTATGAAGCTCTTGATGCCCAGTCACGCGCGCAAGGTGAAACAATATGCCGATCCCGTGTCGCTGTATCAGCGTTATGGCGTCGAGGATCAGCTGGCAGGAATGTATAATCCGGTTGTCCAGCTGAAATCTGGCGGATATCTGGTCATCAACCCAACTGAGGCGCTGGTGTCGATCGACATCAACTCAGGCCGGTCAACCCGCGAACACAATATCGAGCAAACCGCGCTCAGCACCAATTTGGAGGCCGCGAATGAAATCGCGCGCCAGTTGCGCCTGCGCGACATGGCCGGGCTGGTGGTGATCGATTTTATCGACATGGATCACAGTTCGAACGTTCGCAAGGTCGAGCGCGCGATGAAGGATGCGCTGAAAAACGATCGCGCGCGCATCCAGATCGGTCGCATTTCAGGCTTTGGCCTGATGGAAATGAGCCGCCAGCGGCTGCGCACCGGGGTGCTTGAAGCATCCACCCGCCCCTGCCCGCATTGCGATGGCACGGGCTTGGTCCGCACCGCATCATCCGCGGGCCTTGGCGCGCTGCGCATGATCGAAGAAGAAGCCGCGCGCGGCAAGGGCAGCCGCATCACGCTGCGCGCCAGCCAGGAAGCAACCTTCTATCTGCTCAACGAAAAGCGCCGCGAACTGCGGGAGATCGAAGAGCTTTACGGCGTCACCGTCGAAATCCTGCCCAACACCGAGGCCGAGGGTGCGAAAATGTCGGTCGAGGTCAGCGGCCCGCCGCCGGTCCAGCGTCCGCAATTTGTGCCCGCCGTGATCGAGACGGATGACGAGGACGACGATCTGCCGCTTGAAGAGGACGAAGAAGACGAGGAGGCGGCCGAGGAAACGCCGCACCGCGCCCCACGCCGTGACGATGAACGCGGCGCCGCGAGCGACGACGACGGTGATGGCGATGCCCGCCGCCGCCGCAAACGCCGCCGCCGCGGACGGCGCGGCCGTCGTGATGACGAAGGCAATGGTGACAGCAATGGCGAGGGCAGCGGCGACGGCGAAGTTGCCGAAGTTGCCGAAGTTGCCGGGGGCACCGAAGCTGAAACGGTCGCTACCCCTGTAGCCGCTGCCGAGACTGACGCCGGAACCAAGCCCAAGCGCCGTCGTGGTGGCCGGGGTCGCAAGCCCAGAGACGGCGGAGTTGAGGATGCCACTGACGCTGCGGTGCCAACGCCCGCCGCGAATATCGCCAGCGAAAACGAAGCGGCAGAACCGGTCATCGACGCGGATGCCGTTAGCGCGGCGCCCGGCGAAAAGCCCAAGCGCGCACCCCGTGCCCGCAAAAAAGCTGTGGATGCTGATGCCACACCCGCAGCAGTGGTCGAAGCGCCTGCCGCAGCGGAACCAGAGCCAGAAGCCGCGCCAGCCAAGCCCAAGCGTGCCACCCGTGCCCGCAAAAAGGTTGCGGATACCGATACCGATAGTGGCACCGACAACCCTGCCGGTAACGGATCGAAAACCGCCGTGGCCGCCGATACCGTTGCCAATGGTGAAGACGAAGACAATGGCGAGGGCGGCAAAGCCCGGCGCGGCTGGTGGCAGCGCACCTTCGGCGAATGACGAAGGTCAGCGCTCTGGGGCGGCGGCCGGCACATCTGGCCGCGGCTTAACCTTATGTTCAGGCAGGGGCCGGGATAGTGCGTATATGATGCCTTTTTCCCGGCCCCGTCCGGCCGTTTGGCTGGGCCTGTTTATACGCGCCGCCATGCTGGTGGCGGCGGCGCTGGTGCTGAGCGTGCGCCCTGTGCTCGCTCAATCGATCCTGCGCGATGCAGAGACCGAAGCCCTGTTCCGCGAAATGATGGCACCGCTGGAAACGGCGGCAGGATTAAAGCCGGGGCAGGTCCGCGTTCACCTGATCGGGGATCGCAGCATCAATGCCTTTGTCGCGGGATCGCAGGATATTTATATCCATAGTGGCCTGATCGAAGCGGCGGGCACCGCCAATGAAGTGCAGGGCGTTCTGGCCCATGAGCTGGGCCATATTCAGGGCGGTCACGTCATCCGCACGGCCGACGGGATCAAATCGGCCACGGGAATTTCGCTGCTCAGCCTGATCCTGGGCGCGGCTGCCATTGCGGCGGGCGCTGGTGATGCCGGAATGGGCATAATGATGGCGGGACAACAGGCCGCGCTGGGCAAATTCCTGGCCTTTTCTCGTGTGCAGGAGGCCACCGCAGACGCCGCTGGCGCCCAATATCTGTCGAAAGCGGGCATCACGGGACGTGGTAGTCTGGATTTTTTCAAGCGACTTCAAAATCTGGAGTTCCGCTATGCCGTCAAGCAGGATGATGATCAGGCATACAGCCGCACCCACCCCTTGAGCGGCGACCGCATTCAGGCACTACGCGAAGCCTATATAGTCGATCCGGCGTGGGACAAGCCAAGCAATCCAGCTCTGGAGGCACGCTTTATCAGGGTAAAGGCCAAGCTCGTCGGCTACATCGCGGAACCCGAGCGGACCTTGCGGGTCTACCCCGAAACCGACCGCAGCATCGCCGCACATTATGCCCGCGCCTATGCCTGGCACCGCAGCGCCTACCCCGACCGCGCGCTGGCCGAAACCACGGCGCTGCTCGCCAGGGACCCCGCAGACCCCTATTTCCTTGAACTACAGGGGCAGATCCTGCTCGAATCGGGTCGCGCGCGCGATGCCCTCGTGCCGCTGCGCAAAGCGGTTGAGGCCAGCCAGTCACAGCCGTTGATTGCCGCGCTGCTTGGCCACGCGCTGATCGCAACCGAGGACGCCAGCCTGATGGCTGAGGCCGAATATGTTCTGCGCACCGCCGTCGCCATCGACAATGAAAACCCCTTTGCCTGGTATCAGCTGGGCGTGGTCTATGCGCAAAAGGGCGATCAGGCCCGCGCGTCGCTGGCCACGGCCGAACGCTATCATTTGCAGGGCCGCGCCGCACCATTGGCGCTTCAGAATGCGGAAATGGCGCTAGCGGCACTGCCCGAAGGGTCGCCAGACTGGATTCGTGCACAGGATATTGCCCTGGTCTCGCGCGACGAGGTGGAACAGAAACGCAAGAGGCGTTAGGAGGCTGATGTAATTTCCGCGCCACTGGGGTTCTGGCGCGGACCGAAAGGCCTGATGTGACCGACCGCAAAGACGAATTTTACCAACCGTGGCTGCGCGACGCGCCGGCACCGATCGCGCCGGTCAAGCGGCGATCCGATTCTGTGCCTGCGCTTACCGACACCGGATTGTCGCGCGACGAAGCCCCGTCTGTGGGAGCACCATCCCTGGGGGCACCGCCGCTGGGGGTCGATATTGCGCGCTATCCGGCCAAGGCCGGGGTGTTGCCATCGCCCACCATCGCCGAACGCATCAAACCTGCCGCCGCTGCCCTGCGCAGCGGTGCAGTGCGCAGTTGGGCAGCAACGTTACGCGGGGCGCAGACCTTTGCCGACTGGACGATCCACGTCGGTGAACGTGCCGATGTCCCCGCGCGGGTCGCCGCGCTCGAAATCCCGCGCCGCAGTGGTGTCGCGGCACAGCGCACTGGCGCTTTATTGGGCAAGGCTGGCGGAGCCGTCGTGGCGGCCACCGGACAAGCGGGCCGCACTGCTGGACGCGCGCTGGGTAAAGCCGGCAACACCGCGCAGTCCGGTCTGAGCCGCGCCGTGACGCACAGCAAAGCCGCCGGAGCGCGCCAGATCAAAAAACTTCGCCCGCCAGCACCCGACGACAGCCCACCCGAATCCGGGCTCGACCGCCTGCTTGCCGCAACGCCGGCCGCCGCGCCCAAAAAGTCAAACATGGACAGCCTTCCGCTGTTCAGCACCGCACCAACAGCGGCTGCGGCAGGGCCTGCAACGGCGGCGGGGACTGCAACGGCGGAACCGGATACGTCAGCGGCACCGCGCATCATTTTGCCTGACGATGCCAGTGCGGTTGAGCGCGCGGATGAGCGCGCGGCGTCCCTGCCCCGCGTTGCCATACCGGGGGCGCGCGAAGGCGCCACTGCCATACCCGGCTGGCTCCCGTGGGCTGCAGCCGCGCTTGCGCTGCTCGCACTCACATTCTGGCTCGGCAGCCGCTGGGGCGGCAGCGCGATGACTGATGCGGATCTGACCGCGAAAATACGCGAAGTCATCACCACCAATCCTGAGATTGTACCGCAAGCGCTTGAGCAACACCGCGCCAACCAGATGGCGCAGGCGATTGCCGACGTCCGGCCGATATTGGAAAAACCATTTGCCGGGGCCTGGATTGGCAATGCCACAGGCGACGTCACGCTGACGATCTTCACCGATTATGCCTGTGTTTATTGCCGCGCCGCGCTGCCCGACATTGACCGGCTGGTGCGCGAGGACAAGGGTGTAAAGGTCGTGTTCCGCGAACTGCCGATCATCGCACCGCAAAGCAAGGATGCCGCCGTTGCCGCGCTCGCCGCCGCGCGGCAGGGGCGGTATGACGCCTTTCATCACGCGATGTTCGCCGCACCCAGCCTTGATCGCAGCGCCATTGATGCCGCCAGCACGCGCGCCGGCGTGATCACCGGCGGCCGCAGCGACGCCGGGGTCGACACCCGGCTGTTCGAGCGTGAGATCGACAATAATCTGGCGCTGGCACAACAGCTGGGCGTGGACGCGACGCCAACGATGGTCATCGGGTCGCAAATGCTGGCTGGTGCGGTCGGGATTGAGGCGTTGAAAAAGGCCGTTGCCGAAGCGCGCGCTGCGAGCTGAACCAGTTTGGCAGCCGCCCATTTCGAACCGCAGCTGGCGAATGCGCATGACGCGCTGGCAAAGGACCCTGCGCGTGCGCTGGCATTGTCACAGGCGATCATCGCCGCCGACACCGATGTCGCCGAAGCGCATCGACTGGCCGCCCATGCGCTGCGGCGTCTGGGGCGTGAAGAGCAAGCCCAGGCTGCATCCCTTGCGGCCGTTTCGGCGGCGATTTTCGACCCCGACATGGTGGCCGCCGGGCTTGCGCTGGCACAGGACCGCTTGTCCGATGCCGAGGCAGGTTTGCGCGAACGGCTGCGGCGCGATGCCAGCGATGTCGCGGCGATCCGTATGCTGGCCGAAGTTGCCGGGCGGATCGGGCGTTATGGTGACGCCGAAAAACTGCTGCGCCGGGCGTTAGAGATTGCGCCGGCGTTCGGGGCCGCGCGCGCGAACCTTGCCACGGTGCTCTATAAACAGCATCGCTTTGCCGACGCGGTGGCGGTGTTGGGGGCGGCGCTGGCCTTTGACCCCGACAATCCCGGCTTGCGCAATTTGAAAGCCGCAGCGCTGGGCCGGATCGGCGGTTATGACGAGGCAATTGCGCTGTACACCGACCTGACCGCGCGCTTCCCTGAACAGGCCAAGCTTGCCATGAGCTATGGCCATATCCTTAAGACGGTAGGGCGACAGGAGGATAGTATCGCGGCTTACCGCGCCGCGCTCGCCGCCGATCCGGGTCTGGGCGAGGTGTGGTGGAGCCTTGCCAATCTGAAAACCATCCGTTTCGATGAAGGCGACCGCACCGCGATGACGTCGGCACTAGCGGCGATTGCGGCGGATGATACGGCCCGTCACGATGACCGGCTGCACCTCCATTTTGCGCTGGGCAAGGCGTTCGATGATGCGGGTGATACAGCGGCATCCTTTCACCATTATTCCGCTGGCAATACCCTGCGCGCTCAGCAACTCGGCTATGAAGCGGATGAAACGACCGGCTTGGTGGACCGCATGATTGCGCGGTTTGATGCCAAGATTTTTGTGGCCCATGCTGATGCTGGCGACCCCGCCGACGCGCCCATCTTTATCGTCGGCATGCCGCGCGCTGGATCCACCCTGATCGAACAGATATTGGCGAGCCATTCGGCGGTCGAGGGGACACAGGAGTTACCGGATATTCCCGCGCTCGCGCTGGAATTTGGCCGGCAGCACCGCGGCCATGGGCGGCAGTGGGTCGAGGCACTGGCCCAAGCGGCGCCCGCAGACCTGGCGGCTCTGGGTGCCGATTATCTGGCGCGCACACGGATTCAGCGCAAAACCGACAAGCCATTCTACATCGATAAACTCCCCAATAATTGGCTGTATGTCGCCTTTATCCGCCTGATCCTGCCGAACGCACGGATCATTGACGCGCGGCGGCACCCGATGGATTGTTGTTTCTCCAACTTCCGTCAGCATTTCGCGCATGGCCAGGCGTTCAGTTATCGCCTGTCCGACATGGGGCGTTATTATGCCGATTATGTGCGGTTGATGGCGCATATCGACCGGGTTCAGCCAGACCGCGTCCATCGTGTCATTCACGAAGCGCTGCTCGACGATCCCGAGGCCGAAGTGCGCGCGCTCCTGGCCTATCTGGACCTGCCGTTCGAGGCGGCGTGCCTGTCCTTTCACGAAAATTCCCGCGCGGTGCGGACCGCATCCAGCGAGCAGGTTCGCCGGCCGATCAACCGCGATGGTGTCGATCAATGGCGCCCTTATGCCGGATCGCTTGGCGCGCTGACAGCGGCGCTGGGGCCGGTGCTGGACACCTATCCCGCCGTTCCTGTGATATTTTGTGACTAATTGGTCACAAGCGGCTGTTTTTTCCCTGCGTATTAACCCCATTTGCCGAACAAGACTTGCGCTGCACCGCTCCAAGGTTTCCTATGGACCCATAGAAAAAGGGGTTCTTGCATGCGTTCGATTATATCCGCCATTTCGCGCAGCAGTGCGCTGCTGCTTTCCACCACCATCCTTTGTACGTCGGCGACCGCGCTGGCACAGGATGCCGCAGCCCAGAATGATGATGCCGACATCGTCGTTACTGCGTCGAAACGCGAACAGAATTTGCAGGATGTCCCGCTCGCCGTCACCGCATTCGGTACCGAGCGGCTCGACGAATTGCAGGTCAAGGAATTTGCGGACCTTGTGAAATTCCTGCCGTCGGTGACGATCCAGTCCGCCGCTCCGGGCTTTGCGCAGGTGTATTTCCGCGGCGTGGCATCGGGCGAAAACGCCAACCACTCGGCATCACTGCCGACGGTGGGCACTTATTTGGACGAAATGCCGATTACGACGATTCAGGGTGCACTAGACATTCACGCCTTTGATCTGGCGCGTGTCGAGGCGCTCGCCGGGCCGCAAGGCACGCTATATGGCGCAAGCTCGATGGCCGGCACGATCAAGCTGGTATCGAACAAGCCCGACACCAGCGGCACCTATGGCGAAGTTGGCGCAGAAGTTAACACCGTCAACGGCGCGATGGGCGGGCTGGTTGAGGGCTTCCTGAACGCCCCGATCAGTGACCGCGCTGCGGCGCGGATCGTCGCCTGGTATCGCCGCGATGCGGGCTATATCGACAATGTATTCGGCAGCCGCACCTATCCGACTTCGGGCATCACCCAGAACAACACCAATCTGGTCAAACGCAATTACAACGATGTCGATACCTTTGGCGCGCGGCTGGCGCTGGGCATCGAACTTGATGATGACTGGACCATCCGCCCGACCTTGATGGCGCAGGCGCAGGAAGTCGGCGGCAGTTTCGCGCAGGAGCGCTCAACCGCCGTCAGCGGCAAACTCCAGACCGTGCAATATAACCCCGAATCGAGCCAGGATCAGTGGATTCAGGCCGCGATGACGATCGAGGGCAAGATTGGCAGCTGGGATCTGACCATTGCAGGTGGCCATCTGCGCCGCCAGACCGAAACCGAATCCGATTATTCGGACTATGCCTTCTTCTATGATGCGCTGGCGGGATATGGGGCGTATTTCACCGACAACGCCGGCAACCCCGTCAATCCCAACCAATATATTCAAGGCATCGACCGCTATCGCAAAACCTTTGCCGAGGTGCGCATTGCATCGCCTGTGGATGCACCGCTGCGCTTTATCGGCGGGCTGTTCTATCAGCGCCAGTCCCACAATATCGAACAAAATTACATCGTCGACAATATCGCCGATGCGATCACCGTCACCGGCACCGACAGCAATATCTGGTTGACCAAGCAGCTGCGTGTTGATCGTGACTATGCCTTGTTTGGGGAACTTTCCTATGATCTGACCGACAAGCTCAGCCTGACGGCGGGTGGCCGTCTGTATAAGTTCGACAACAGCCTGGTCGGTTTCTTTGGCTATAGCGCCGGTTTTTCCAGCCGCACCGGCGAGGCCGCCTGTTTCGGCCCGGCACAGGTCGCGGGCAGCCCCTGCACCAATGTCGACAAGGTCACGAGCGACACCGACGCCATCTGGAAACTGAACGCCAATTACCGCGTCAACGACGATGTTCTCGTCTATGCCACCTTCTCACGCGGGTTCCGTCCCGGCGGGATCAACCGGCGCGGGACATTGCCGCCCTATGGCCCCGATACGCTCGACAATTATGAGCTGGGCTGGAAGACCAACTTTGGCCCCTTCCGCTTCAACGGCGCAGTGTATCAACAGGATTGGTCAGGCATTCAGCTGTCGTTCCTGGGCGCCAACGGCCTGACCGAAATCCGCAACGCCGGAATCGCGCGCATTCGCGGGGTCGAGGCCGACATTGGGTTTCGTGCCGGCGGGTTCAGCCTGAATGCCGGGGCGAGCTATAACGACGCCGAAATTCGCCGCGATTTCTGTAGGATTGCGAACCCGACCTTTGATTGCACGACGGCGGGCAACAGCCTGCTCGCGCCAGCCGGAACGCGCCTGCCCGTAACTGCGAAGTTTAAGGGCAATGCGGTCGCGCGCTATGTGGTGCCTGTGGGCGACCTTAACGCGCATATCCAGTTTGCGGTCAATCATATCGGCAGCCGCACCAGCGATCTGCGCATTGCGGAAAATGCGATCAAGGGCCTGTTCGACGCCTATACCACCGCCGATCTATCGGCCGGGATCAAGGGTGATAGCTGGAGCCTGGAGCTGTTCGCGACCAACCTGTTCAATGCGAACGGGGTCGTGAATTCTGGTGTCCAGTGCGTCGAAACGGTCTGCGGTGATCCTGCCAACGGCAGCGGCACCGGCGGCGCATTTTACGACACCGTCATCCGCCCACGGCTCGTGGGACTGAAAGTCAGCAAAGACTTTTAGGTCCGTTGCCGGAAACCCGAGTCATGACAGAAAGGCCGGGCGTCAAGCTCGGCCTTTTTGCTGCGGTCGCCCTTGTCATGGGCAATATGATCGGGTCGGGGGTGTTCCTCCTCCCCGCCAGCTTGGCCGCTTTTGGCTGGAATGCCGTGCCGGGGTGGATCATCACCATCGCGGGAGCCCTGTGCCTGGCGCATGTGCTGGGCCGCCTTAGCGCGCAGCATGACCGCGCAATGGGTCCGGCCGGACTGGTCGAACACAGCTTTGGCCATACCGCCGGCTTTCTGATTGGCTTTTCTTTCTGGATTTCGGTGTTCACCGGCAATGCGACGATTGCGGTCGGGGCGGTCAGCTATCTGAGCAGCTTTGCGCCCGCGCTGGGCGCGCATCCCGCACTCGCGGCGCTGGGGGTGATCTGGACAGTAACTCTAGTCAACCTCGTCAGCTTGCGCGCCGCTTCGGCGTTACAGATTGTCACCCTGGCCTTGAAACTGCTGCCCCTGATCGTTGTCGGCGTGCTGATCGCGCTGGTTCTGGGCAGCCGCGGCAGCGCGGCGCTGACCCCGCTGCCAGCGGAAGGGTTCAGCCTGAGCGCCATCAACAGCGCCGCCGCGCTCGCGCTGTGGGCGATGGTTGGGTTCGAAGCCGCGTGCGGGGCGTCGGACAAGATTGCCGATCCGCAGCGCAATGTCGCGCGTGCCACCATGATCGGCGCTGGGCTGACCGGGATCATCTACCTGATCATCTGTTCGGGCATCGCCCTGATGCTGCCCGCCGATAAGGTGGTTGACGCGCCCGCACCCTTTGCGCTGTTCGTCGCCACCTATTGGTCGCCGCAAGCTGCCGCGCTTGTCGGTCTGTTCGCCGCGATCAGCGCCATCGGTGCGGTCAATGGCTGGACCCTGGTGCAGGGCGAGTTACCGCGCGAAATGGCGCGGCGGGGCATGATGCCGGCGTGGTTCAGCGGCACATTGCGCAACGGCATCGCTGCCCGTGCACTGGTCACATCCAGCATCCTCGCCAGCCTGCTGGTGCTCGCCAACAGCAGCCGGTCGATGGGGGGGCTATTCATCTTCATGGCGCTGCTCACCACCTCGGTGACGTTGCTGTTGTATCTTGCCTGTGCGGCGGCGGCGCTGAAAGAGCGGGTAGCGCTGGTCCCTGCGGCGCTCGGCTCAGCCTTTGGCCTGTGGTGCCTCTATGGCGCGGGGCTGGAGGCCGCAGGGCTGGCGGTGATTCTGATGCTGAGCGGCCTGCCGCTGTACTGGTGGACGCGGCGCAGCATTGGCGTTAGCAGCCCTGAATGATCGGGTAAGTCCCGGAAATCACGCGCAGCTGTCATCACCCTGTCCCGGTCCTGACGCGTCAGCTTCATTTGCCGCCCGTACCGCTCCCTCCGCTCCTTAGGCGGCATCGATGACCAATAGCCATGTTTTGCAGCTTTCGCTGCTGGCCACCGCCAGCACCATCAGCGTTACCGCCCATGCCCAGGCAGTGGTCGATGCACCAGAGACGACCGACAGCCGCGACGGCAGCAACGGTGAGATCATCGTCACGGCGCAAAAAATTGAACAGCGGTCAGTCGATGTGCCAATCACCATTTCGGCCGTAACGGGGCAGCGTATTCGCGAACTGGGCGTCAGCGACCTTGACGAACTGTCGGCCTATGTCCCCGGCCTGAATGTTCAGGAGCAGAGCGCCAACAACCCCGGCATCGTCATCCGCGGTATTACTTCGGATTCGGGTTCAGCACAGCAAGGCCCGCGCGTCACCCTGTACTACAATGGCGTCGACATCTCCCGCTCGCGCGGCTCCTATCAGGCGATCTACGATCTGGAGCGGGTCGAGGTTATTAAGGGACCACAAGCCACGCTGTTCGGCACGGCGTCAGCGGTGGGTGCGATCAGCATGACTTCTGCCCGCCCGCGTGAGGGCTTTTCCGGTGAAATCACCGGTGGTTATGGCAATTTTGAACAGACGCTGCTTGGCGGGTTCGTTAATCTTGGCAACGACACGCTGGCTGGCCGCGTCGCGTTCGAATGGCGCACGCGTGACGGCTATGTCGAAAATCTCAATCGCTCGCAGGAACAAGAGCTGTACGCACAGGACCAGCTCGGTATCCGTGCCTCGCTGCGCTGGCGTCCGACCGACAGCGTCACCTTTGACCTTGTCGGCACCTATGACCGCCAGCGCAATGGCGGGACGCCGTTTATTTCGGGGACGTTCGCCACCGCCGACGGCCCTGCCAATCCCTTTGGCCGCGCCAACCTTGGCGGATCGCCGGTGTCGCAAGCCGTGCTGGGCGCGGCGCAGCTGGGGCTGAACCGCGACGTCTATGACATCAACTTCACCATCACCGCCGATGTTGCGCCCGGACTGACCTTCACCAGCGTCAACGGCTATCGCAAGTTCGACAGTCTGGAAATCTTTGACGCCGACGGCACCCCCGCCTGGTATCTGGAATTCGCCGAGCTCGCCAAGGGTGATCAGGTCAGCCACGAAGGCCGGTTCAGCTATGCCGACCCCAATTGGCGCGCGACCTTTGGCTGGAATTTCTTCCGCGAAGACAGCATCCAGCGCGTCCCCTTCTCAAGCGAGGAAGGCACGTTCCTGCAATGCGCCGCGCGCGTCGTGCCGGGCATCCCGTGCATCGATGCTGCCGGGGTCAATCAGGCGGCGCGCGTCACCGCACTGCTGACCGGCGGCGCGCTCACAGCAGTTCCCTACAGCTCGGTGTTCGAAAATGGCGGCGTGAACGACAGCTATTCGGTCTTTGCTGATGCCACCTGGATCGCCAGCGACAGGTTTGAAGTCACGGCCGGGGCGCGCGTGCTGATCGAGGATCGCGAATCCACCTTCTTTGCCCGCGTGCCGCGTCCGCGCCTCAACCCTGCCGCCTTTTCACTGATCCCGGGGCAGGTTGACACAGGCGGCCAGACGTTCCGCACCAAGCGCAGCTATGCCGCGATCTTACCGCGCGTGAACGCCTTGTTCCGGCTCGACAATCGCAGCAACATTTTTGCCACCGTCTCGCAAGGCCGCCGCTCGCCGGTGGTGCAACTGAATGCCGCGCGCGTCGCCGGGGTGCCCGTCGCCAACCGCCAGCTTGTTCCCGAAGAAATCGTGTGGAACTATGAAGCGGGAATCAAAGGCACCATCGGCCCTGTTTCAGGCGCGCTGGGCGTCTATTATCAGGTCTATGACGGATTTCAGGTCAGCGTAATCCAGCCCAATGGCAGCACGTTGACGCAAAGCGCGGGCAAGGCGAGCAACCTGGGCGTCGAGCTTGAAGTATCGGTGCGCGCGGCGGACTGGCTGCAACTGTTCGGCAATGTCGGCTATATCGACGGCGGCATCGACGAGAACAACAGCTTTGCACCCCAGTTTTCGGGCGCACGCTTTCGTCTCCAGCCGAAATGGCAGGCAGCGGCCGGATTTACCCTCGACACGCCCATCGGCAGCAACGCGCGCATCTTTCTGACCCCCACCGTCACCCACCGCAGCCGCATCTTTTTCGAAGTGCCCAATAACCCGCGTATCAGCCAGGGTGCCGTCACCCTGCTCAATGCCCGCGCGGGCGTGGCCTTTGCCGACGACCGGTTCGAGGTTGCGGGCTTTATCCGCAACGCGGCGAACGAGGATTATCTGCTCGACGCGGGCAACACCGGTGGTGCCTTTGGCATCGCGACCTTCATTCCGGGCGAGCCGCGCTTCTTTGGCGTGTCCGTAACGGCGCGTTATTAAGGGGCGCGCCCGGCCGCTTCGGCGCTCATCGCCACTTCGGCGCGAACCACCCTTGTGCATCGCGCAGCACCACCTGCGCTGCATTATGCCCTGGTGCACCGGTGACGCCGCCGCCGGGATGGGTGCCTGCGCCGCACATATAAAGGCCCTCGATTGGCCCGCGATACCCCCCGTGGCCCAGCATCGGGCGCGCGGACCACAGCTGGTCAAGGCTCATATGGCCGTGCATGATGTCGCCGCCCGACAGGCCGAATTTGCGTTCGAGTCCCTTGGGCGACAGGATTTGTTGACCCACGATGCTGGCGCGAAAGCCGGGTGCGTGCGCCTCGACCGTGGCGATAATCGTGTCGGCGGCCGCACCTTCTTCGGTGTCCCAATCGCGCCCATCGGGCAGTTCGGGCGCAAATTGCTGGCAGAACAGGCTGGCGACATGCGCCCCGGGGGGCGCGAGGCTGTCGTCGACCGTCGACGGGATCAGCATTTCGACGATGGGCGCCTTCGACCAGCCATGCACTTTGGCATCGGTGAAGGCAGCGTCCATATAATCGAGCGTCGGGGCGATGATGATGCCCGACTGATGATGCTCGCCGGGTTCGGGCAGGCAGGTGAAGCGCGGCAGTTCTGACAGTGCCACATTCATACGAAACGTGCCGCTACCGACCTTATACCCCTTGATCCGCCGCGCAAAATCGGTGGGCAGGTCGGCATTGTCGATCATGCGGCCATAGAGCAGTTTCGGCCCGACATTGGCGATGACCCGCGCCGCGGCGATTTCCTCGCCGCTTTCCAGCCGCACACCGACGGTTTTTTTGCCATCCACCAGCACCCGCGCCACGGGGCTTTCCAGGCTGATTTCCACCCCCGCATCGCGGCACACCCGCGCCATGATCTGGGTAATCGTGCCCATGCCGCCGATGCTGTGGCCCCATGCACCCTTTTTGCCGTTCACCTCGCCAAACACATGGTGCAGCAGGACATAGGCGCTGCCCGGTGCGTCGGGGCTGGCATAGTTGCCGACCACGGCGTCAAAGCCGAACGCGGCCTTGACCGCCTCGCTTTCAAACCAGCCATCGAGCATGCTCCGCGCGGATTTGGTAAACAGGTCGAGCACATCGCGCTGCGCCTCGATACCCAGTCCCGCAAGCTTGCGCCCTTGTATGGCGGCATCGAGCAAGGTGCGGAAACCTTCGCCGATATTGGGCGGCACCTTGAGCGCCAGGTCGCGCAGCACCTCGGCCACGCCCTCCAGCGCGTTGTAATAGGCGGGGAGCACATCGGCGTCATGCTGACTGAAGCGCGCAAATTCGGCCTGCGTCCGCTCCAACCCGCCACCAAGTTTCAAATATCCACCATCAGGTTGCGGCAGGAAGTTGCTGATCGGCCGTTCGATCACGCGATAGCCATGATCGGCCAGACCCATGTCGGCGATCACCCTGGGCTGGAGCAGACTGACGGTGTAACTCGCGACTGAATTGCGGAAACCGGGCGCAAACTCCTCAGTCACCGCCGCTCCTCCGACGACATCGCGCCGCTCGACAATGCGGACGTTCAGTCCAGCGCGGGCGAGGTAGAAGGCACAGACCAGGCCATTATGCCCCGCCCCGATGATGATGGCGTCGTATTTTTGGGTCATCTCTTGCTCCACCCCGCAACCGGGGGTTGTTCTTCGCGTGCTGCGGGGATCAATTCCCGCATCCGTCGGCAAAATTGCTTCAGGCACACTTCCTTGTTTGACAGCGGCCCCATGATGAAACTCTGGCTCGCCATCCCCTGTTGGACGCGGGTGATAAGCACTGTATCCTCGGCATTCACCTGCCGGTTGATGCGCCAATTCAAATAACGCGCCGCGCGCATCTCGCGCCGTGCATCGGGCAGGACATAGCTGATCTCGCGGATGACGCAGCTGTTCGGCCCGGTCGGCAGCCACTGCATGAAATCGACCTGGTCGGGATAAATATCAAAGGCGACATTCGGCCACAGTTTGAAATAGAGCCAGCGCCGCTGGTTAGCCACGGGCAGATAGGGCACTTTGGGAAGCAACCGCTGATACAGCCGTTCCGACCAGTTGGACGACGGCCGATCAACCAGATCGCCCCACATCCGGTCGACATGGGGTTCCGCCTCGACCCCATAGTTTTTGCCGAACAGCCGGGTCAGGCCGGGATGGGCAACCGGGATGTGCAGCCCGTCCGAATAATTATCGCCGACATTCTTCCAGTTCACATCGCGAGGCCGCAGCGTGACCCGCCCAAGCGCCGTCAATTCCTCAAAGCGATAGGGCGCGATCTGATCGGCATAAGGTGCCATCATGCTGGCAACCGAAGGCCCATCCCCGCTAAGCCGCACAAAGATAAAGCCGTGCCAAATCTCCAGCGCCACTGGCACCAGCCCGGCGCGGTCGCGGTCGAGCGTGGGATAGGACGCGCTGTCGGGCACCCCGGTCAGCCGCCCGTCCAGGTCATAGGTCCAGGCGTGATAGGGACAGACCAGCTTTTTCGCACAGCCACTGGCGCCATCGACCAGGCGGCTGCCACGATGACGACAGACATTGGTGAAAGCGCGCAGGACATCATCCTGGCCCCGCACTACGATCACGCTTTCGCCGATATAGTCGAGGCTGTGCCAGTCACCGGCGCCAGCAATGTCGCTGACATGGCAGACGATCTGCCACGACGGGCGAAACACCCGCTCCACCTCTGCGCGCGCAAATTCGGGATCGTCATAGGTCCACGCCGGCAGCGACCAACCGTCCAGCGGGTCATTGAAATCGGTTGGGTGCTGCACGGTTGCCATGACAACGCGGTTGTTATACATTTGTAAAACAAATGCTAGTCGCCCGCCAGTCTTTTACCCGCGAAGCCGCCGATGTTCGCCGCGTGGCGCTGATCGAGGCGACGTGCGCGGCGCTGGCCGAGGCGGGCCTGGCGGGGATCAGCGTGCGCAGCATCTGTGCCCGTGCGGGCGTGTCGCCCGGTTTGCTGCGCCATTATTTCGCAGGCATCGACGATCTGGTCTGTGCGGCCTATGCCGCGACGAGCGCGCGGATGGATGCGATTTTCGACGCCGCCATCGATGCCGCTGCGCCCGACCCCAGCGCGCGCCTTTACGCCTATCTCACGGCCAGTTTCCGTCCCCCGGTAACCGATCCGGCACTGTTGGGAAGCTGGACCGGTTTCTGGGCACTTGCCCGGACCAACGCCCGCGCCGCGCAGATCCACCGCGCGGGCTATGCCGCCTATCGCGCACGGCTGGCGGGCCTGTTGGAGGCGTGTGGCCTGGCCCCGAATCAGGCCGCGCGTGAAGCCATTGCCCTGACCGCGCTGGTCGATGGTTTGTGGCTTGAACTGGTGCTCGACCCCGCAACCTTTGGCAGCAAAGGCGCCATCGCCATATTGGAGCAGGCGCTGGCCACGTTCAGTCCAGTAAGAAAATGGCGCGCCCGGCAGGATTCGAACCTGCGACCGCCCGCTTAGAAGGCGGGTGCTCTATCCAGCTGAGCTACGGGCGCTCGTCTAGTACAATAGCCATGTTTGCGCGCCAGCAAAAGACGGTTAAGCAGCAGGCATGTCTGCAAGCCCTTCGCCCGTCCGTACCAGTGCCGCCACCGTGCATCAGTTCCGCTATTATGACCTGGTCATGGCGGCGTTCGTCGCCATCCTGCTGCTGTCCAACATTATCGGTGCGGCCAAGCGGTCGGTGGTCGATTTGCCCTTCATCGGCGAATGGCCGTTCGGTGCGGGGGTGCTGTTTTTCCCATTAAGCTATGTCATCGGCGATATTTTGACCGAGGTTTATGGCTATGCCCGCGCGCGGCGGGCGATCTGGACCGGCTTTGCCGCACTGGCGTTCATGGCGTTCATGGCCTGGATCGTCGTGGCGCTGCCCCCCGCACCGGGGTGGAAGGATCAGGCAGCGTATGAGGCGGTGTTCGGCAACAGCTGGCGTATCGTCCTTGCCTCCATGCTCGGCTTTTGGGCGGGGGAGTTTGCCAACAGCGTTGTTCTTGCCAAGCTAAAGCTGCGCGACAATGGCAAACGCATGGGGCTGCGCTTTGTGGCCAGCACCTTTATTGGACAGGGGCTGGACAGCCTGATCTTTTACCCCGTTGCCTTTTACGGACTTGATGGCTGGCCGAATGACGCGCTGTTCCAGACTGTGCTGTCACAGTGGGCGATCAAGACCGGATGGGAGATTATCCTGCTGCCCGTAACCATCGCCATTGT
>Ga0105044_10004077_pt1 | contig 20080 bp, 23 predicted proteins | sample MAT01_FD_78092 | JGI IMG/M metagenome (GOLD analysis project Ga0105044, IMG submission 78092) | Freshwater microbial communities from Lake Fryxell liftoff mats and glacier meltwater in Antarctica - MAT-01 | ecosystem: Environmental > Aquatic > Freshwater > Ice > Liftoff microbial mat | place...
CGGCCGGGCTGCGGAAGCGCTGCTGCTGAAAAGCGCATCGACCGGCGCCGCCAATGATCTCGAACACGTCTCGCGCATGGCCTACCGCATGGTCACCGAGTTCGGCTTCAGCAAAAATATCGGCCCTTTCAGCTACGCCGGACTGCCGGAGTTCGAGCGGCAGAGCGGCGGCAACGCCGATGCCATCACCGAGACACGTGACATCATCAAGGACATCGAACGCGAATGCGCAGCAATTCTGCTGGCGAACCGCGCCGCACTCCAGCGCCTGACCGCCGCGCTGCTCGAACATGAAACGGTAAGCGGCGCAGTCGTCGCCGCGTGCCTGGCCGCTACGCCGGCGCGCGAAGCGCTGGCGGCGTAATGCCCATGAAAAAACTTTTCGCCGCTGCCGTCGTTTTTATTCTGGGCGTGGGCGTGGTCCACGCCACGCCGATGACGAACGATGTGCCATCGCCCGCGCGCGTCGATCTGAAAGGCAGCACCGCAGCGGCAGACGTGCAAATGGTCGCCGACTGGATGCTGCGTGAAAACAAACACCGCGGCCATCCGTTCATCGTCGCCGACAAGGTAAACAGTGTTATTTTTGCGTTCGCCGCAAACGGCGTCCTGCTGGCAAAGGCGCCGGCGCTGTTTGGCGCGGCACGCGGCGATGTATTGACGGACGAGCAGGCCAACAAGACGATTGAAGCGATGGTGCCGGCCGACATGATCACGCCGGCCGGGCTTTTTGTGAGCGAAGCGTATCTAAGCCTAAGTTACGGCAAATCGGTGCGTTTTGCCGGCTACGAGAATTCCAATCTGCTGGTACATCGCGCGCCCGGCGCCAGACGCCTGAAGCAGTTGCAATCGCTGAACGCAAGCAACACCCGCATTACCCTCGGCTGTATCAATGCCCATCCCGATTTCATGAACAAGGTGTTGATTCCCCACTTCAGCGGGGAATCCAGCGTAGTCATACTGCCGGAAACACAATCAGCGAAAACCTTTTTCGCCATCAACGACGCAGGCGAAGCGGTGCCGAAGACTGAAAAAATGGCAGCCATACGTTAGATCCGCTGCGTCGACAAACGAATAAGGTCTAATAAGGTCTGGTCTTTACCCCCTTCTGAGTTTGGAGTCGTCCCGTGCGACTGGAATGCGAAGGCGAGCTCTACCACGTCACCTCAAGCGGTAACCGCCGCGAGCCGATCTTCGAGGCTGATGCCGACCGGGAGGCCTGGCTGGAGGTGCTGGGGCACGCGCTCGCGCGCTTCGACGCGACGGCGTTCGCATACTGCCTGATGGGTATCGTACAGGGAAAGCCTGCCCTCCATCAGGATCAGAACGAGGCCATAGGGCAAAAGGCAAGACCCCCAAAGTACATAGCCAAGCTCAAGGCGAAACTGGGCGAGCCTGCGGCAACCTGAGATCGTAATGGGCCCTGTTTGCAGGTTCATCACGTGATGCGTTATTATTGCGTTACGTGATTAAGTCCTTCAAATGGGCAGACACCAAAACGCTTGCCGACGGCCAGCGGGTTCCGCGTTTCGTGAACATCGAAGCGGTGGCCCGCCGCAAGCTGCGCCAGTTGGAGGTCGCCGGGCCGCTGGAAGATCTGAGGGTTCCGCCAGGTAACAGGCTGGAGGCGCTAAAGGGCGATCGTGCGGGGCAGCACAGCATCCGGATCAACGATCAGTACCGCATCTGCTTCCGATGGTCGGGTACGGGCGCCGGGGATGTAGAGATCGTGGACTACCATTAAAGGCTGATGATGAAAAAACTTCAACCCGTAACCCCCGGCGAGCTGTTGCTGGAAGAGTTTTTGCTACCGCTGAAAATCACCCAGTATCGGCTCGCCAAGGAGATTGGCGTGCCGGCTCAGCGCATTGGTGAGATCGTTGCCGGAAGGCGAACCATCACCGCCGATACCGATTTGCGGTTGTGCCGGTACTTCGGTCTTTCCAACGGCTATTGGTTGCGCGCACAGGCCGCCCACGATACGGAGGTAGCGGAGCGCTTGCTTGCGCGGACGCTGGCGAAGATCAAGCCGCTGGCGGTTTCTGCAGAGATCAGCGGCTGAACCGTGGCACAGTAGCGGTAGAGCGTAGTTGCAATCGCGAGTAGGGTAAAAGGCAAGACCTCATTCTGTCTGTGCGCCACCGCATGCCGATGATCGGCGTCATTGGAGAGCGGCGCTGGGTGGCCACCGGGTTCAGTGGACTGGGCATGGGCATCACCACCATGGCCGGGACCTTGATTGCCGCCGCGATCACCGAGGGCGATACGCGTTGGCAATTGTTTTGCCGCTTCGGTTTGCCGTTCGCTGGCGGAAAGCTGGGACGGGCGCCGGCGCTGCTTCTGTACTGGAAGCACAAGATGGCCGGCGGCCTCGCGCGTCGCACGTAGCGCGCGAGGACCTGGGTTCAGCCCACCGGCATTGTGCCGGCCATTGCGGGTAGGTTGACGACCCGCTCGTACCAGGCGGTGAGCTTCGGGTGGCCGGGACGCCAGGGCTCGTTGGCGAAACGGAAGTCGAGGTAGCCGAGTGCGCAGGCGATGGTGATCTCGCCATAGGTGGACAGGTCGTTCAGGCTGTCGGCCTCAGCCTCCAGCGCGTCGAGCGCGCGGGCGACCTTGCCCTGTTGCTTCGCGATCCAGGTGGTGCGGCCTTCGTCCTGCGGCAGGGCAAGCTCGCGACGGCGCGGCTGGGCGGCGTCCAGGATGCCGTCGGCCAGGGCGGCACGGCGGATCGCGGTCCAGCGAACGGGGCCGGCGGGGGGAAACAGCCCGGGGGCGGTGCCGACGCTGTCGAGGTACTCGCAGATCACGGGGCTGTCATACAGCGCCATGCCGTCTCCGGTGACCAACGCGGGCACCTTGGCCAGCGGATTCATGCTGGCGAGCACGGGGTCGGTGATGCCGAGCTTGATCTTTTCGATCTGGCTGTCGATGCCGCGAGCGATGGCGCAGGCCATCACCTTGCGAACGTACGGGCTGGCGGCGTAGAAGACGAGTTTCATGGCGGCGCTTCCACGATGGTTGTTGAGGTTGATTCTGCGCGGCTGAGACGCAGGCCACAAGGGTCAGGCGCCCAAAGTGTTGGCCAGCGCAATGAGGTAGAGAATTCGGAGTCTGGGTGCCAGTGCTCCATGCCGCGATTCATGATCATCGCGGTGCCGGCCAAGACGTGGCCGATGCTGTCCTGGTCGAGCAGGACGCGCGTGCGCTGGCCGCCGCCGCCCAGGAAGGTGTCGGGCGCGCACCTCGGGGCGAGCCCCTTCGACTGCGCCCATTCGACCAGATGAATGCCTTCGGCAAGGGTGGCGGTGAGTGGTTTCTCGCTGAACACATGTCTGCCTGCGCCTGTCAAAACGCAGGGCGTCTGCGTCGGCTGTTGCGAAGCGCTCATGCAATCGGTGATAAGCTATTCGCTGGAAGGGAACAGTTATGACAACGGCAGCACAGCGTGATGCAGCAGTCGCCGCAACGATCGCCGAAATTCGGGCCATTGAGTCCACCACGGGCGTGACGCGTGAAGCCCTCGAGCAGATCAAGCAAAAGTTGATCGACCTGGCGCGGCGCACGGAGCTGTTTCCCGAGGCGCACTTCCCGGCCCCTGGGCCGGATGAAATCCAGACCCTTTACGTGCTCTCGGAGGATGCCGACCGGCGCTTTGCGCTGTACGTGTATCGTCCGAAGCCGGGAAAGGAGACCCCGCCTCACAATCATACGACCTGGGCGGTGGTTGCCGGTATCTTCGGGGAGGAGCCGAACCGCACGTTCGAGCGCGCAGCGGGGCCCGATGGCCGCGCCGTGCTGCGGCCGCTAAGCGAGTTCACCGTGGGCAGCGGGCAGGCGGTCGCCTACCTGCCTGACGACTTTCACAGTATCCACATCGGCGGTACACGGGCGATCAAGCATTTGCATATGTACGGCCGCAGCCTGCTCGACCTGCCACAGCGCGAGCACTACGACGCCGACCTAGGCGAGTTTGTGCGCTCGACGCTGCAGCCGGAAGTACGCCGTCCAGTCGCATGAGTTACCTTGCTGCTTACGCCCTAATTCTCAGCGCCCTGGCGGCGGTGACTGCGTCCGATGCCCGGGCGCAGGTCGATGCGGTTTCTGCGTATCCGGCGAAACCGGTGCGCTACATCGTGCCTTGGCCGGCCGGCGGCGGCGGCGACGTGCTTGGCCGCGCCGTAGCGCTGCGACTCGCCGAAGCTCTCAATCAGTCAGTCATCGTCGACAACCGGGCCGGTGCCTCCGGCATCATCGGCACCGAGGCAGTCGCCAAGTCCGCACCCGATGGCTACACGTTACTGCAGGCGAACACTCCCATCCTATGCATCAATCCCGGTACCTATAGCAAGCTGCCCTATGACCCGGTGCAGAGCTTCGAGCCGGTGGCGCTGGTGAATACTGGTGCGCTGATCGTGCTCGTGCATCCTTCAGTGCCGGTCCGCTCGGTCGGCGAGCTGATCGCGCTCGGCAAGTCGCATCCCGGAAAACTCAACTACGCCTCGTCCGGCAGTGGCACCTCGGCGCACCTGGCCGCGGAAATGTTCAAGCGCGCGTCCGGCGTGGACATGGTGCATATCCCGTACAAGGGCGCGGCACCGGCAATGATCGATCTGATCGCCGGCCAGGCATCGGTCATGTTCGGCGACATGATCACCGCCATGCCGCACACACGCAGCGGCAAGCTGAACGCGCTGGCGGTCACCAGTACGAAGCGCGCGGCGGGAATGCCGGACGTCCCGACGATACGTGAGTCGGGCGGGCCCGACGTGGTAGCGGCGGTATGGTCGGGGATTCTGGTGCCGCGCGGGACGCCTGCGCCTATAGTGGCGCGCCTCAACAAGATGCTCGTAGGCATCGTAGAGTCGCCAGACTTCCGTACGCGCATGATTGCCACTGGCGGCGAGCCGCTCTCCAGCACGCCGCAGCAGTTCGCGGAATTTCTCCGCACCGAGCTTGCGCGCTGGTCGCAGGCGGCGCGCGACGCGGGCGTGCGCGTCGATTAGGATACAACCGGGGACGAGAGTTTCAGTCGGGCAATTTATTTACGCGTGCGATCAATGCAAGACCGAATGGGGTCAGGTCTTGCCATTTGCTCGCGAATCCAACCGCGACTGATCTTTGTAACGGAACCAAGGCGGCCAGCCAGCATCATCAAACACCCGCGCGAGTCCGTGCCATGATCATGCGCGTCGTCAATTTGACGGTGGCGGTCCCGCGCAGTCCGGCGAAACAGCTGGAAGTATTTTTTCGAGCCTTGTGCCCAGATGTCGCGTTTGTATTCTTCGCCATCGTCGACGGATTCAGCGACCGCGGGTCGCGTGGCCGCCACCGGCCCGAGTCCACCTGCGCGAGAAAATCCTCTAGCAGCGCGTTGAAGCGCGCGGGTTCTTCCAGATTCACCACATGGCCGGTCCCGGCCACGATCGACAGCCACGCCGCGGGGCATACGCGCTTGATGAACAGCGCCGGCTCGAGGCCACCGTCGTCCTCGTCACCGCAGACCACGTGCGTGGGCACCTGCAGGCGGCGCAGCGCCGCTTCAAGGACATAGATCGGCGGACGTTTCGCCTGGATGCCGCGCTGGGTGTTCGCGCTGCCCAGGGCCGAATGCTGTTCGACGCGCCGGTAGAACTCCGCAAAGCCTCGCGCATCCTTCTTCAGCAACGGCAAGCGCGACGGGTTGGTCCGGTAGCCGGTCACCGAGGCCGGCATGCCGAGGGCCAGGAAGCGTTGCGCCTGCGCCTCCGTGTTGCGCAGAAACTCCGCGCGTTTTGCGAGATTGGAACCGGCACCAGCGCCGACCACGGTCAGCGAGCACGCCAGGCGCGGGTGGTGCAGGCCGAACTGCAGGGTGGAATAGGCGCCCATCGAACAGCCCACGATGTGCGCCTTGGAGAGGCCCAGGTGGCGCATGACCACGACAATGTCGTCGGTCGCGGCCCGGTAAGAATACTTCGACACGGTTTTCGGCACGTCGGACGGCGGATAGCCGCGCGCGTTGAAGGCGATGCAGTGGTAGCGGCGGCTGAATTGGCGCATCTGACCTTCCCAGCTTTCCAGCGAGCCGGAAAACTCGTGCACGAAGACGATGGGCGTCCCGCGCCCGGCTTCCTCGTAGTAGAGCCCGACGCCGTCGGCGTCCGCGTAAGGCATGCCGCTATCTCAACATGTCGTAAAGGCGCGCCCTCATCCCCGCCCCTTCTCCCTTAGGGGAGAAGGGAGTGCTTCCCTCTACCGTGGGGATAAAGGCACACTTGAAGCGCCGCAGAGGGATCGAGGGTAAGGGCGCTGGTTCGAAGCACGGACTATTTCTTCTTCGCCATCGTGGACGGGTTCTGCGAGCGGGGGTCGCGCGGCCGCCAGCGGCCGGATTCCACCTGCGCGAAGAACTCCACCGTCACGCGGTTGAAGAGGTCCGGTTCTTCCTGGTTCACGGCGTGGCCGCTGTTGGGCACCACGGTGAGCCACGCGGACGGGCACACGCGCTTGATGAAGATGCCGGGTTCGAGGCAGTGGTTGTCCTCGTCGCCGCTGATGATGTGGAGCGGCACCTTGAGTTTGCGCAGTCCGCGCTCAAGCATGTACACGGTGGGCCGCCGCGCCTGCACGCCCCGAAGCGTGTTGGCGGAGCCGAGCGCGGAATGCTCGGCGAAGTCCGCGCAGAATTCCGCAAACGCGCGCGGATCCTTGTTCTGCATCTGCACCCGCGCCGGGCCGACCGTGTAGATCTTGATCGCCTCGCGCGTGCCAAGCTGCTCGAAGCGCCGCGCCATGACTTCCGTGTCGGACTGGAACTGCTTCACCTTGTCCGGATCGGAGCCGTAGCCCGCACCGATCGCCGTCAGCGTCTTCGCCATGCGCGGGTGGCGCAGACCGAAGTGCAGCACCGCGTAGCCGCCCATCGAGCAGCCGACGATATGCGCCTGGCGGATCTTCAGGTGCTTCATCACCGCCGCGATGTCGTCCGCGGCATTGGCCTGCGAATACTTGGCGACCGCTTTCGGCACGTCGGACGGCGGGTAGCCGCGTGCGTTGAAGGCGATGCAGCGGTAGCGGCGGCTGAAGTAGCGCAGTTGCGCCTCCCAGCTCCGGGTGTCGCCGGCGAACTCGTGCACGAACACGATCGGGTAGCCCTTGCCGGCTTCCTCGTAGTAGAGCTTGATTCCCTTGGCGTCAGCGTACGGCATGCGGTGTTCTCCGGATGGTGAGGCGGTGTGTGGTCAATCTAGCACGCGGACCAACTGGCCCGCGTCGGGAAGCGTGTCCAGTGCCCAGGCGGACGAAATGAGGCGCTGGGCGGCCTGCGGCACGTCTGCCGTGGCGCACAGTGCGGCGACTTTGCGTTCGAGGTCGCCGTCGGTCAGCGGTCGCTCCGGCGAGCCGCGGCTGTGGGCGACGTCGGCGCGCAAGACGCGACCGTCGGTCAGGGTCACGGTCAACCGCGCGGCGTCGAGTGCGATCGTGTCATCCACGGCGGTCGTGACCTTCGCGCGGAGCCGGGTCACGGCCGGGTCACGCACGCAGTCGTCGCTGAACTCAGCGATCCCTGCGCGACCGCGCAGCAGAGCGACCGCGGCGCAATGCTGGAAGGACACCTTCGCCTCGAGGCCGCGGACCGGCGCCGCGCGGTCGCAGCGCAACAGTGCCAGAGCGCTGGCGACGACTTCGACGCGGGTGACCGCAGCGGGATCCAGTCCGCCTTCCCGCAGGTCGAGGCAGGCGTCGATCACCGGGTGCGTCACGATGCCGGATGGATAGGGCTTGTAGCCCACCTGGGGCAGTTCCCATGTTGTGCCCAGCCCGCGCAGGGCGTCATCCAGTTCCGGCTGTGTGCTCGCGACGCGTGCAAAGCCGAATTGGCCCTCAATGCCGGCCACGGGACCGGTGAAACCGGCCTGCGCCAGCAGCGCGGCGGCGAGTCCGTTGCGGGCCGCGAAGCCGGTATGGCCGCCGCGTGCCATGGTGCCGAGCGATTCGATCAGGCCCGAGGCCTGCGTGGCCGCGATGCCGAGCGTCCAGGCCATGCGCGTTTCGTCCAGCTTCAACAGGCGGCCGCAGGCGGCGGCTGCGCCGAACACGCCGGCGGACGCGGTGATGTGCCAGCCGGCTTCGTAATGCGCGCGGCCGAGCGCGCGGCCGACGCGGCAACCGACCTCGATGCCGAGCACGAGTGCCTCCAGCAGTTCCCGGCCCGGCAACTGGCGGCTTTCGGCGCAGGCCACCGCGGCCGGCGCCACGACGACGGTCGGGTGCATCACGGTAGGCAGGTGCGTGTCGTCGAAATCGAGCACGCTCGAGGCGATGCCGTTGAACAGGGCGGCATTCAGCGCATCGCAGCGCTCGGGCCGGCCGAGCACGCCGGCCAACGGCGCACCTGCGAGTGGCAGCAGTGCGGTGAGCGCATGTTCGACCGCCGCCTCCCGCGAGCCGCCGACCGCGCAACCGGCCCAGTTGAGCAGCGCGCGCTTGCCTTCGTGGCGAATCGCGTCCGGAATCGCGTCCCAGGGTGTGGTGGCGGCGAAGCGTGCGAGCGTTTGCGTCAGTTCCGTACTCATGGCTGGCAGGATGCCACGGACGATGCACCGCGGGAAGGATCAACGCGGGTTTTGTGCGGGTGCGCCATGCTAGAGCCTGTTATGGACCTAAACGTATGCGGCGAACGCGAGCCACGGGGTTCAGTGCCAGGAGCCGCTCGCGCCGCAGTGCCAGCCACTGCAAGCGTGAGGCGACAACGCAATGGACCCCGCGGGTCGCGTTCCCTTCGGGTTGAGCCAAAAGACCCGTCTGCGTCGTTGCTCCTCGTTGCATAGAGGGGCTATGCTGCCTCCTCGCGCCTAGCAGCCGGACCCTTTTGGCTCAACGCCGCGCACGTTTAGGTCCATAACAGGCACTATAATTTTTGTAGTCAGGAGAAAGGCAATGCTGAAGATCGCCGGAGTGCAGTTCGTCGGCCAGGCCGACAAGGAAGCCAACATCCAGACGGCGATCCGTCTCGTGCGGCAGGCGGCCGCGCAGGGCGCGAAGATGGTCTGCCTGACGGAACTCTTCAGCACCATGTACTTCTGCGTGGAAACGCGGGAAGAATATTTCGACTGGGCGGAGCCCATTCCCGGGCCGACGATCGAGCGCATGGGTGCCGTCGCGCGCGAAGCCGGCATCGTCCTCATCGCCCCCATTTTTGAGCGCACTCCGGAAGGCCGGTTCTTCAACACGGCGGCGGTGATCGGTCCCGACGGCAAGGTCATCGGCAAGTACCGCAAGTCGAGCATCCCCTTCATGGACGTCGGGCGCAGCAGCGAGCCGCGCGGCAACGAGAAGTACTACTTCGAGCCCGGCGACCTCGGCTTTCCCACCTTCGACACGCCCTTCGGCCGCATCGGCATCCTGATCTGCTACGACCGCCATTTCCCCGAGGCGGCGCGCGTGCTGGGCCTGGGCGGTGCGGAAATCGTGTTCGTGCCTACGGCGACTACCTTCATGACGCGCTATCTGTGGGACCTCGAACTGCGCGCGCATGCCCTGGCGAACATCTATTACGTCTGCGGCGTGAACAAGGTGGGCGTGGACGCGGGCGGTTCGTCGCGCAACCACTTCGGCAACAGCATGATCATCAATCCGCGCGGCGAGATCCTGGTGGAGGCGAGCGACAGCCAAGACGACATCGCCATCGCCGAAGTCGATCTGTCCGTAATCCCCGAACTGCGGACGTTGTGGGGCTACTACCGCGACCGGCGGCCGGACCAGTACGGCCCCCTGCTGGAGCCCATCGCACCGACTGTGCAGCGGAAGCGCGCATGAGCCAGAGCCGGCACGTTTTCCACCGCCACACCCGGCAGGCGTATCCGGTGGCGGTGAAGGGCGATGGCCTCTACGTCATCGACAGCGAAGGCCGGCGCTATCTCGATGCCTCGGGGGGGGCTGCGGTGTCCTGTCTCGGGCACAGTCATCCGCGCATCATCGAGGCGATCAAGCGCCAACTCGACCAGCTCGCCTACGCGCACAGCTCCTTCTTCACCACGGAAGTCGCCGAGACGCTGGCCGACACCATCATTCGCGACGCTCCGGCCGGCATCGAGCGCGTGTATTTCAATTCCGGCGGCTCGGAAGGCGTCGAGGCAGCGCTCAAGATGGCGCGGCAGTATTTTCTGGAGACCGGGCAGCCGGAGCGCCACCACATCATCGGCCGCCGGCAGAGCTATCACGGCAACACCCTCGGCGCGCTCGCTGCCGGCGGCAACCTGTGGCGGCGCAAACCCTTCGAGCCGCTGCTGCCGCAGTTCCACCACGTCGCCGCCTGCTACAGCTACCGCGACAAGCGCGCCGACGAAACCGAAGAACAGTATGGTCTGCGGGCTGCGAACGCACTGGAAGAGGAAATCCTGCGGCTGGGGCCGAAGACCGTCGCCGCCTTCATCGCGGAAACGGTCGTCGGCGCGACGCTGGGTGCCGTCGCGCCGTCGCCCGGATACTTCAAGCGTATCCGCGAGATCTGCGACCGCCACGGCGTGTTGCTCATCCTCGACGAGGTCATGTGCGGCATGGGCCGCACCGGCACGCTGCACGCCTGCGAGCAGGAGGGCATCGCGCCCGACCTGATGGTGATCGCCAAGGGCCTCGGCGCGGGCTATCAGTCCATCGGCGCCCTGCTGGCGAGCGGGAAGATCTTCGAAGCCATGCGCGAAGGCACGGGGTTCTTCCAGCATGGGCATACCTATATGGCGCATCCCACGGCCTGCGCGGCGGCGCTGGAGGTACAGCGCGTCATCCAGGAAGACAACCTGCTCGCCAACGTGCGCAAACAGGGCGACAACCTCAACCGCGCGCTACACGCGAGCTTCGGCGAGCATCCGCACGTCGGCGACATCCGCGGGCGGGGACTGTTCCAGGCGATCGAACTGGTCGTCGATCCCGAAACCAAAGAGCCCTTCGACCCGGCGCTGGGCCTCAACGCGCGCATCAAGCGCGAGGCGATGCAGCGCGGTCTGATGTGCTATCCGATGGGCGGCACCGTGGATGGCCAGCGCGGCGACCACGTTCTGCTGGCCCCGCCTTACATCGTGGACGAGCCGGTCATCCGGACGATTGCGGCAACGCTGCGCGAGGCGGTGGACGCCGCGATCGCCAGCACCCGGAACTGACGCGGGCTTCTATTCAGGCTTCGCGCCCGAGAACTTCACCGCGTCGCCCCACTTCGCGATTTCCGCGGCCAGAAACTGCGTGGCCTGCTCCGGGCTGTCGCCGATGACTTCAAAGCCCTGCGCGGCAATGCGGCTCGTGACGTCCGGCGCGCGCAGCGCCTTTACGGCTTCACGGTTCAACTGATCGATTACGCCGCGCGGCGTGCCTCTGGGCACCGAGAGCCCCTGCCAGGTGCTCGCCTCATACTGGGGATAGCCCTGCTCGGCCACGGTGGGCGTCTCCGGCAGCAGGAACCAGCGTTTGGCGCCGGTAACGGCCACCGCGCGGACCTTGCCGGTCTCGATCTGCGCCTTCGGGAACACCGAAGTAATCGTGAAATCGACATGCCCGCCCAGCACCGCGGTCGCGGCGGGAGCGGCGCCCTGGTAAGGCACGTGCGTGAGCGGCATGCCGGTGAACTTGCGCAGCAGTTCGGTCGCCAGGTGCGGCGATCCCCCATTGCCGGAACTGGCGTAGGTCAGGCCGCCGGCCTTGCGTTTCGATACGGCGACGAGTTCCTGTAGCGTGCTGGCGGAGAGGGCGGGATTGACCAGCAGAATGAGCGGCACGCGGCCGAGCGTGACAACCGGCACGATGTCTTTGCGCGTGTCATATGGGAGCTTGGGCAGCAGCGTGACGTTGATCGCTGTCGGTGGCGTGTGCAGGAACAGCGTGTAGCCGTCCGGGTTGCTGCGCACGAACAGCTCGGTACCGATGACGGTGCCCGCGCCGGTGCGGTTTTCCACCACCACGGGCTGCTGCAGGTTCTCCGCCAGCTTCTGCGTGACGATCCGGGCCATGACGTCGGCGGCCCCGCCCGGTGGAAACGGCACGATCAGCCGCATGGGCTTCTCGGGGAAGCTGGCGGCGTTCGCGCCGAGGGCGATGAGGCCGATCGCGACGGCTGCTGTGGTGTTTCTGAAAGTCACGAAAGCGCTCCCGCTGGGGTGATCGTCAGTCGCGCTTATTCCTGCGCCACGAAGGCGTCCGCGATCTGCTCGCCGGTCGCGTACCACACGCCTTCGAACTTGCGGGTGTACTCCATGAAGCTGCGCAGCAGGGCGACGCGTGACGGCCGGCCGATGGCCTGCGGGTGCATCACGAGGTTGAACAGGCCGCCCCACTTGTAGAGCTCGTCGAACTCGTCTTTCCAGATGGTGAAGATGTGCTGGTTGGTCTGGATCACACGCGGACGCTGGATCGAACTCAGCATGTAGCCGGCGTCGGCGATGGACCAGTGCGTCGGCAGCTCGACCGGACCCTTGCGGCCGTCCGGCAGCAGGTGGCGGTACGGATAGACGTCGTCCAGCATGTTGGTGTTGTACAGGTAGCCGCGGTCCGTCAGCATCTTGATCGTGTTGGCGGTGATCTCCGCGGCGGGCGGGCGGTAGCCGCGCGGTTTGACGCCAAGCTTGCGGTCGAGCACCTCGGCGGCGCGGTCGAAGTCCGCGCATTCGCGCTCCGGATACTTGGGGTCCGCCCATTCGTGCGAATAACCGTGATGGCCGATCTCGAAGCCGGCGTCGCGGATCTCCTTGCAGCGATCGGTATGGTGGTCCACCACCCAGCCGGGGATGTAGAAGGAGGCGGGCATCTTCGTTTCCGCCAGCAGTTCCATGAGCTTGGGGACCGCGCGCTTCGCGCCGTAGAGGCCCTGCGACAGCACGCCGATGCGCTCTGCGTTCTCGGGGTTGCGGGCGAGCCAGCTCGACTCCGCGTCGAAATCGAAGGTCCACATGACGCCCATGCGGGCGCCGTTCGGCCATTTCATCGTCATGAAAACCTCTGGAGAAGCGCGGGCCGTCGGAAGCCCAGCGGCCGTTTGATTCTGTGGGAATCGCTACCGCGCGTCAATTTTCAGCGCGCGATTTCCGCCTGGTGCGCGATGCGGATGCCGATCAGCACCATGACGCCGCCGCCGATCGCCGTCGGCGTCAGCGTTTCGCCGAACAATACCCAGGCGAACAGCGTCGCCATCACCGGCTGAAACAGCAGCGCCACCGAGGAAAACGTTGCCGGCAGGTGCGCCATGGCGTAGGCGATCAGGCTCTGGCCCGCGACCTGCGACACCAGCGCGAGCCCGATCAGGATCCACCAGCCGTGGGCGGTCGCCGGCAGCAGTTGTTCCCCGGAAAACCAGGCGATCGGCAGCAGGATGACGGCGGTGACCACGCCGCTTCCCACCATCAGGCGCGCGGTGGAGGTCATCTCGCGTGCGCGTTTCACGGCGAGCTGATAGCCCGCGTAGAACATGGCGGTGACGACGCCCAGCGCGTCGCCGAGCGGCGCCGTGCCCTGCAGGCTGAAGCTGGCTCCGATCAGCAGCGCGCTGCCCGCGACGGCGAGCGCCAGGCCGGCGAGGAAGCGCGCGCCCGGCGAGCGCCGGAAGAACAGCCAGGCCGCGAGGGTGACGAAGATCGGCGCGAGGTTGGCGAGCAGCGTCGAATTGGCGACCGAGGTCAGCACGATGGACCAGTGCCAGACGGCGAGGTCGCCCGCGAAGAAGAACCCGGTGATGAGCAGCAGGCGGCGTTCGCGCGCCGGATCTGCCGCCGGCGCGGTTCTCCGTTCGAGCGCCATCCACAAGGCGAGGAGGGGCAGCGCCAGCGCGACGCGCCAGAACGCGGTGGAAACGGGGCCCGCTTCGCTGACCTTGACCCACAGCGCGGACGTGGCAATGGCGGTGGCACCGGCGAGCAGCGCCGCCACCGCCAACGTACGTGAACGCGGGGTCGTGGTCAGGCGATCTGCTTCCAGTAGCTGTCCTTGCGGGCGATCAGGCCGTCGCGGATGGCGTAGAGGTCGCAGCCGCGGACGTCCACCGGCGTGCCATCCGCACGCGTCGCCGTCATGCGGTAGGTGCCGACCACCCGGTCGCCCGCAGGAAAGACTTCTGCTTCTGAAAAGCGGATGTTGCGCAGCTCACGGTCGCGCGCGGCGAGGGCTTCGCGCACCGCTTCACGCCCCCGAACGACGCGGCCGTCCGGGGCCTCGGGGCCACGGGCCATGATCCACTCGAAATCATCGGTCACGCAGGCGAGAATGGCGTCTGCATCGCCGGCATTGAACGCCTTGCCGAGGCGTTTCAGCAGGGCCAGCGTGTCGGGATCGAGGGCGGCCATGGGGGTCACCGGCCTTCGAACTTCGCCTTGCGCTTCTCGATGAAGGCCGCCATGCCTTCCTTCTGGTCGCGCGAGGCGAACAGGATCTGGATCGCCTTGGTCTCGAAGGCGAGGCCGCCCGACAGCGACGTCTCCTCCGCCGCCAGCACCGCTTCCTTCGCGTGCTGCAGGGCGAGCGGCGGCAACTCCGCCAGTTGCTGTGCCATGGCGACGGCGCGCTTCTCGACCTCGGCGTCGGGGACCACTTCGGACACCAGGCCCATGTCGAACGCTTCTTTCGCGGGGATCAGATCGCCCGTGAGGATGTAGCGCATGGCCTTGAACTTGCCGGCGGCGCGGGTCAGGCGCTGCGTGCCGCCGCCGCCGGGGATGATGCCGATCTTCACTTCGGGCTGGCCGAACTTCGCGGACTCGCCGGCGAGGATGATGTCGCAGGTCATGGCGAGTTCGCAGCCGCCGCCGAGCGCGAAGCCGTTGACCGCGGCGATCACCGGCTTGGGGCAGGCGGAGATCTGGCGCCACAGCTTGTGCGTGCCGCGCTGGAGCATCTCGATCGTGCCCACGCCCGCCATTTCCTTGATGTCGGCGCCGGCGGCGAAGGCCTTGTCGTTGCCGGTCAGCACGATCGCACGGACGGTGTCGTCGTCGGTGAGGGTGACGAGGTGCGCCACCAGCGCCTTGCGCACCTCCATGTTCAGCGCGTTGCGGGCCTCGGGACGGTTGATGCGCAGCAGCGCGACATGTTCGGCGGGGCGTTCGAGCAGGACGACGGGTGTGGTCATGACGGGTCCTTCGGCAAAGGGTAAAGGGTGATGGGTAAAGAGTGATGAGTGATGGGTAAAGGGTGAGCCGTTAGGAAGCGGACAAGGAGCGCCCCGCCAGACCTCTCACGCTTTACCCATCACTCATCGCCCATTGCTATGCCAAGCGCAGTCAGTTGGCGGTCAGCAGCGGCCACAGGCCGTCGGCGCCGCGCGCGATCACCTCGCGGCCGAGCCGCGCGGCCCAATGGCCTTCATGGCCGAACTCTTCGCGCCACGCCATGAGGCGCAGCGTCGCGTGGTGCAGGGCGTACTCATCGGTGACGCCGATCGCGCCGTGGACCTGATGCGCGACCATCGCGCCTTCGTAGGCGGCCTGATTGGCCCGGATCTTCGCGCTGGCGATGGCGGTGTCCGCATCGCCTTCGCGGTCCAGAACGCCGGCGGCCGACAGTCCCGCAGCCACCGCCGCGGCGACTTCGCCCGCCGCGCGCGCCAGTTCCTGCTGCAGCGCCTGGAACTGGCCGATCTTGCGGCCGAACTGCACGCGCTCCTGCGCGTAGCGCACGGCCAGCGCCAGCGCCGCCTCCAGCGCCCCGCCGATCTGCACGGCCCGCAGCAGCGCGCCACGCAGCATTAGTGCGTCGTGCGTCAGCGCGCGCGGCGCGGGCGCGATCTGTTCGCTGGCCAGGCCCACGCGCTTGAAGGTGAGCGTGTCGCGCGGCTCGCCCGCGAGGTTGCGGCCGGCAACGATCTGGCATTGCCCCCGATCGAGACAGACCACCACGTCGCCATCCTCGCCCTGCGCCAGCAACACGATGCGGTGGGCGATACGGGCGTACGGCACGCGTGTGGCCGTGCCGTCCAGCCGCCAGGTGCCGCCGGCGCGGCGCACCAGCAGGATCTCGTCGCGCACCGGCGCCACCGTCAGCGTTTCGTCGGGGACCGGCAGCTTGGCCTCCGCCAGCAGCCAGCCTGCGAGCCATGTCTCTGCGAGCGGGATCGGCGCCGAATGCCGCGCGGCCACGCGCAGCACGGCCGCCGCGTCGGACCATGAGCCGCCCGCGCCGCCGACGCTCTCGGGCAGCAGGATGCGGTGGAACTCGGCGTCCTGCACCGCGCGCCACAGCTTGCCCGACCAGCCGGCGGTCTTGGCATCGGCCAGCAGCTTGGGATCGACCAGATCGCGGAACAGGTTGCCGGCCGACTCGGCCAGCATCGAGCGGATGTCAGTGGCGTCGCTCATTTCAGGCTCCCGAGCAGTCGGCGCGCGATGATGTTGCGCAGCACCTGCGTGGTGCCGCCGCGAATGGTCGACACGGGCGCGCAGATGATGGTCTCGGCGAGGTAGCGCTCGAAGGTATCGGTGGCGTCCAGCGTGGGCTCGATCTCGGTGAGCAGCCGCGCCGCATCGACGATCTCGCGTTCGTAGAACGTGCCCATGTCCTTGACCAGCGCGGCCTCAGTGGCGAGGTCCACATGCGCGGGCGCCGCGCCGTCGCCCTGGTCAGGACCGGGGTCCAGCGTCACCGCGATGGCGAGTGACATGCGCCGCAACGTCCACATCCGCGCCGTCAGCTTGCCGACCGCTTCCTCGGCGCGCGGGTCTCCCACGCCGCGCAGCCGCCGGATGAGCTCCACGAACAGCGGGAAGGTGGTCATGTAGCGTTCGGGGCCGCTGCGTTCCAGCGCGAGTTCGGAGGTGACCTGCTTCCAGCCCTCGCCGACCGCCCCGACGACCATCGCGTCCGGGACGAACACGTTGTCGAGGAAGATCTGGTTGAACTGGTGGTGCCCGTTCATGAAGCGGATCGGCCGCACGGTCACGCCCGGCGTATTGAACTCGACGATCAGCTGCGACAGTCCGTTGTGCCGGTCGCCTTCTTCGGCCCCCGTGCGGCACAGCACGAAGAAGGCGTCCGCCTTGTGCGCCCAGCTCGTCCACACCTTCTGGCCGGTGACGCTCCAGCCGCCCTCCACACGCGTCGCCTTGGTGCGCACCGCGGCGAGGTCCGAGCCGGCGTCGGGCTCGCTCATGCCCAGCGCGAAGGTCAGCTCGCCGCGCGCGATCCCCGGCAGGAACTGCATGCGCTGCGCTTCGGTGCCATAGCGCAGCAGGCTGGGCCCGGTCTGGCGGTCACCAAACCAGTGTGCCGCGCAGGGCGCGGCCACGGCGAGCATTTCCTCGGTGACGACGAAGCGCTCGAGGTACGAGCGCTCGTGCCCGCCGTAGCGCTTGGGCCAGGTCATGCCGATCCAGCCGCGCGCGGCCACCTTGCGCGTGAAGTCCTTGTCGTACTCGGTGTGGCCCAGGTGCGCGACGATGCGGCCGGCTTTGACCTCCTCGCGCAGGAAGGCGCGTACTTCCGCGCGCAGCGTTTCCGCCTGCGGCGGCAGCGCGAGAGAGGAGAAGTCGACGGCGTCGAACATGGCTAAAGAACAGGCAATGGGCAATGGGCAATGGGGAATGGGAAACCGCTCCCAAAGCTCCGCCCTGACTTACCCGTGACCACGTGCCACGATTTCCGATTTCCCATCCTATTCGCCTTTCAGGTTGGCCGCTTTAACGACCTTGGCGTACTTGGCAATCTCGTCCGCGATGAACTTGGCGAACCATTCCGGCGAGTTGCCCATCGGCTCGATGCCTTCGCTGATGAAGCGCGTGCTGACTTCCTGGCTGGCGAGAATCTTGCCGACGTCGGCGTTCCACTTCGCGATGATGTCCTTCGGCACTTTCACCGGCGCGAACAGGCCGAACCACGTCGTCGCTTCGTAGCCCTTGAGCCCAGATTCACTGATGGTCGGCACGTCGGGCACCGCGGGGAAGCGCTTCAGGCTGCCGATGCCGATCGCGCGCAGACGCCCGGACTGGAGATGCGGGACCAGCGCCGGCACGCCGCTGAACACCATCTCGATCTGGCCGCCGATGGTGTCGGTGATCGCCGGCGGATTGCCCTTGTACGGCACGTGCAGGATGTCCACGCCGGCCATCAGCTTCATCAGTTCGCCGGCCATCTGGTTGGAACTGCCGAGGCCCGACGAGCCGTAGCTCATCTTGCCGGGCCGCGCCTTGGCCAGCGCGAGCAGCTCCTTCAGGTTCTTCGCCGGTAGCGAGGGGTGGATCGCCAGCAGGTTGGCGCCCTGGACGCACAGGATGATCGGTGCCAAGTCGCGCTGCGTGTCGTAAGGCATCTTTTGGTAGAGGCTCATGTTGATCGCGTTCGCAGCGCCGCCCATCAGCACGGTGTAGCCGTCGGGTACCGCTTTCGCGACGAGGTCGGAGCCGATGTTGGTGGCGCCGCCCGGGCGGTTCTCGATCAGCACCTGCTGGCCCCAGGCTTCGGACAGCTTCTGCCCGATCACGCGCGCGGTGAAATCGGTGTTGCCGCCGGCCACGTAGGGCACCACGATGCGGATGGACTTGGCCGGGTACTGTTGGGCGGCGGCGGGGAGGGCTAGAGCCAGCGCGGCAACGCCGAGAATCAGGAAGGCTGAAGTTTTCATGACAGGGCTCCTCGTATTTTTATCGGGTAAGGACTTCGTTCAGCAAGGCTTCGCCGCGTACGTGGCGGGCAAGATTGTCCAGGAACAGCGTGTTGATGCGGGCGTCGTTGCCGTCGTTGGCGGCGGCGTTGTGCGGCGTGACGACCACGTTGGGCAGGTCCCACAACAGCGATTCGGCCGGTAGCGGTTCCTTTTCAAAGACATCGAGGTAGGCGCCGCCGAGGTGCCCCCGCTGCAGGGCCTCGATCAGCGCCGCTTCCACGACGACTTCGCCGCGGCCGACGTTGATCACGCCCGCGCCGGGCTTCAGCGCCGCCAGTACGCCGGCATCCACCAGCCCGCGCGTGTCCGGCGTCAGCGGACAGGTGAGCACCAGCCAGTCGCAGCGCGCGAGCACCTTGCGGAAATCGCCGGCGGGAATGAACTCGTCCACCGGGTCATCCGCCAGCCGCGCCGAGCGTCGCGCCCCGATGACGCGCAGGCCGAGCGCCTGCGCCAGCTTCGCGAAGGCCTTGCCGATGTGGCCCAGTCCATAGACCAGCACGGTCTGACCCTGCAGGTCGCGCGGCAGTTTGGGTGCGTGCAAAGGGTCCCAGCGGCGTTCGCGCTGCGCCGCCATCCAGTGCCCGAAGGGGCGCGCGAGCAGCAGCAGGCCGGTGATCGCCGTCTGCGCGATGGGCACCGCCGCCGTACCCGACGCCGTGGTGAGCTTGATGCCGCGCTCCAGCATGCTGGCGAACACCGGATGGTCGATGCCGGCGTTGAAGAGCTGCATCCACTTCAGGTTGATGGTCTTGCGGGTCGCGGAAAAGAACTGCGCCGAGTGCGAAGGGAACACGTCACTGCTGAAGAAGGCGACATCCGCGCGTGCGGCGTCCGCGTCAGCGATGCGGCCGTCCGCCGCTTCCGGCAATGCCACAAGCTCGAGCGCAAGGCCGCTCTCGGCGGCTGATTGTTTGAGTGGTGCGCCCCATCTGGCGTTGAAGCGATGGGATACCAATGCTGCGGGCACGACCGGCTCCTCGGGGATACGCGATGCTGCGAGCTGCGCATTTTACCGCGCCAGACCCTCCAAATCCGGGATTCCAATCCTCTAATTGCACCTTCCCTTGCGTGCGGGGGAGGGTTGGGGTGGGGGCACTCGTTCACACGCAGTCACCTCTCTCCTGCCCCTGCGTGTGGGGGAAGGTTGGGATGGGGGCGCTCGTTCACACGCAGTCATTTCTCTCCTTCCCCTGCTTGCGGGGGAAGGTTGGGATGGGGGCGCTCGTTCATACGCAGTCATTTCTCTCCTTCCCCTGCTTGCGGGGGAAGGTTGGGATGGGGGCAAGAACGAACGGTGTGTAGTTCAAAAAGCCCTGCCCCCACCCCAGCCCTCCCCCGCGCATTGCGCAAGGGAGGGAGAGAAATGACTGCGTATGAACGAGTGCCCCCACCCCAGCCCTCCCCCGCGCACAGCGCAAGGGAGGGAGAGAAATGACTGCGTGCGAACGAGTGCCCCCACCCCAGCCC
>Ga0105044_10004080_pt1 | contig 20065 bp, 21 predicted proteins | sample MAT01_FD_78092 | JGI IMG/M metagenome (GOLD analysis project Ga0105044, IMG submission 78092) | Freshwater microbial communities from Lake Fryxell liftoff mats and glacier meltwater in Antarctica - MAT-01 | ecosystem: Environmental > Aquatic > Freshwater > Ice > Liftoff microbial mat | place...
CGGGAATCATGGTCAGAAGTGAGCGACGTTTCATAAGATTTCAGCGGATCGTAGTGGAATCGAATGGTTCATCAAGTTTGAATCCTGAAATTTTGAACCGCTGGAATGCCTGAAGGTGTTTACGGGTTGCGCGCGTGGCGGATCTGAGGTGAAGCTTTTCCGCAGATGAGTTCCGATCTTCAAGCTGCTTTAAGTGCCCTTCCTCACGGGAAGTCATTCCGTTTTCTGGATGGGTTGGAATCCTTGGTGCCGGGGCGTGAGGCCACTGCGATCTATCAAGTCAAAGGCGGTGAGGCGTTTCTCGAAGGCCATTTCCCGGGAAATCCCATGATGCCCGGAGTGATTCTCATCGAAGCCATCGCCCAGTTGGGTGGCGTGGTGGTTCAGACGGATCCTGAACACGCCGTGATGACGGATTTAAGACTCACAGGTGTGCGTGCGGCAAAGATCCTGGGAGCCGCCGTGCCAGGCGACCGGCTGCAGATTCGTGCCAAGGTGGAGGGGCGGCTCGGAGGCCTGGCGCAGGTGGAGGGGGAGGTGTTAGGTCCTGCGGGAGTTCTAGCAACGGCCAAGGTGACCCTCAGCGGGACGCTGGCTCCGTAAAAAAACCACCCGCGCCGGACTTGCCGAACGCGGGTGGAAACGTATTCCATGAAAAAAATTCTCTATTCCTTCGCCGGACCTTGGCGCATTTGAAGGCGTAGGCCGCCACCCTTGAAGTCGGTATCGAGGTTGAGGCGGTCCACTCTTTCACGGGCTTCAGCGGGTGCCGCAGCCCGGTCTTGTGCAGTATCCCAAGGGCCGCTCCAGGTGACCTTGCCTTGTTCGTCGCGGACGGTGATTTCCTTGCTATCCTCAGCGGACTTCACCTCGACGCTTCCGAGTGCGTCTTTGAGAATGAGGGTTCCGCCGTTGACTCGGATCTTACCGTGATGGGCTGCGTCGGGCGCTATCAATCCTTGTCCCATGGCACCCTGCATCCGCAGTTGGAGCTGTCGGACAGCGTCTTCCATCTGAGGAGGCACTTTGAGGTCTGCCCCGCCCAACTGAAGGTTCAACCCACCGAGGTTGCCCTCGATGGCTTTTTTAATTCGATCCGCCATGTCTTCAGGGAAACCTTCGAAATGGTTCGGGTCCAAGGGCTGTAGCTCGGCTGCCGCCATTTCCTCGGGCCTCACTCCGAGGGTGACGTCCAGATGGGTTGCATTCCCTTTTTGGATCAGGTCGAGGGTGATTTTATCTCCGGGCTGGTGCGTGGCGATCTGGTTTGAAATATCCAGAGGGCTGCCGACGGGTTTGCCTGCAACTTTGACGATGACGTCGTTGGCGTTGACACCGGCTTGGCAAGCTGGACCCTCCGGGACGAGTGAACGGACGATCACCCCTTCTCCGGGTTTCAGTTGCAGGTGATCGACCAACATTTCAGGAACTTCACCTGAAACAACACCGAGCATGGCAGCCTGTGCTTTGGGCGCTGGCATGACTTCAGGCTGGAGCTTGATTTCCGGCAGTTTTGCGGTGTCTTGTCGCGCGGCAGGGGGCGGGGCGTTGTCCTCGGGTGCTTCCAAAGCCAGTGCCGGGGTGATCATGGAAGTGGTTAGAACCACTCTGATCCATCGAGATGATTTCGTTTTCATAGATTACTACTAGAACCGTCGTAATATTGTTTTTTTGTTTAAAACAAATCAATCTGTTTTGGCGGGGACCAACATGTATTGCACGCGAGGCTGGACGACTTGGTAGGTCGTTCCCATTTCGTCCTTGAGTGTGATTTTTTCTTCGTAGGACACACGCACGACGCTGTGGGGCTGCTTGTTGGATTTCCAAACAATGCCCTCGTCACTCACTTCCCTCAGGCCCCGGTTGAAGCTTGCAGGAATGAGATTGCCGACGGGAGGGGAGGTGGTTGCCGGCGTGGATGCGGCGGCTTGCGAGGCAATCTTTTGGGGTGGCCTGGCGGTCGGTATCATGAACGCGGTGGCTGCGCCAATCAGGGCGACCGCTGCCGCTGTGCGCCAGATCGGGCGGGCTCTGCGAAGTTGAGAGGGCCTGTTGGTTCGTGGAAAGAGAACGATTTTTTCGTCCACGGTGAAGGGGGTTTGAGCGACGACTCCTTCGAGTTGTGTCATGAAATCTGCGGAAAGGACGCTGGGTTGGATTTCGCGGAGGAAGTTTTCGAAACGGATTTCTTCGTGGCTGAGTTCTGTCCAGGTTCCATCTGCAGCGGCTTCGAGCCGCATCAACAAGGCGTCATCGAGTGCGCTGGCTTGAAGTTCGCGAAGGTCTGCTTCGAGGGATGTGATTTCGGGAGTCATGAAATTTTGCTAGATGGAGATGTCGCCACGTTGGCGGGCGTTGGAGAGGTTTTTTTTAAGAGCTTCAAGTCCATAGCGATACCGGGAGGCTGCGGTGTTTTGAGAAATTCCAAGAGTTTCACCGATCTCGGCGAAGGTGCGGTCTCCCCAGATTTTCATGAGGATGACTTCGGAGAATTTCGCGGGGAGTTGCTTGAGGCTTTTTTCAAGTTGGGCGCGGGTTTCGTCGCCAGAAGCTTCATTTTCGAACCAAGGTTGGAGCGCGTCATACTGGCCTGTCTCCGCATCGGCGGTGACGGTGTCCTCGCGGCGTTTGCGGCGATCGTCGCGGCGACTCAGGTCGATTGCCAGACGGCGGATGGTGGTGTAGAGGTAGGGTTGCCACGCCTCTTGGCCGCCCACGAACTCGCCGGTATTGACTTTTTCGACGAGCTTGACGAGGGCGTCTTGGAAGACATCCTTGGCGTCTTCATGCGAGCGGGTTTGCTGGCGTGCGAAAAGCAGCAATCTCGGACCATGAGACTCAAGCCACTCGCGCCAGGCGGAGGCGGCGGTGGGTGCGTCGTGAACTACGGACAGAGAGGGCATTGGCGTTTCTTCATCCATGGAGCGGAGCGGTGGGTGGGATTTGTCTCCCACGGGGAAATAAAAATCAGGGCTTACATCGCGCGAGTTTGCACACGCGCTGGTAGTGAATGGGATCGACCGGATTGATGGAAAGGCGGCTGCCGCGCTGGCAGACCATCATTTCGGAAAGGAGACTGTCCGCCTTGATGGCTTCGAGCGTAAGCATTTCCTTGAACTTGCCGACGTATTCGAAATCGGTGAGCCACCAGCGCGCGTTGTCGAGTTTGGACTTAGGGTCGTGGTATTCACTTTTTTTGTCAAACTGGGTCGGGTCTGGATAGGGGTGGCCGACGACTCTGGCGATGCCGGTGATGCCGGGTGGTTTGGCATTGGAATGGTAGAAAAGGGCGAGATCGCCGGGCTGCATTTCCTTCCACATGAAGTTGCGTGCCTGATAATTGCGAACGCCGCTCCATGGCTCGCGTTTGACCTTGGCAAGGTCGTCGATGCCAAAGACGTCGGGTTCAGACTTGATGAGCCAGTGGCGCATGAGCTCAGGCGATGGCTTGGATGAGCGCAGCCTTGGGTGCGGGCAAGGGCAGGTGTTCGGGTCCGATTTCCAGGCCACGGGCTGCCCGCAGATCTGCCTCAATGGATTCCAGCACATCCAACTCGGGGCGGAAATCGGCGGCATGATAGGAGCTGCGGACGAGCGGGCCGCTGGCGACGTGGCGGAAACCCTTGGCGATGGCGATGGCCTTGTATTCTTCAAACGCTTGGGGCGTGATGTATTCCACCACCGGGAGGTGTTTCCGGGTGGGGCGGAGATATTGGCCCATCGTGAGGACGGTCACGTCGTGGGCGAGCAGATCATCCATGGCGCGGAGGATTTCATCGTGACGCTCGCCAAGGCCTAACATGATGCCGCTTTTGGTGGCGATTTTTCCATTCACCATTTCCCTGGCTTTCTTGAGAACGGTTAGGCTGCGTTGATATTGTGCGCGGGAGCGGACGAGTGGGGTGAGGCGCTCGACGGTTTCCAAGTTATGATTGAAGATGTGCGGGCGGGCTTCCATGACCATGGCAAGCGCCCAGTCGCGGTCGTTGAAATCGGGGACGAGAACCTCGATGATGATTTCCGGATTTGCCTGGCGAACGGCTTCAATGGTGTGTTTGAAATGCTCGGCACCACCGTCACGGAGGTCGTCGCGGGCGACGGCGGTGATGACGACGTGGCGCAAGTTCATGCGGCGGGTCGCCTCGGCGACGCGCTGAGGTTCGTCTGACTCAAGCGCGTCTGGCTTGGCGGTCTTGACGGCGCAAAATCCGCAGGCGCGGGTACATTTGTCGCCGGCGATCATGAAAGTGGCGGTTCCTTGACCCCAGCATTCCCAACGATTCGGGCACTGGGCTTCTTCGCAGACGGTGACCAGTTTTAAATCGGTGATTAAGGACTTGGTGGACCAGAATGCCGGGTTATTCGGAAGTCGGACCTTGATCCAGTCCGGCTTTTTTTCCCGGTGTAAGGTGGGATCCATCTTCATTTTCGGCCCGCAGCTGCTCATGTCGGCGGCAAGCTAGCCGCAGGGACGGCGGTGGGGAAGGGGAAAGTTGCGGGAATGTTTCGCATGTTTCGCCGCTTTCGAGACACCCAAATCACGGCAACCGTAAGGATCCGCTGGACCTGTTGCTGCGGGTGCTTACCATCCTGACCAGCTGAACTCGTTTTTGATGCCCGCATGAAAATCACCCGCACCCTTGCCACTTGTAAAACTCCTGACGGAGCCCAGCTCACTCTGCACGAGCACGATGGTCACCATTTTTTGAAAGTCGCCGGGCTGCAATTGATGAGCACCACCGCTTCATCCTCGGAGGAACAAATGGCAGAACTTTCCTGTGCCCATCTTCCTAACAATCCGCGGATTCTCATCGGCGGCTTGGGCTTCGGCTTCACGCTCAGGCGGGTGCTCGCCATGACGGGGCCGGATGCGGTTGTGGAGGTGGCGGAACTCCTGCCCGAAGTGGTCGCATGGAACCGGCAGTTTCTCGATCAGGTCAATGGCAGGCTGCTCGATGATCCACGGGTAAGAATCCATGTAGGCGATGTGTATGACCTGATTGACCGTTGTGGAGAGGATCGCTATCATGCAATTTTGTTAGATGTGGATAATGGGCCGGATCCGTTTGTCCAGCGGGGGAATGAGCGGCTCTATGCCGCACCGGGCATCACCCGCATCAAGAATGCACTGGAGCCTGAAGGTCGCGTGATTTTCTGGTCGGCGCATCCGGACAAGTCGTTCGCGCAATCTCTTAAAGGATTCTTCAGGCAGGTGGAGTGCATCAGCGCGAAGGCCTACCCCAAGGCGAAGCGCTTCACCCATACCTTGTTTGTTGCTGATCGCGATTGATCATGGCTGGTGCTTGATCAGGCGGAAACGGTCGAGATAGATGCCGTTGTTGAACTTCCGGCAGCATTCGTAACAAGCCACGGTTTTCTTGATCGGTTTCACCCGGTGAATCACTGTAAAACAGTTGGAGCAGATGTAGGCGTGATTGCGCTTCATCCGGCGTCGCTTGAATGGCAGGTTGTGGTAAGGTTGCTCTCCGGGGATCCCCAGATCGATGCAGGCGGCTTGCCACTCGGGTCCGTGGGGATCAATCTGGCGGCGGCCACAGCGTTCGTAGGCGACGAGGTGGGCGAGTTCGTGTTTCAGGGTTCGCCAGAGTTCTTCGGGTTCGCATTCCTTGAGTTTAGGATTGAGCTCGATGGAGCGGTTCGGCCACCAGGCACGACCGGCGGTGGTTTGCATCCGTGAGTTCCATGACACGCGAACCTTGCGTCCGAGTTCGTGCAGGGAGAGCGATTTGGAGGCTTCCACGCACCAGGACGTTAGGCCTGCATCGTCGCCCATAGGCCTCGGCTTGGGAGCTTCAGGAGTCTTCAAAACGCGGAACCACGAGGTCCATCGGAATTGAAGTTGCGACGCGCTACGATCCATTAAAAAAATCGTTATCAGGAATATTCGGGACTGGCAACATGTCCTTTCTCCAAAATCAAAGCCGCGCCGAGCCGTCGCTGGCGCGTCCGAAATTGCGTTCATGTTCTCGTTCCTGCCCGCAGGCGAGCCGCCCCAACGCATTTGGGGGAAGGGGTGGAGTGCGAGTCGGTAAACGGCACAGCAGGCTTCGTGAGATCAAAGGAAACGTCAGTCTGTGAGTGTCAGGGTGATCGGTTGATCCAGCACGCGGACCATCAGGTATATCTTGCCATCCGCAGGCTTAACGTTCCCTGTATAATGCTGAGTGACGTTCACCGCCGACACCCAGGTAAGCGAAGGATCCCACACCAACGGAAAGGCTATCCCCGTACGCTTGAAACTGCTGGCATAATTCCCGTGCAAGTAGCCATTCCATTCTCCATGCTTTCTAACGCACTCTGGTCCGGCTTCTTGCGCTGCGTGGAATAATTCACGCGGATGATGTCAAAAAGCTTCCGGTTCAAAACCTATGCGGCTTCTCCCGGTGTCTTGCAGCCGTTTACCAACGGGGCTGCGATTTCGCCCAGTTTCGCACGACTGTTGTCGCGATGTTCGTTCAAACTGGCATAGGCCGGGACATCGTTGAAGAAAATTTCCCGTGGCACCACCTTCGACCACGGAACTGCCGCCATCACTTGATCGGATCTGTTCACTTGAGCTGGCAGAAATTCAGCTTTCAAACGGGTGATGTCGCACGTTGGTAAACTACTCCGCTGCGACGATCTCGCGTGCGAGCTTCACCAGTGCCTGGTTCATCACAGTCACCCGATCCTTCATCACATCCGGCCCTCCCTTCATCGGCACGGCGATGCGGAAAAAGTGGTCGCGTCCGTGCTTGCCCGTCACAGGCTGCAGTTTCCAGGTGCCTTGCAGGATCATGGTGTTGGCGGCGTCGGGCTCGAAGTGGGTGATCTGAAGCTCCAGGAGATCGGAGTAATCGAGCGTGCTGAAATTCTCCACGGGCTGGATTTTCATGGAGCCGGTGAGCCTGCTGAGATTTTCCGCCATGACGCGAGAGATGCCGCGATCAAGCGCCTCGGCCCAGAGGTCTTGATTGCTAGCCACAAGGACTCCGTCACGGCGAGTGACGAATTCCCGGCCATCAAGATAGCCGGGAAGCGCGGCTCGATTCACGGCAATGGCGGGCGTGGTGGCACCAAGTGCCCGATCTGGCGCGAGCGGCTCGAGCAGATGTCGGACAGCGGTGTCTCTAACGGGTTGGAACATGCTGCATCCGCCCAAAAACAGCATCAGCGTGGCAATGCGGAAGTTCATGGTTTGGTGTCCTTGCCAAAAAGGAGCGATTTGGGGTTGCGTTTTAAATCGTCGGCGAGCTCTTTAATGGCGCGTGACGCGCGCTCGGCTTCTTTCAGGACCAATTGCAACCGCATCAGCATCGGCGCGCTGGGGTTCGCGACTTTGGAGATGTCCGTGCTGGCGGTTTCGAGCTGCGTGAAGGCCGCGCTGGCCTGCTTCACGGCCTTTTCCATGTCAACGAGCATGGGATCAATGCCTTGATTGGCCTTGGCGGTTAGATCTTTCAGGCTTGCCAGCGCTGTGTCCAGATTGTCGATGGCGTTGGACAATTTGCGGTTTTCGGTCAGTGCGCGCATGTCTGCGGTGAAGTCGGCGAGATTGTCATTGATCTCCTTCATCCGCATCGCGTCGATCTGGGTTTTTGCGCTCGCCAGCGTTCCGCGCAGATCCTTGATCAGGCTGGCGAAATCGATACTACTGAGCTTCTTCAGTCCGTCGCTGATGCTCAGCATGAGGGCATCGAGTTCCGTTACCAGAGTGGGCACTACGGGATAACGCGGCTTCTTTGCGGGCTCGAAGACAAGTCCCTTTTCGGTGGGCGAAATATCAAACTCGATGTTCATCTGCCCGGTCACAAAACTCATCTGTTTCATGCGCGCCCTCAGGCCGCTGGCCACCGCCTTTCGCACTCCTTCATGCGTGGTGAAATCGATGCCCCCGCCTGTGGTGGCACCCACTGCGGCCAGTTGTTTGGTGGAAAGCTCGACGAGGATGGGGATGATCTTGCGGTTCTCCTTGGGATCGACCAGGACGCTGATCGAACTTACCCGGCCGATGCGCACGCCCCCGAAGCGCACCTCCGATCCGACCAGCAATCCGTCCGCGCTTTTGTCAAAGTAGAGCATGATGTGCGCGGTTTTTTCAAAGAATTTCCCGGCCCCCAGCAGCACCAATGCGGTAGCGGCAAGCAACAGTCCGCCCAAGGTGAATAATCCGATCAACGTGGGTCTGGCGTTCTTACTCATGGCGGCGGGTTGGTGGGGGGGTCCCCCGGTTTAAAAAGAGACGCACGGCGGGATTGTCTGAATGGTCACGCAGATGTCTGGGGTTTCCAAGAGCTCCCTGAGTGTGTGTGGCAGGATCAAGGAACAATGCGTTGTCTGCAACGCCAAAAATGCTCGCCAGCTCGTGCGTGACGATAATGATCGTGCAGCCTTGGCTGTCCCGCAAGCGCAGGATCAAATCGTCCAGTCGCTTGCTGCTGAGCGGATCAAGCCCGCCTCCAGGCTCATCCAGAAAGAGAATGTCGGGATCAAGTGCCATCGCCCGGGCGATGCCGGCACGTTTCTTCATGCCGCCGCTCAACTGCGCGGGGTAGTAATCCTCGTATCCGGCGAGCCCGACGAGCGCGAGCTTGTATGCCACAAGGTCGCGCACGGTCTTAGCGGGCAGTTTGCCTGCTTCTTCGATCAGCATGGAAATGTTCTCACCCAGTGTCATGGATGACCACAACGCGCCCCCTTGATACATCACTCCAAAGCGGCGGGTGAACTTGGCGTGCTCGTCCTCCTTCGCGGCGGTAAAGTCCTCGCCGTCGTAAAGAATACGGCCCTTCGCAGGTTCCATCAGTCCGACGAGGTGGCGAAGGAGGGTGCTCTTGCCACAACCGCTGCCGCCCATGATGACAAAAATTTCCTGATCCTGGATCTCGAACTCGAGGTCATGCATCACCACCAGTGGCCCATAGGCCAGAGTGAGGTCGTGCACGCTGATTTTGGCGGCCATGGTTAGATGCCCAGAAGGGTGAAGATGGCGGCGAATGCGGAATCAAGAACGACGATCCACGTGATGGCAGCCACAATGGCGTGGGTGGTGGCTTCACCCACGGCGGCGGAAGATTTGCCGGCCCGCATTCCCTGCATGCAGCCGCTGATCGCGATCACAGCACCGAAGAAGACGCTCTTGATGACGCCCAGCGACGAGGTCGTGAGCGTGATCGACAACAACGTTTCATTCCAAAACAACACCGCCGGAATGCCGACAAACGATCCTACCATCATGCCGCCCAGAATGCCGACGACGTTCGAATAGACCGTGAGCAAGGGCATCATCAGAATCAAGGCCAGCAGCCGTGGCAGCACCAGGAAGTCGAATGGATCGAAGCCGGAGGTGCGCAGCGCGTCGATTTCCTCGTTGGATTTCATGCTGCCGATGTGCGCCGCGAAGGCTGCGCCGGTGCGACCGCTCATGATGATGGCGGTCATCACCACGCCCATCTCACGCACCATCGCAATGGAGACCAAGTCGGCGACGAGCAGGTTTGCGCCGAAATTGGCAAGCTGCGCATTGCCGACGAACGCGAGGATCATGCCAATCAGGAAACTGATCAGGGTGACAATGGGCAAGGCCTCGACACCGCACTCCTGCACGCAGACCCATAAGTCTTTGGATCGGAAGCGGGCGCGGCCGGTGAGCAACCTGACAAGGGCAAGCGAACATTGCCCCACAAACTCCACGACATTCGTAGCACTCGACCAGACTCTCAGGGAGAGCTTGCCAAGTCTCATCATGGCTGGCGACTTATCCGCCACATTCTGGTCCACAATTTCCTCAGGAACCGCAAGAGCCAGTTCCAGCAAGCCCCGCAGGTTGGCTGGCAATCCCTCGAGCGACGGTGCCGCATCTTCGCCCTTCGCGAGGCTGCGCAGATTCGCCAGCAGGAATGCCGGCAAGATGGAATCAAAGGAACCAAGCGCATCGGTCTGGTAGCGTGTGATGGGTTGCTCGGTTGCCATCCCGGACACCACGACCTCGGCTCCCCCCCGACGCCAATCACCGGCCAGCTCAAGAATTTGCACACCGCCGTCCTGACGCCAAATGGCGTGCGGCGGTTGGACATCGGTGGCGGTCATGATTTGAAGCTCGGGTTCTGAAATGAAGAAGCCTTCGGGAAGGGGGGCAGTTTGGCGGAACCCGGAGATTTCATGGCGCAAATCATTGGCACATAGCATGGCCTTCAGGACCGCTTTGCCAAGGTTTCTTTAAATAGATAGCTTCCGCCAGGGCAGGTATGGCGGCGGAGTTTGCTGTTGGAACGATTCCCAATATCCGGAAATGTGAGGCACCCACTCGTCAGTCGGCAAGGTCTTCGTTGAAGAAGATCTTGATGAATTTCATTTTCCGTTGCTCGTCGAAACCATGCTCGAGCACCTGTTCCGGCTTGGCGGCGAGCGCGGGCTTGAGGCGGATTTCCACGCCTGTATCCAGCTTCATTGAGGTGCGGATCTTCTTCTTCGCCTTGCCAACATCCTTTTTGGAAATCTCGAACGAGTCTTCGAGCTTGTGGCCCTGCTCCTCTTCGAGCTTGCTGCGGTGCTCCGCGAATTTAGCCTTGGCCTCCGGAGTTTTCAGCACCTCCTCCTCGAATTCCTGCAGGCTGAATTTTTCCTTCTCCTCGAAATAGGTGATCGCGTCGCGGGCGGCGTTCGAGGTGTCCCACGGCGGCGTGTCATCGTCGGCAGTCGGCTTTTCCTTCTTCTCTTTCTCCATGAACGCCACGGCCATGTTGGCATACTTGTTCGTGAGGAACGGGCTGTCGGTGATCGGCATGACGCCGAGGAAATCGCGCACCCAGAAGCGGGAATCCGAACCAGTGCGGTCGAAGGTGAACACGTAGTAGCCCTTGGTCGCGAGGTGGTTGAGGATGAGGCAGCCCTTGTCAATTTTTTCCGGGTTGATCCCTTGCTCGGTGTGCAGTTCCAAGTCGCCGTCGCGGGTGGAAATACTGAGGAAGGGCTCGACCCGCTCGGACTTGAGGATGCAAAGGCCCTGGGTAAGCTCGCCGTTGATATCGATGTCCTTGATCAGGGAAATGCAGAGGTCGCCGGACTTGATATTCGGGTGGTTCGACTTGGCGTAGAGGCGCTTGGCGATCTCGCAGCCTTTCTCCAGCAATCCATCGTCCGAGTCGAAAATCGCCGCGGCGTTGGCGTTCATTTCATGCTGGTCGAGTGACGAATGATGGCTGAAGCGATGGGCGGTGAGGTTCTTGAACGGCTTGAGGAAAATGGCGGCAAGCGGCTCCTGGTCCTTGTCCTCGATCTTGAAGACTTCCTTGGAAGTCTGAAGCGGTTCATCGCGTTGCGGATGACCGACTTTGGCAAGAACGAGGCCGACGGCAGTGGCGGAGGTGAAACGGATTTTGGCAGACATACGGGGGCAGGAACCTAGGACGGTGCAGACGTTTGAACACTCCGAAATTCAGAAACTTCACTTTCTGAAATCACCCTGGCGGGGTTGCAGAGGGTTTGACACCGTCCCAACTTCTGATAGCCTCGGGATTGTGACCACCCGGCAATGAAGATTTTTGCACCGAGAGAAACTGATCCGATCGAAACCCGAGCCTCGCTCGACCCCGCCGCAGTGAAAAAGCTGGTAGGTCTCGGGGCCGAGGTGATCATCGAGACTGGCCTGGGTGGCCGCTGCGACCATCCCGATGCCGCCTATGGCGAAGCGGGAGCCAGTGTGACGGCGGATCGTGCCGGTGCCCTCAGCTCCGCCGATCTCGTCACCCGTGTCCGCAAACCCTCGGATGTGGAGGTCGGTCTGCTCAAAGCCGGGGCCATCCATATCAGCTTTTTTGATCCGTTCAATGAGAAGGAACTCATCACCAGATTCGTCGAGCAGAAAGTCAGCGCGATCAGCCTCGAGATGATTCCACGGACGACGCTGGCGCAGAAGATGGATGCGATCAGCTCACAGGCGAACCTCGCCGGATACGTCGCCGTCGTGATCGCCGCCAACCGGATGAACACGATTTTCCCCATGATGATGACCCCGGCTGGCACGATTTCACCGGCCAAAGTATTTGTGCTCGGAATCGGAGTCGCCGGCCTCCAGGCGATCGCAACGGCAAAGCGACTCGGCGCTCGCGTGACCGCCTTTGATGTGAGGCCCGAAGCGCTGGAACAAGCCGAATCCTTGGGGGCGAAAGCACTCCGCATCGACCTCGGTAACACCAGCGGCACCGATCAGGGTTACGCCAAGGAGCTCACTCCCGAGCAGCTCGCAAAACAGATCGAGGCCCAGTCCAAGGTCTGCGCCCAGAGCGATGTTGTCATCACCACGGCCAAGGTCTTCGGCAGAAAACCACCGATTCTCATTAGAAAAGACGTCGTTGCAAGCATGCAGAATGGCAGTGTCATCGTCGATCTCGCGGCCGAGACAGGTGGCAACGTCGAGGGCATCGTCCCAGGCGAAGAGACCGTCACGGCGAACGGGGTCAAGCTCATCGGGCTCGCAAATTTCGAGGGCTACGTCTCCAAGCACGCCTCGCAGGTCCTCGCGGCAAACTTCGCAAACCTGATCGAGCATTTCTGGGATCAAGAGGCAAAGACCTTCAAGATCAATCCCGCCGATGAAATTCAACAAGGCTGCCTCATCACCCACGGCGGGGCCATCGTGCACGAACGTTTCAAAACCTAAACCGCTCCCCATGGAAATCCTCATCCTCCTTGTTTTCGTCTTCGTGCTCGCCGCCATCCTTGGTTTTGAACTGATTCAGAAAATCCCCAGTCAGTTGCACACCCCGCTGATGTCCGGCTCGAATGCCATCTCCGGCATCTCCATCGTCGGCGCGATCATTGCCTGCGGGGTCGATGCTCACGGCATCGGCAAGTGGCTTGGTTTCGCAGCCGTGATCCTTGCCATGATCAATGTAGTCGGCGGCTATGTCGTCACCGACAGGATGCTCGGGATGTTCAAAAAGAAGGGCAAATGACTTTTCTAACACTTTCACCCAACCCTCTTCCGTTCCATGGACACGCTCATTGATTCCGCCTACATCCTGTCCTCGATCCTTTTCATCTTCGGGATCAAAATGCTGGGTAAAGCGGAAACGGCCCGCCGGGGAAACCTGCTCTCGGCGGTCGGCATGCTCATCGCCATGATCGCGACACTGCTTTACAAGGAGGTCGTGGATTTCAAACTGATCGCCATCGGACTCGTCATCGGGTCGGTGATCGGTGGCGTCTGGGCGAAAAAGGTGCAGATGACCGGGATGCCTGAGTTGGTGGCACTTTTCAACGGCTTCGGGGGGCTTGCCTCGGTCTTCGTGGGTTGGGCGGAGTTTGAATTCGGTAAAAAAACTGACGCGGTCACCCAAGTCGCGATCTATTCGGCCATTCTCATCGGTGGGGTGACGTTCACGGGCAGTTTTGTCGCCTACCTCAAGCTAGCAGGTAAAATGAGCGGACGGCCCACCCTGTTTCCTGCCCAGAAGGCGATCAATGCCGTGATTTTTGTTCTCCTGATTGTTCTCGGAGTGATCTACGTGATGCAGGGTTCTGCTTGGGCGCTGTATGCCATCATCGTCCTTTCCCTCGTGCTCGGCGTGCTTGGAGTGCTGCCCATCGGCGGCGGCGACATGCCGGTGATCATTGCCTTCCTCAACAGCTTCTCCGGTCTTGCCGGGGCGGCTGCTGGATTCGTGATCCTAAACAAGGTTCTCATCGTCGCGGGCTGTCTTGTGGGGACTTCCGGAATCATTCTCACGATCATCATGTGCAAGGTCATGAACCGGACCTTTGGCAACGTCCTCTTCGGTGGCTTCGGTGCTGCCGGCGGACCGACCGGCAAGGCCGTGGAAGGCGAGATGAAAAGCGTTTCCGTCGAGGATGCCTACTTCGTCCTTGAGGCCGCGCAGCGTGTCGTTTTTGTTCCCGGCTATGGCATGGCGGTTGCCCAGGCACAACATGCGGTCAAAGAACTGGGCTCCATTCTCGAGAATAACGGGGCGGAAGTCCGCTACGCGATTCACCCGGTCGCAGGTCGTATGCCCGGCCACATGAATGTCCTCCTCGCCGAGGCCGATGTGCCCTATGAGCAGCTTTGTGAGATGGATTCGATCAATGCGAACATCGCCCAGGTGGATGTCGTCATTGTGATCGGCGCGAACGATGTCGTTAATCCAGCAGCAGTGGATGACCCGGACAGCCCGATCTACGGCATGCCCATCATCAACGTGCATGAAGCCCGCACGGTCTTCACCTTGAAACGGGGCAAGGGCTCCGGTTTCTCCGGGCTTGAGAACGCGCTTTTTTTCCGCGAGAACTGCCGCATGATTTACGGAGACGCAAAGGAAACCATCGTCGGGCTGGTGGCGCAGTTCAAGGGGTGACGTCGTCTTTTTCCCAATGAATGACGGAGCATCCGTTTCCAGGGGGGATGTCAGAGCGGCCAGCTCCACACTTTAGAAACATCCCGGAGCAAGCGCATCAGTTAGCTGGTTGGCTTTGCAGGTCCAATCGTAGTTGTTGCAATCATCGAATCGTTCGGCCACACTTCCCGAGAAGTTTTATGGCAGACCCTCTTCGTGATGAGACAGTTTTGTTGATTCGTTGCCCCGCTTGTGGACAACGATTCAAGGTCGGAGAGGAACTGCGCGGTCGCACGGTCGAGTGTGGGGGCTGTGAGCACCGCTTCCAAATCGGCAGCGAGGTCATTCTGCGCGGGCCTAAGACTTACCCGGGTGAACGCAAGGAGGCTGGCTTGAGCCGCTTTCACCGCGTGCCACTGCCAGCAGGGGATGCGGCCATCGGGGTGCAACCCATGCGCTATGAAAGTCTAGCCGATGTGGGGCCGCTCGAGCCTACCTCGCCGCTGAGAATTCTTGTCGGATGCGTCGGGGTGGCGGGCATGGGCATGATCGCCTTGCTCCTGATGTTCGGCGGAAGCCGGGGTGGGACACTGGACGGCATGGTGATGGCCAATCGACTCGTGATGGCAGGTTTTGTCAGTCTGTTAGGAGTCGTGGCGCTGGTTTACGCAAATCCTAGGGCACGACGCAAAGCTTTGTCCATCGGCTTGCTGCTCGCTGTGGGGGTGATGGCAGTTCCCTTCGGTTTTCAGACTGGATCGGTGCCTCTTCCCAGTGTTGCTGGGATTGCGACGGACGTGAGTGGGCCGCCCTCTGAAGTGGTTCCTGCGGGAGTGACTCAAGAACCCGGCGAGGACAGTCGCACCACCGAATTGAGAGCCAAAATTGGAACAGATCCTCTGGTGGCTGAAGTTGCACGACTGGCCAGTCAAGGCAGCGCCAAGCGTGCCTTGGGGCTTTGGTTCAGAGGCCTCAACGACAGCAATCGGTTTCTGGTAAGAGATTACATCCTGAGAGTCACGCGGGCTGATCCCACAACCCATTTTTATCCGCGGTCACATGGTGACTATTTGCTGGTGGTGACCGGGGTGGATCTGTCTCTCATCGAGTTGGCCGAACTGGCGTCCGTGCTCGGTGAAACGGAAAAAATTTACTCGGAAATCAGCGTCATCGAAGTCCGCATCAACAATGAGGTTTTCGTCGAGGGACCTATCGAAAAGCTCAGCGACAAGAACTCGCCTGCCTTCTATGATCTGAACAAACGCGAGCTTGAAAGCATCGACTTGGAACGGGTGAAGCGCGCCGTGCAGCGCTTGGCCGGGGCCGAACCGAAGATCTATCGGGCCGACATCAGCCGCATGCTGATGGATTTGCTTGGGGAAGACGGAGTCGATTTCAAAGGCAACATTTGCAAGGCCCTTGCCGTCTGGTCGGATCAACCAGGAGTCGCAGGTGAGGCCGCGCTTAAAGTTGTAAATCAAATGGTTGCGAAGAATGCTGTGATCCCATCTGAGATCGTTGCATTGATTGTCAAGGAGCGGAATCCGAAGGTGATCCCCATCCTTGATCAACTGTGGTTCAAGAACCCAATGCCGTGGGAGTCGATTTACGCGGATTTCGGTCCAGCGATCGAAAGAACGTTGATTCAGCGTTTCCCGCAGACTTCGGGAACCATCCGGTATTCGGCCATACGGATCTTGGGGCGGGTCGGTGGGCCTGATAGTCTGCCAGTCCTAACCGACTCTCTTGTCGGGGCAGATGCCGAGGTGAGAGTGCTTGTGGAGCAGGCCAAGTCTTCAATTGGTGGCCGCAATGGCCAGTAGTGCTTCATTTTACTGAAACTTCTTCATTTAGTGAGGAATCGCCTTGCGGTTGTCCGAACTTTGCGCAAGCCTCCTGCGCTTCTCGTTTCGCGCCAAGCTGGGATAATCCGGGGGGAGAATTCCAGTCGCGTGGGGCGGGGGGCACTTTTGCCTCCCGCACGCTCAAAGTGGTTCCATTTCCGGCGTCTCGCGCAGTTGCCGCTCCCAAATGAAGCGGCGGAAAAGAACTTTCACAGCAGCCGTCAGGGGAACTGCTAACAAGGTTCCAATGAACCCGCCTAACACCACTGACCAGAACAGCATCGAGAAAATAACCGTAAGTGGGTGCAGCCCTACCGAGTCACCTACGATCTTTGGCGCGGTAACTAACGAGTTGATCTGTTGGACCACCACGAAGATCGCGACCACAGATCCCACATACGCCCATGGACTCATGCCAAAGGGCGCCGTTCCCTGCGCGTGGAGGTAGGCGATCAAGCAGGCGGGAATCAGGCAGAGAATGTTTCCAATATAGGGAATCACGCCCAGAATCGCCATGAACAGCCCGATGAGAAGCCCGTAGGGAAGCCCGAAAATCGTAAGGGCGATCCCGACTAACATCCCATCGATCGCCGCCACCAGCACTTGACCTCGAAAAAACGAAACCAGGTAGCCATTGATTTCCTGAAGCGTGTCCACCAGGGATGTCTTGAATTGAGAAGCCTTGAGAGGTACGTAGTCGTGCCAGTGTCTCCGGATCGAAGCCGAGTCCTTGAGGAAAAAGAACAGATAGATCGGCACCATGATCATCCCGACGAACAGACCCAGAAATCCAAGCACCTTGGAGGAGCCTGCCGTGAGCCAGGTGCGTCCGGTTTTGAAAATGACATCCAGGTTTTCAACCACCATGCGCCCACCGCGGGTCTTGGCGAAGTAGTCCAAGGACTCCAGATCGGCTGGGTTGCCGTCGCTTGCCAGTTCGGTTCCCTGATCATCAGTCTTGGTCAGGAGCCAACCCATCGGGCCGTCTCGGTGGCGCTTGCGCAGGTCATGCAGCGAGCGCGCAAGCGTCGGCGCGAGGCGCTCTCCGGCATGGGTTTTCCCCGGATTGTCAAGCTCCTCCGAAGTCGTCTTCTCACGGGTGGCGGGTTTTTCAGTCAGGAATTTAAGCAAGGCGCTGTGACTTCGCTGGATGCCGGGTAGAACCGCAGCGACTAACAAAGTCACGCCAATCAGAATCGCAGCAAACAGGGCGATCACTGATTTGAGCCGTCTCAATCCACGCCTCTCAAAAAAACGGACCACTGGATCTAACACATAAGCCACGATTCCCGCGACGATGATCGGAATCAGGACAGGCTGAAGAAAACCGAAGACATACCCGAGCAGCCAGATCAAACCGACAATCAGCGCACCGAGGACGAGGATCGACACTCCGGTGGCGGCATTCCATAGAGTTTTTTGTTGAAAGAGGGTGGGATATTGCATGATTTAAAGTTGTCGAAGCTGTGTATGAGGAATGTCGGGTGAGGTACCAATTACAAAAGTCGCTTGATTCTCCGACTCCGGCGCTTTGATTCTAGCTAACACTTTTGAGAGGGGATATTCCCATGTGTTTGCCTGATAGCTTGATGAATCCTTGATTCGAATCGATCAACGATCTCGAAACGCTTGCGCTTGAGTCGCGATTTTATCCAACACTCCATTGACGAACCGTTTTGAGTCAGAGGTGCCGAAACGCTTGGAAAGCTCGATCGCCTCGTTGATCGCGACCCTTGGAGGAGTCTCCGCGTGGAGAATCTCGTAAGTCGCCAAACGTAAAATCGCACGGTCCACAGGGTCGATCCGCTCGGGTGTGAAATTCTCCACCACCGAGGCCAGAGTCTCATCCAGTTTTTCCTTTTTGACGAGAATGGAGTCCACCAGTTCGTCTGCCCTCTTTCGGAGTTCACGGATTTCCGACTTGGAATCGCGGAGTCGTGAGAGATCGGCCTGCTCGGGAAATTTTTCGGGTTCTTCGACCATTCTCATGCGGTCGGAAATTCTCTGCAGCCGCCGGATCGATGCGGATACCGCTTCCAGTTGCCCACGAAGCGCCGGGAAATCCTCAATGCCTTCGAAAAACCTGCGGCGCGCAGCAGCGAGCTCGCGGTCGAGTTTGAAGAGAACCGCCAGCGCATCGCCGAAGCTTTCCGCGACCGACGCATCATCGTCATCCTTGGGCAGGCGTTCTAACTTCGCAAGCGAGGTGCTCCAACCGGACTCCAGTTCGGCAATACGCTTGAGGTCGGTTTTAAGACCTTCCGCCTCGGGCCAAGCTGCCAGCAGCTGACTTGCTGCCATTTGGCGCTCGGCGAATTCAACCAAACGACCCTCCCGCCCGTGGGCGAGATGGTGGACGGTGCGGAAAGTGGCCAATTGAAGACTGCGGCGATCCGATTCCGTCACAAAATCCCAAAATGGCCCGCGCAATTCGGCTGGATCCGCTCCACCTTCCAGATCCGCGCAGTAAAGAAACTGGACGACCGCCTCGCGGATGTGGCGTCTGCTAGGCATTGCGATTCATCTTGTGGCTGGCGTTTCGTGGCATGGAACGATCAAGTTCGAGGAAAATATCAATCATGGCGGCAGCTGCCCGCGCGGCTTCGCGGCCACGATTCAACTGTACCCCGATGCAGCGTGCGTAGGCCTGATTTTCATCCTCCACCAGCAAAACCTCATGAATAATCGGCTTCAAAGATTTTACCGCAAGTCGTTGGAGTGCGTCGGTTACGGAAGTGGCGATCAAGTCTGCATGTTCAGTCGAGCCACGGATGATCAAGCCCAGCGCGATCACGCAGGCTGGCGGATCACGGTCGAGAACGGAGGCAACCATCACCGGAATTTCGAAGGCACCTGGCACGCGAATCAAATCCACCCGCCCCTGTGGGACCAGTTCACCAAGCTCCTTGATGGCGTTTTCCACGAGTGCATCGGTGAATTGCTCGTTGTATTTCGAGGCGACAATGCAGATCCGGACTTTCGGTCCTACTGAGCGGGGTTTGAGTTGCAGCGCAAGCGACATCCCCGGGGTATGGAGGGCTGTGATGGAAAAGTCAACCGACAGCCAAACAGATTCACCATTCTCAATGGATTTCGCTTGGCGGAGGTGCTTACCAAACGGAACTTGGCGCATGGTTTCATTCCAAGAGGCACTGGAAATTCTTCTCGAAAACACTCCTGTTGCGGGCGTTGAGCGTTGTGCTTTGGAAGCCGCAGCCGGACGGGTGCTGCGGGAAAACATGCTGGCGGATCGCGAATTTCCCGCATTTGACCGAGTGATGATGGATGGTTATGCCCTGCGCTCGAGCGATTGGCAGGGCGGGCACCGCTCGTTCCGCGTCAGCGGCTCCTCCCCGGCTGGGCGCGCCGCAGTGCCACTTTCTCCAAAAATTGGAACCTGCGTGGAAGTCATGACAGGCACACCGTGTCCGCCGGGTGCCGACTGCATCATACCCGTGGAGGACGTCCTCGAATCTACTCCGAACTCCGTGACCTTTTCAAGCACCGCCGCCCCGGTGACAGGTCGCTACCTCCACCCTGCGGGGAGCGATGCCTCAGCGGGCCAGATGGTGCTCAAGGCGGGAACCTTGTTAGGCTCCCGCCAGATCGGCGTCGCGGCTTCCTGCGGGGCTTCCGTCGTGAATGTCTCGTGCCTCCCCAGGATCGCCCTCGTCGCAACGGGCGATGAACTTGTGCCGATCCATCAAGCGCCGGAAATCTATCAAATCCGCCAGTCGAACGCGCACTCACTCTCCGCCGCGCTCTATCGGTCGGGCTTCGCTCCGCAGCACGTCGGTGTGATGAACGATGATGCCACCGCCGCCCGGCCCGTCATGGAATCGCTCCTCGGCAATCACGAATGGATTGTTCTAACGGGAGCGGTTTCCA
>Ga0105044_10004089_pt1 | contig 20040 bp, 13 predicted proteins | sample MAT01_FD_78092 | JGI IMG/M metagenome (GOLD analysis project Ga0105044, IMG submission 78092) | Freshwater microbial communities from Lake Fryxell liftoff mats and glacier meltwater in Antarctica - MAT-01 | ecosystem: Environmental > Aquatic > Freshwater > Ice > Liftoff microbial mat | place...
CTTTGCGGTAGACTGCGCTGCCACCGGGATCGATTCGAAGCTCACGCCGGTGATCATCATTGGCGATGCGAAAGGGGCTGATCTCCTCGTGAACCGCACGGGGGGTATCATTGAGTTCACCCCGCCTGCCGATGGGTCGTATCTGATCAAGGTGAACGATCTCACCTACCAGGGAGGAGAACGGCATTTCTACCGTCTCGCCCTCCGGGAAAAGAAGGACGATGGTCCTGCGGTTCAGCAGCCCACTACTTCTAAGGTGAGCGCGGTGTCATGGCCACCGGAGGGCCTTTCCGATCAGGCCTCCGCTTCGGAGATCGAGCCGAACAATGAGCCCAATGAGGTGCAGAAAGTCACCCTGCCTCTTGATGTGGCGGGAAGTTTCTTCCCCGCTGCCGATGTCGATACCTTTGAGTTCAAGGCGAAAAAAGGTGAGGTCTGGTGGGTGGAGGTGGCTTCGGAGCGGCTTGGTCGTCCCACTGATCCCTTTGTCCTGGTGCAAAAGGTCACGAAAGATGGGGACGCAGAGACTCTCACAGACGTGGCCGAGCTCTCCGACATCGCGAGTCCGGTGAAGGTCTCGACGAATGGCTATTCCTACGACGGTCCTCCCTACGATGTCGGATCACCCGATGTTCTCGGGAAAGTTGAAATCAAGGAAGACGGCCTCTATCGCCTTCAGGTGCGCGACCTTTTCGGTGGCACCCGCAACGACCCGCAAAATGGCTACAGACTTCTCGTGCGTCAGGCGCAGCCCGACTTCGCTCTCGCGGGCTGGGCTGTCCACATGACCCTCCGCAACGGCGACCGGGCCGCTTTCTCCAAACCCATCGCCCTGCGCGCGGGTGGAGCCATGGTTTTTGAAGTGCTCGCGGTGCGGCGCGACGGCTTCGATGGCGATATCGAGTTGGCCATGGAGGGACTGCCGCCCGGCGTCTCCGCAAGCGGTCTTAAAATTCCCGCCGGCAAGTCGGTCGGTCATGTCGTCATCAGCGCCGATTCGAACGCCAAACAGGCTCACGCTCTCGCCACGATGATTGGTCGAGCGACGATCGATGGGAAGGACATGACCCGTTCCTGCCGCCTCGCCTCGATGGCCTGGCCGGTCAAGGATGCCAAGCAGGAGGTCCCGAGTCCGCGACTTTTCGCGAATATTCCCGTCTCGGTTTCGAATGCAGAGGCCTCGCCTCTCACCATCACATCGGCTGAAGAAAAGGTCTGGGAAGTGCAAGAGGGCGGAACGCTGAAGATTCCGCTCAAGGCCGAATGGCGCGGCGAATTTTCCGGAACCTCGATCAAACTGAAGGCCTACGGGGCAGGCTTCGAAGCGGTCAAAGAATTCGACGTGCCCGTGAAAGCGACCGGGGCGGAAGCCGTGCTTGATCTCGCTGCATTAAAAACCAAACCTGGAGACTACACGATCGCTTTCTACGGAAGCGCGGTGGCCAAGTATTCTTATAACGCGGCGGCGGTGAAGGCAGCCGAGGTGGAGAAAAAGAAAGCGGAGGAGGAGGCCGCCGTCATCGCCGCCGAGGCGAAAAAACTCTCCGGTGACGCAGCCAACGCTCCGACCGAGAAAAAATCGGAAATGGCCAATGCCGCGAAAATCGCCACCGAAAAGCAAAAGGAGGCCGAAGCGACCATGGCTGCCGCCACGAAAAAAATGAAGACCGTTTCAGATGCCGCGGCACCGAAAGACGTCGTCGACATCTTCGTCTCCGATCCGATCCGCATCTCCGTGAAACCAGCACCTGAGGCAGCTCCCACTGCCACCGCCACCGCGAAACAATGACCGGCCTGGTTTCCAGAAGCGTTGGGTCGATCAGCCGGGGAGCTGCCGTTGTCGCGCTAGCGGGTCTTTCGTCTTTGCAGGCGAACGACCCCGATTTCTATCGTGACGTCTTTCCCTCCCTCAAGGCCAACTGCATCGCCTGTCACAACAAGACGACCAGCAAAGCTGGGCTCAACATGGAGACGCCGGCACTCATGAAAAAGGGCGGAGACTCCGGGCCCTCCATCATTCCGGGGAAAAGTGACAAAAGTCTTCTCGTCGAGGCCTCCATCCACACGGAGGAACTTGAGATGCCCCCGCCGAACAACAAGTCTGGAGCCGTCAAACTGAGCGACGCCGAGATTGCGGCGCTGAAGCTTTGGATCGATCAGGGGGCTGCGGACTCAGTGCAGCAGGAGCGCCAAGTTACTTGGAAACCCCTCGCTCCCGGGGTGGATCCCATCTACAGCGTGGCTCTGACAAACGACGGGCGTTATGCCGTCTGCGGAAGATCAAATCGCCTTTTCCTATACGATCTGACATCACGCCAATTCGTCACCGAGATCAGCGATCCGGCGGAAAAGGAGGGTGGGGCGCATCGGGCCATGATCCAATCACTCGCCTTCAGCCCTGACGGAACCCGGCTGGCCAGTGGCAGTTTTCGCGAAGTGAAGATTTGGAAACTCGTTCCGGGAGAGCCATCTGACTCTCCCGCATTGGAGACACCGCCACCCGCCGAGGAAGCTCTGCTTAAGAAGATCGCCGAGACAGGTAAGGTCACGATCGTAAGCCATGCCCTCTCCACTGATGGCAAACAAATCGTGACCGCTTGTTCCGATGGCTCCGTGCGGGTCTGGGATACGGCCTCGGCCAAATCGATTGTTGAGCTGCGTGGCAGTGTCGCCGCGACCAGCCAAATGGCCCGGCAGGAGTGGGCGGTGGCTCGGCAGACTCTGGAGCAGGCCTTCCAGAAAGCCGAGGGAGCCCGGATCGAAGCGCAAAACAAGGCACTCGACGAACTTCTCAAAAAAGCGAACGACGCCATTGTCGCGATGAAAAAAGTTCTGCCCGAGAAGCAAAAGGCGGTGCAGCCCGCGAAGGACGAAAAGGCCACCGCGCAAAAGGTGGTCGATGAAGTCCTCGCCCTCATTGCGAAGGCCCCCGATGGAAAACCGGATGCCAAACTAGAGAAGCAATCGAAAGGCGCTCAAGAAAAACTCGCTCCCTTTGTAACCAAAGAAATTTCCGCCCTGGCCGCGGTTTCAGCTACGGAGAGCAACATCAAAGACTCCGAGGCCGAGGTGAAGCGGATCACCGACGCGAAGGCCACTAATGGGAGAGATCTCGCCGCCATCAAAGCGGCATCGGCGTCAGCGAAGACGGCTCAGGACGCCGCCTCAGCTGAACTGACGAAAGCAAAACAGCAACTTGCCAAACCGACAAGCAAACCGGTCGCCGTGGCCCTTTCGGGGGATTTTCAGCACGTCGCAGCGATCTTCGACGATGGGCGGTTTACCATCTGGGCCGTTGCCACTGGGAGCCCCATCGAAGATCTTGCCGGCACTGCGGCACCAGCCGCTACGCTCGACGCTCGGACTGACGGCAGCTTCGCAGCGACAGGACCCGATGGCACGATCCGTGTCGCAGGTCTCGTTTCGCGCTGGGCTCTGGAACGATCCCTTGGTGGGGACAAGCAACCGGGTCTTTTTGCCGATCGTGTCAACGCGGTGAAGTTCAGCCCCGATGGGAAGCTGATTGCAACGGGCGGGGGTGAACCCTCTCGCAGTGGGGACATAACCCTATTTGATGCGAGCACGGGTAAGCCCACCGCGACCTGGAGCGAGCTCCACGGCGACATCGTCATGAGCCTCGATTTTTCGCCCGATGGCAAGCAGCTCGCTTCCGGTGCTGCCGACAAAATCGCGCGCGTCAGCGAAGTCTCGTCCGGCAAGCAGTCGGCGTCGCTGGAGGGGCATACCCATTATGTCATGGGGGTCGCGTTCCGCGCCGACGGCCGGGTGCTCGCATCCGCCGGAGCCGATGGAGTGGTTCTCTCGTGGAACATGATCCTCGGCGAGCGGAAGAAAAAGATCGAGGGCTGGGCGAAAGAGGTGACCTCGGTGCAGTTCATCGGGGCGACCAATCAGATCGTCACTTCGGCCGGCGACAACCGCGTCCGTATCGTCAACGACGAGGGGGGTGAGGTTCGCTCCATTGCCGGGCTGCCTGACTTCATGCAGGCTGCGGCCAGCACCGCGAATGGTGCGACCCTCATCGGTGGTGGTGAGGACGGCACCCTGCGGGTTTGGAATGGTGCCGACGGCAAAGAGCTGGCCGCTTTTGGAATCCACTGACTTCGATAGTTCCCTTTTCGATTCTACAACCCCACCCGAGTCCATGCCCTCGATTTTCGACCCGTCCACTTCCCCCTTTCGCTGTTCCGGTCCGCTTGATCGGCGCGGCTTCATGCAGTTCGGACTCACCGGAATGGCCGCCCTCTCCTGGCCCGGTCTGCTCAAGCTCCGGGCGGAAAACGCGCTGAAACCGAATGGCGAGAAAAAGGCCATCATCATGGTCTGGCTTCCCGGAGGCCAATCGCACATCGACACCTATGATCCCAAGCCCGAGATCGGAAGCGAGTATCGCGGCCCATTCAAGACGATCTCGACGAAAGTGCCCGGTATGCAACTCACCGAGTTGCTGCCGATGAGTGCCAGGATCTCCGATAAGTTCACGATCCTGCGCTCGATGAATCAGAAGGCAGGGGGACACCCGGCCGGCTCGATGCAGATGCTCTCCGGTGACAGCGACGAGCGCGACAAACCGAAGCCGCGCCTGCCGGATTGGATGTCGGTCGCTCATTATCTCCGATCTGAGGAAGGGGCCCGCTCGAATCCCCTCCCGAATTACATCGGGGTGAATCCGCCGCTCGAATACAACGGACCCGCCTACTTGGGAGACGCTTTTGCCCCTTTCTCCGTGAGCGACGATCCGAACCGTCCGAATTTCGAGGTGCCGAACATTGGTCTCTCCGATGCCGCCGAAACCCGTCGCCTCAGTGACCGGATCCTCTTACGTAAGAGTCTCGACAAGCTTGAGCGTGCCTTCGATCAGGAAGGAGAGCTTGGCGCGCTCGACGAATTTGAGACCCAGGCGATGACTCTGCTAACCAATCCGCAGGCGCGTGACGCCTTCGATCTCAGCAAAGAGGACGCCGTCACCCGGGATCGCTACGGCCGCAACCGTTGGGGGCAACAATTGCTCCTCGCCCGCCGTTTGGTCGAGTCCGGGGTGGAGATCGTCACCAGCAGCTTGAGCGGACCCCTCTGCGGGCGGGTCAACAACTGGGACGATCACGCGGTGAACCATCACCAGTTTGAAGCCCTCCGTTTCCGGATGCCGAATTACGATCGCGCCGTCTCCGCGCTCATCGAGGATGTCTATGCCCGAGGCCTCGACAAGCGGGTTCTCGTAGTCGTCACCGGCGAGTTTGGACGAACACCGAAGATCGGTTTCGACCGCAGCACCGGAGCGGGCGATGCGAGCGCCGCTGCGGGTACCCTCCAACCCGGTCGCGACCATTGGCCTCGGGCGTTCTCCAACATCTGGGCCGGAGGCGGCATCGAAACCGGAGGCATCATCGGAGCTACCGACAAACGCGGGGAAGATGTGATCGAGCGGCCTTGTGGTCCCGGCGATTTCTTGGCGACGATCTACCACCATCTTGGAATCGACTCGTCGAAGATCACGATCAATGACCTCAACGGTCGCCCCACCCCGATCGTCGATCATGGTAAGCCGATTCCGGAGTTGATTGTCTGATTGGATTGGAGCAGACGACGGGATTTTTGTATCAGAAGGCAGGGTTAGCGTCCCGCCCTTGGCACTTGCGCCCGGTCCCTGCCGCGCTACCGTCCCCCCCTCATGACCTCACGCGATATTCGCCAGTCCTTTCTCGATTTTTATGCGGAAAAAGGGCACACCATCGTGCCTTCGGCGTCCTTGATGCCGACCTCGCCGAATCTTCTGTTCACGAATGCGGGCATGAATCAGTTCATCCCCTATTTCCTCGGAACCGAGGCGGCTCCCTATGCGCCACCGCGGGCGGCCGATACCCAGAAGTGCATCCGCGCCGGCGGCAAACACAACGACCTTGAGGACGTCGGTTACGACACCTATCACCACACCCTCTTCGAGATGTTGGGGAACTGGAGCTTTGGCAATTACTTCAAAAAAGAAGCCATCAATTGGGCTTGGGAGTTGTTGGTGGGGCGCTGGAAACTGCCGGCCGAGCGGCTCTACGCGACTGTCTATTCGCCCGCCGAGGGAGACCCTTCCGAGTTTGATCAGGAGGCTTATGACCTCTGGGCGGCGATTTTCACCAAAGCCGGACTCGATCCCAAGGTCCACATCGTCAACGGCAACAAGAAGGACAACTTCTGGATGATGGGTGACACCGGCCCCTGCGGTCCCTGCTCCGAGGTCCACATCGATTTGACTCCGAAAGGGGATACCAAAGGCTCTCTCGTGAACGCCGGCGACGCCCGTTGCATTGAGATCTGGAATCTGGTTTTTATCCAGTTCAATGCCAATGAGGACGGCACCTTCCGCCCGCTTCCCGCCTGTCACGTCGATACCGGAATGGGCTTCGAGCGCGTCTGTGCGGTGATCCAATGCACCAAGGGGCTGACCGATTTCAGCAAGCTCGCCTCGAACTACGATACCGACGTCTTCGGTCCGATTTTCGCGCTGCTCTCTGAGCAGACCGGGACTGTTTACACCTCGACCGTGCCCGCCGGTGGCCAGCGCCACGATCTCTCGACCCAGGAACAGATTGACGTCGCCTACCGCGTCATTGGGGACCACATCCGTACGGTGAGTTTCGCCATCGCGGACGGGATCGAGCCGGGCAACGGGGGTCGCAACTATGTGATCCGCAACATTCTGCGGCGCGCCGTCCGCTTTGGCCGGATTCTCGGATTCGATGCGGGGAGCACTTTTCTTTACAAGCTGGTCCCCGTGTTGGTGAAGGAGTTTGGAGACGTATTTCCGGAGCTCAAGCAGCGCCAGGCCAAAATCGAATCCGTGCTTCGCGCCGAGGAGGAACAATTCAACAGCACCCTCGACCGTGGTTTGCGGCTCTTCGACGACGCTGCGGACAAGGTGAAAAAGAAGGAGCTTTTCCCCGCTGAGACGGTGGTGAAACTTTGGGAAACCTACGGCTTCCCCACTGACCTGACCCAGCTTCTCCTCGACGAACGTTCGCTGAAGACGGACCCAGCCGAGGTGGAGCGCCTCGTAGCCGCGCACAAGAGCACGGGGGCAGAAGGGAAAAAGACCCTGGTGATTTCCGCAGTCTCGATCGATACAAACGCGGTCACCCAGTTTGTCGGATACGATCAAGACGAGACCGAGGCGACCGTGTTGCAATGGATTGAGAATGACGAGGGTGTTCTCGCCGTGGTGGATCGCAGCCCCTTTTATCTGGAGAAAGGTGGTCAGTTGGGAGATCTAGGCACGCTCACAGCGGGCAAGGAAACTCTTCCCGTGATGGCCGCTTTCAGCGTGGGAGAGGCCACCGTCATTCAGTTGGCTCAGCGCCCTGCCGCCGAAGGTGACAAGGTCGTGCTCAAGCTCGATCTCACGCGTCGCCGGGGCATTGAGGCGCACCACAGTGCAACCCACCTCTTTCACTGGGCGCTCCATCAGGTGGTGAGTCCGGATGCGACCCAGCAGGGCTCTTTGGTGGCACCCGATCGACTCCGCTTTGACTTCAATTCCAGCGCGCTTGACGCCGATCAGCTCGTCAGTATCGAGGCCCAGGTAAACCAGTGCATTCTCTCCAACGATCCGGTCACGGTCCGGGAAGTTCCCCATGCCGAGATCAAAGGGAGATCGGAGATCATGCAGTTCTTCGGTGACAAATACGGCGACAAAGTGCGCGTCGTCCAAATCGGAGGCCGCCCGGGGGAATATGATGGCTACTCGATCGAACTCTGCGGTGGGACCCACGTCCGGAAGACCGGGGAGATCGGCTACTTCAAAATCAAAAGCGAGGGAGCAGTCGCCGCCGGAATCCGTCGGATCGAGGCTCTTACGGGTCCGGCAGCCGGAGCACTGATCGCCTCTCAGGGCGAAGGTCTCGCCATGGAGATCAAGGAAATCGTCGACAAACTCGAGGTCAGCAACGCGACCCTCAAGAAGCTCGGACAACGCGCGGAAGAACCTCCCGAAAATCCAGCCTATCAAACAGCGCTCGACAAAGCACTTGCGGCCAAAGACTTCGCCAGCGCCGACGCAGCGCTTCACCAGGGAATTCGCTATCGCGATGAACTCAAATCGGTCGCTGTGACCGCCGGGAAGGCGGTTCGGAAATCATCCGCCGGAGCAGCCGCGGGCCTGGCTTCCGCCTGGTTCGACGAAGTGCTCGCAGGATCCAAGGAAACCACTTATGTCGGTCTGCTTCCCGGCGATCAAGCGGAGCTTCTCGCCGAGGCGCTCACCGTGGTCAAAGCTCGCCAGTTTCCCGGAGCCGTGGCTCTCGGGGTTGTGGTGGACGACACCCTTCATTTCGGTGCTTACGTCGCACCGTCTTTACGCGACCGATACAAGGCGGGTGACATTGTCAAAGCAGCGCTGGCGGCTGCCGGTGGCAAGGGAGGCGGCAGTCCGGAGATGGCACGCGGAGCGGGTTTGGCTGAGAAGTCAGATGCTGCTCTTCAGGCCGCTCGAGAGCTGCTGGGCTGAAGCCGTCGAGGACCCGTGACACCCGTGACTCAAGAAAACGGGAGGACCCCCGCCCCACTTGAACCCCGCCACCCCTGCCCAAAGGTCACATTCACTCCGCAGCTCCTAACTGCCAATCAGGCCAGGTTTCCGCTAAAATCTCGGCGATGGTTCGTTTTTCCATCGGAGCCAGATAGGAATACTCCGGAGAAGCGTGCTCGGGATCCAAGGCAGTCCGCACCTGTCGCGACACTTCCTTCCGCACCCATTCAGGCAGACCCATGTATGCGAGGGAATGGATCAGGTAGCTGCACCGGTGGCTGAACATCCGCGTCTGCAAATCGAAATCGCGGAGCGAACGCCCCTTCGAGTCCCGCACCCCCGCCTGGGCGAATGCTGCGGCAAAAGCACTGCCTGAGCTCTCCCGACACGCGGCGGGGAGGGGAATTTCATCGGCATAGAGAAGATAACGAACCAAATCCGCCGCCTTGTCTTTGAGGATTGCTTTGTGCTCTGGCAAAAACTGCGGATGCGCCGCCGCCTCGTAACTGCGCGCCCGATAGTTCAATTCGATGCAGCGATTGATGAAGCCCAGTTGATGCTCGCGCACGAGATGCGGCAACAGATCACTGGAGGGGAGCAGGTATTTGTTCAGATCGGTGCTCGTCTCGGCCGAGATTGCCGTCGTGACCACTGCGGAATTCTCAAAGCGCCCGATCCGGTTGCCTTGATGGGAGTCTTCAGGAACCTCTCCGGTGACAAACCAGCCACCCAATCGATCCGCCAGGGGCACGCCGTGCCCGAAAACTCCTTTGCGATACTCGATGATCGATCCCCCGCTCACCCCCGGAATGACCGACTTGGTCGTTAAGGTGGGCACCCGCCCCTGGGTGATCCCTGAGTGACAATTCATGCACCGGTCCGAACGTTCAGCGACAGGGATCTGATTCCCTGCCGGTATGTCGAAAATGTAGAAGATCGCCCCCAGTTTGGGATCGATCGAAATGATCTCGATTTTTCCGCCGGGGATATACCCAACCGCGACGTTCTCGTTGAAGTAGATCGCCCGCGGGTTGCGTGGCGAGATGAAACGGAGTTGGAGACTCGTGGTCGAAAAGACGAGAAGCTGGGACGACACCGGAATCTTGAGCGCCTCCAACAAACTGCGCAGATAGCCGAGCTCACCCCCGGAAGCGTCCAACACCACCTCGCCGGACTCCAGTTTGTGGGTCAAAAGAGTGAACGGATCATCCCGCAGCGGCGTGTCCCAATAACGATGTTCGGGGGCCTCCAGGGTAAAATACGCCGTCTCCTCGGCCAGAATTGGCCAGAAGCCTACCGCCACCCCCAGCCCCAGAAGGGCTCGGAGAGCGAACGTAACCGTGCGTCCCGTGATGATGCGCAACGGTAGCGGGGAGTGGTCGGTTCGACAAGATCCGGTTTTGCGGCTATCTCAAGGCTTCAAGGGTTGATCGGGTCAAATGCGGTCCCCTTCGCCCAAAAACGCTTGTGCAACGCAGGTTGCGACATCGAAGAGAAGCACGTTCACGTCCGGGCCTCAAGCCTTGGCTGCCTTTTTCCCCGGACTCACTTTGCTCCCTGTCCCCGGTTTGCTGAGCTGATCCAAGTCCGCCTCCGTGATCCCGAGGTCCTGCAGCGCCTTTTCCCGGGTCGCGCCTTCATCCATCGAAGCTTGGATCATTTCTCTCAATGTCAGGGCCAGTGGTGGCAGACCCTCCAATTTGGCGGCAGCGAAGAAACGACGAGCGGCTTTGCCCAGCAGTGAAGTGACTTCGTTCTGTCCGGTGGAGCGGTCAAAGGGCAAATCGCTCGGCAGGAGCACATTGCCCGAGGCCAGCACGCAGGCACGCTGGATCAGGTTCTCCAGCTCCCGGACGTTGCCGGGCCATTCGTAGGACTCAAGACTATCGAGGGCCTGCTTGGAAAATTGCATGAGTCGATTTTTCCCCTTTTCCGACTGGCGCTGGAGGAAATGCTCGGCCAGCAAACGGATGTCCTCCATCCGCCGGCGCAGCGGCGGAATGTGGATGCGCACGACATTGAGTCGATAGAACAAATCCTCGCGGAAGTTCCCATTCTCGACCTCTTCCTCGAGGCGCTTGTTGGTCGCGGCGAGAATCCGGACATCACTCTGCAGCGTCTGGTTGCCGCCGACGCGGGAGAACTCGCCGCTTTGGAGGACGCGGAGCAACTTGCTCTGCACCTCCATCGGCATGTCGCCGATTTCGTCCAGAAAAAGAGTGCCGCCGTCGCACTGCTCGAAGCGCCCCATCCGCTGGTTGACCGCTCCGGTGAAGGCTCCCTTTTCGTGTCCGAACAGTTCGCTCTCCAGCAGATTGCTCGGAATGGCCGCACAGTTGATCGCCACATACTCGGCCTTGGCGCGGCGGGAAAATTTGTGGATGGCGTTGGAGACGACCTCTTTACCGACCCCGCTCTCGCCGGTGATGAGCACGGGAGCATCCGCCCGGGCGACTCGTCCGATCAGCTTGTAGACGTCCTGCATGGCCGGCGAGCGGCCAATGATCAGATCGTCGGAGGGCTGGGGCGGCGTGATCTTGTCCGAATCGGTCCGGTCCGCCGCGCTGCGCATCTGCTCGGCGGTCTGGAGGGCCCGCTCGGCCACCTGGCGCAGCTCGAAGTAGATGGCCTCGCGCCGGAGCACGTCGAAGGCTCCAAGGCGCATGGACTCGATCACCGCATTGGTGGAATTGACGAGGCCGTTGAGGATGACCATCGCATTCGGGACGGAAAGCCGCACTCTTTTGAGCAACTCCACCCCGTCGAGGGGCCGCATGTGAAACTCGGCGATCAGGAGATCAGCATCGAGTTCCTTGAACATCTTGATCGCCTCTTCCGAAGAGGACGTCGTATGGATCTCGACGCTCTCGGCGACGAGATGCTTTTTCGCCCAGTCGAGGAAATCAGGGTCATTGTCGGCCACGACGACCTTTTGTTTATGGATATCTTCCATGAAGGGTTGAAATTCACAGCACGATACGGCACAAGCAGGGGGGGCCGCACGGTGGGGGACCAACTATAGCACAAGCCCGCGAGTTGCCCGTATTTTTCAGAAGATGAAGTATCGCCAAATTCCTTCGGATCTCTTTCAGAAAAACCGCCGGAAACTGGCGGCTTCGCTTCCAGCGGGGGCATTCGCGGTTTTCCACTCGGGGGACCTGCCCTGGCGCAGCGCGGACGGCTCAGGTCGTTTTATTCAGAGTAGCGACTTGTTTTACCTGACCGGAGTGGATCAGGAAGAGACGATCTTGTTCCTCTGCCCGAGCCACCCCGACCCGGCCTGGCGCGAAATCCTCCTGCTGCGGGAAGGTTCGGAATTGCTGACGATCTGGGAGGGACACAAGCTCACCCAGGAAGAAGCGAGCGCCGCTTCCGGCATCACCACAGTGCGCTGGACGAACGACCGCGACGAGGTGCTCCGTCGCCTCACGCGTCAGTGCCGCACGATCTTTCTCAATCACAACGAACACACCCGAAGCTCGGCCCCCCTGAACGCCTCGCTCGACGACCGCTTTCGGTTGTATTGTCAGGCGAAGTATCCGCAGCATCATTACGCGAGACTGGCCCCGCTCATGCACGCCCTGCGGGTGGCGAAAGAACCGGAAGAAGTCGCCCTCCTGCAGACGGCGGTGGACATCACGGGGCGCGGCTTTCTCCGAGTGTTAAGCGCTCTTCGCCCCGGGGTGATGGAGTATGAGCTGGAAGCGGAGCTGCTTCACGAGTTCGTCCGCTCCGGTTCCCGCGGCTTCGCTTACGAACCGATCATCGCTTCGGGGATGAATGCCACCATCCTCCACTACGTGGTCAACAACCAGCGATGCCGCGAAGGGGATTTGGTCCTCCTCGACGTGGCGGCGGAGTATGCGAATTACAACGCCGACCTCACCCGCACCATCCCCGTCAGTGGACGCTACACCCCGCGCCAGCGGGCGGTCTATGATGCGGTCCTGCGCATCGTAAAGCATTGCCGCGACGAACTGGTTCGACCGGGGAAATTGATCCGCAAAGAATACGCCCCCGAAGTGGCGCGTAATGTCGAGGAGGAATTGATCGAGCTCGGCTTGCTCGAAGCGAAGGAGGTCGCCGAGGAACGCAAGCAGGAAGACCTCCCCGAAGAGAAGAGACTCTACCGCAAATACTTCATGCACGGCGTGTCCCACAGTCTGGGTCTGGACGTGCACGACGTCGCCCCTGTTGATACGCGTTTTGTGGAGAACATGTGCATTACGATCGAACCGGGGATCTATTTGCCTGGGGAAGGATTCGGCATTCGTCTGGAGAATGACGTGATGGTGCACGCAGCCGGCAATGTGGATCTGATGGATGGCATCCCGATCGAGGCCGACGAGATCGAGGAGCGCATGGCGCAAGGTAAGATTTAACGACCCGTCACGGGCGGGAAGCCTGTGCTACACTTTTGTTCATGAAACCTGCCCCCTCCGCCATCCGCATTCGCGAAATCTCCCTGCATTTTCTCCCCGTCACGATGCGGATGCCGCTCAAGTTCGGCTCGCAGGTGGTCGATTCGGTAACCTGTGCCCGGGCGCACGTGCTGGTGACGAACGATGCGGGAAAAACGGCCGACGGTTGGGGCGAGACTCCTCTTGCGGTGGCTTGGGTCTGGCCAAGTTCCCTCGACTACGAGGACCGCCATACCGCGCTGAAAGATTTTACGATCCTGTTGGCCGGAGAGTTGACTCAATTCGACGCAGCCGGACACGCCCTGGAGATCGGATACGACTTCATCGAGCATCGTCTGGAGGACCTGCGGATTTCCTTCAACGCCACCCGGCCACCCGGAGCCGGAATTCCTCACTTGGCGGCGCTGGTCTGCTTCTCCCTTTTCGATCTGGCGATCCACGACGCGTTTGGCCGACTCCACGAGCGGCCGACGTATGAGACCTATGCCGCTCCCTTCCTGTCGCGCGATCTGGGCGACTTTCTTGAACCAGCCGAGGGCAAACCGAGCTTCGCGGGCAAAGTTCCGCAGGATTTTTTCCGTCCTACCATTCCCACCACGCTCCCAGTCTGGCATCTCGTCGGCGGTCTCGATCCACTCGACCATGGAGAGCGCAGCGGCAGCGAACCGGACGACGGATATCCCGCCACTCTGCTCGACTGGATTCGGGCGGACGGTCTTGATTGTCTGAAAGTGAAGCTGCGCGGCAACGACCAGGAATGGGATTATGCCCGCCTTACCAAAGTCGGGCGCATGGCCCGTGAAGAGGGAGTCACCTGGCTGACCGCCGATTTCAACTGCACCGTGACCGATCCCGCTTACGTGACCGAAATCCTTGATCGCCTCCAGGCCGATGATCCGGTCACCAGCCAAAAACTCCTCTACGTGGAGCAGCCTTTTCCCTACGAGCTCGCTGAACATAAAATCGATGTGCGCGGCGTGAGCGCCCGCAAGCCGCTCTTCCTCGACGAAAGCGCCCACGATTGGCGATATGTCAGGATGGGGCGCGAACTCGGTTGGACCGGCGTTGCCCTGAAAACGTGCAAAACCCAGACCGGTGCCCTCCTCAGTCTTTGCTGGGCCCAAGCTCACGGCATGACCCTGATGGTCCAGGACCTCACGAATCCGATGTTGGCCCAAATCCCCCACTTTCTCCTCGCGGCTCACGCTCCTACCATCATGGGTATCGAGTCGAACGGGATGCAGTTTTATCCCGAAGCGAGTGCTCCCGAAAGGGTCGTCCATCCGGGGCTCTACCGGAGGCAACAGGGTAGGCTCGATGGGGCAACCCTGTCAGGTCCGGGCTTCGGCTACCGGGTGGATGAGATCGGGCGGGATTTGCCGGAGGCGGTGTGGAGTTCCTGAGGAAACCACCCGGTAATAAACGGTGAAGGGAAACCGCTCCGACAGCATGCGACCTTTCACGGCCATCATGATCGTTGCTTTAGAAGAAAAAGCGGTATCCGTACTTGTTGAAAACTGTCGGCATCGGTTCTGATTTCTTGCGCCGACGTAGAGGCCTGGCGACCCGCTACCGGGAGCGCCACGCCGCAACGAAGATAAAGGTTGAAATCGGGAGGGTCATTCCGACTACGGGCGTTTAGCGGGTTGTCCAGGTGCCCTTTATTGTTGTCTTCGCTACACCCTTTATTGTTGGGCATTCTTCCTATTTGTGATGCCACCATACCCGTAACTTCGTGATGATATGCCAGATCGTTCCGACAAGTAGAAGCAGGAGACCAACAACTCCCATCGTCGATGAATCTGTAGTCGCGTTGAATGAAATGACGACAAGGATCACCCCCGCCCACCAGAATAGAGACGAACCTATAATGTGGATTTTGAGCCGCTTGCTGGTTTCCTGAATCGTGGAAACAGTTGTTCCAATCGCAGCGCGTTCCGAAGCAGCACGAGCCACTGGAGCTCCACAGCCGGGACATGCAGCCGCCGTATCTGAAACCGTCTTACCGCATTCGGGGAAGTGAATAATTGCCATTGTTCTATTAATGTAGTTCGTCAGGATTGCGGGTTCTTTACCCAACGTCAAGGCGACTCGCGCGATTTATCGCGCTGAGTCCGCTGTTTTGTTCGCGCCTGTGGCTTTTTGAAGGTCATTGAAAGTAGCCGAAGAAGCGTCAACTGAGACTGGGACTGGAAAAATTTCTACGTGCCGAAAATTCATACTACTTAAGATGCCGTTCTTGTTCGGGATAAAGTGAAGTCGAATAAGGAAGCTCTGTCCTTCCTTGCCGACTTCGGTCGCACGAAAGTCCATCTGATAGTATCGTCGCATGCCATCGAATGGTGCATCAGATGGCCCGAATACACCTTTCTCTTCTATCGAGAGGCGCGATGTCAGCATCTCAGCGATCAACGGTGATTGATTCAAAGTTGGTAAGCCGTGAGTTTTGAAACTCGCAGCGCCCCCTCCTGCAAACGTTGTGGGAGCTACTACGGTGACTAGTGCGATTGCAAGGAACTGGATAATGGTTTTCATACGCAATAATATACGATGGGGTAGTCCGTCCTTTTGTAAGAAATTTGTAAAATTTGGGTTTCACACCAGTTAAGAGCACTTTGGTCACGGCTATAGCATTCCTTGGGCGAACGTAAAGGCCGCTCGGCCCGATACCGGGGGCGCGGTCACGGTTGCAGGGTAAGGAATCGAGCCAGGGAAGTCAAGCGACTCGGAACGGATATCGGGTTGTCCATCGCCGTCTTGTTCGCCGCAGGTTATATCTCCCAGTCGAGCTTGCAGCCAATCGTGATTCCCGGCGTCAGCGACCCATCGCTCTGCCGTGGATCAGTAGCCTCGATAACTGCAGCGAAGCTACTTCGATACACACCGCTGCCTTGCTCGGTGATCTTCTCGGATTTGGGAATCATCCAAAGTCTAAACTCTCTTCCCTCGGCACGCAGGGCGAGAACGTAGACCCCATTTTCCCGGTCTCGAACTACGGATTGGAATGCCGAATCGGCTCCCGAGATCGTGAAGGACTTGCCGTCAACTGACAGGCTCACTGAACGGATTGAGCCATCAATATCACCGACACGAACTTCGATTTCAGTTCTGCCTGATTCGGTTTTGCCTCGAATGACCGCATCAGCACTCCCGGCCAGTGCTGGAAGCGGCAGTCCAAGTATCAGGCTCAGGAATAGGATTTTCATTCTCTGGCGAACGTTGAGGCATGGCAACCGGATACCGGGGGCGCACGCTCGAATGCAGAGTAACGAATCTAGCCACGGAAGTCAACCAACTCAGTGCGGGTATCGGGTTGTCCATCGCCGTTTTGTTGTGCCCCCGTTGGTCGAGACTTTTTGCGAGCGATTGAGAAGGCGAGCATTGAGATCGTGGACGCCGAATACAGGAAGAATATGAGATAGTGACGAAAACGCTCCTGTTGCTGATAAAGCTCAAGCCGATCCGCGAAGCCAGCCAGTCTAGACTCTAATTCGACCCATGAATCCGAGTCAAAATCTTCAACCGTTTTTGAATTGTCTTCGACAGCAAGACTAAGTTTGAAGCTGTAAGCGACACTGCGAAGATTACCTGGAGAAATACTCGCTGTGCCAGGTTTTGATAAACTCATGCTGCTGAAGCTGTTCAGTATTGAAAAACTACAGAGCAAAAAAAATAATGCACTCGATGCAAAATAGCCTTTGTCGGAGGTTGTCATTTCTTGGCACAACGTTCTAGAGCACGCAGCCCTGATCAAGGGCGCTTCTGGATTGTGGACGAATCTCGTGGAGTAGGGAAGTCATTTCGACTTGGCGCGATCAGGGCTTGAGTGACTCGGCTTGTTCGCTCTCGACGATCTACGCATCTGGGAAATTTGCTCCGACAGTGAAAAATGCGAATACGGACATAACGACAGATCCGATGGCCACCGGAAGCAACTTCCGCTTCGGTTTCTTCAAGCAAGCGATCGTCCAAACTAAACCGCTGAAGGCCGACAACCCGCTGAAAAAGAGGAGAAAGGGCCAAACGTGAAACCACAAACGCCATAAGTCCATTCCTGATTCAGATCCTGCGACGAGTTGAGCAACGGTGGCTCCTCGGGCAATCACAAAAACGTAGGTCATTACCAAGGCGACAGCAGACGAAGCTGCGTGTGAAGCAGTGACTGCTAGAAAAGGGACTCGTGTCCGATGGGCCCATACGTGTGCGACGAGCATGTATCCAAGCCAAGCAAGAAGGAATGAGTAGAATAGCGTTCTATTTTCCATTCTTTGAGCGAACGTTGATGAGCACTCAGCCCTGACGGAGAGCGCGGGTTGATTGTGAATGAAACTCGTGCTTAAGAAAAGTCATTCCGACTCGGTGCGGTCAGGGCTTGAGTGGCTCGGCTTGTTCGACCCTGGTTGGATTCGGGCGGATTGCAGCCGAATTGGTCTCGATCAATGCGTGATGGCCAGCCAGTTCGGGATGTGCCTTCGACGACAGAATGATGCCGTAGTAATATCGAAAATCGATGCGGCCATGCGAGTCCCAATCGAAATACTCTTGGAAGGCAATGATTGCATCATCCTTCATCAGCATCTTCACATTGTGATCCCAAGAGCCGGAACGCCCCTTGCTACGTGAAATCATGAGCGGAAAACCGCCGCCAGAAGGCTCGATTAGGAAATAGGAAGAATCCTTCCAATTCTTGGCCTGTTCAAAATGGCCTTCGGGCAGGCGATACAGAACCAATCGCTCGAACAGTATTTCGTTCACAGCGTCGAAATCCTCAATGAGGTCCCAATCCTGAGTGTCCCGAGTGTCGAACGCCGTGTTGCGCAGATGTCGCGCGTGCTCGCGATATTCCTCAAACAGATTGGTAACGTACTCAGCCATCTATTTCTTGGTCGAACGTTAGAGGAATGGCGCGCCGGGGTGAAGCTTAAAATTCATCAGACGGCTTCCTCGGTGTCGCCATCTCCGGCTTGTTCGCCTCTTTTATTTGAATTTGTCCTCTGTCTAGCGGTTGATCCGAAGCACCGACCACTGGCCAAGTGTAAAAATTACCGCTTGGTAGTCGATCAATAACTAGGCGACAATGACGCTGAAGTTCGACCGTCTCCTCTCCATTGGAGAATTCGAAGTATATTGCTCTCGAATCGTATCCTCCATCTCCTGTGCGGATTCTGTCGCATCGAAAGCTGAATTCAAAATGTGGCGTTGCCTGATCGGGCTTGTCTACGTCTGCTCGGATCCACACATGCTCCGACACGGGACAGACATTCAAGCAGTATTGAATCCCGCCCGCTGCAAAAAATACTTCGTGGTATTGGAACGGTTCTTCCTGTTCTGGAATCGTGAACTTACTGCCAACTATTGCTTCGATCTCAGATGGAATCCAAGTAGTCATTACTTTTTTGGCGAAGGCTTGAGCGCAGGCATCCCTACCAGCGGGGGCGAGCGTCGATCACGGGGTACGGGTTGTAGTTATGGTAAATCATTGAAACAGGGCGGCGGGCAGGGGTTGTCCTGGCGCTACTTGTTAGGCCTTTGTTTTTTGATCGCGGCATCACCTATGTTGCTCTTCTCGGCGTTGAGCGGTGGCACATTAGTATTCGGAAATAAATCGAGGAGCCCGAGAGTTCGGTGGCCGAGGACGATGCAGAAAACGCCAAACACGCCAAACCCAATACTTAGAAGTACGGCAACTAGTGTTAGATCATTCGCCGAATTTACCATGGATACGAAAAACATCGGAGCGATCCCTAGCTGCCCTATTCCGACCTCACGGATAGCTTGGTAGTCAGACTTACCCTTTCGTCGAGGCATTTCCTTCACGTACGAGGTTGCTGCTTCGACATTCCTAGGACTCGGTGGGAGGAGTTTCATTCAGTTTCTGAGCCTAACGTAAAGGCCGCTCGGCCCGATACCGGGGGCGCGGTCACGAATGCAGACTAAGGAATCGAGCCAGGGAAGTCAAGCGACTCAGAACGGGTATCGGGTTGAGCGCGCCGACTTGATAGGCGGCCGTTTGTCTGGCAGTTCCCCGGGTGGCCGAAGCCCGAGCAGCGGTGGGGACGCGTCGGGTGGCGAACTTGCCGGGTTGCAGCGGTGCGGATCGAGGAATCGGCGGAAGATCGGTCGTGGGATGGGGCCGAAGAAAGGGCGGATGAAGGAACGGGCCTGCCGTGGGCGAAGGTCGAGGGGCATCGGGAGGGAGTCCATCGCGCTGGTTCGGGAAATCCCCTGCCTACGTCCGAGACATGCCGCTAGATCCGAGGGCGGCAGTCGCAAACAGGGTTGAGTGTTGAATCAGATGCGGTCTCTCGACTCATAGCAGGATCTAGTTGGCATCGTCTGCTTGTTCGCTGCTCGTTTCGGCGGGGATCCTGAAATGGATCTTCATATCGGGATGGAGTGGATCGGGCATCCAACCTGAGTGCCTGGCTTCAGCGGAATGCCTAGTGGAGTTCCGTCAGAATCCCATTTTTCAACGGATATCACTCCCGCTTCAGGATACCACGGCAGAACGACCGACAGGGGATCATCGGGAAGGAATACAGCTTCGCCCATTTCGTTGGGCCTCGGCGGCGAGGGGTTCGAGGAAGTCGGAGATATTTCAGCTGTGCTAGATTCGTTTGGAATCGTTTCTTGCGAGCCATGAGGCACGAAGGAATTTGCGCCAGCCTCTTCGTCCGATCTGTTTTCACGCGTTTGTTCTGCGAATTTCGGAACTACGTCTGCTTGCTTACTCGAAAGGCGAGTTAGAATTGCCGCGACGGCTGCGATCGCAATCAGACTACCTGCGATTACGGTGATTCGAATTTTACGGTCTTTCATTCTTCAGCGAACGTCCAAGAGCACGCACCCCTATCAGCGGGGGCGAACGTCGATCACGGGGTTGAGGTTAAAACTACGCAAGAGCATGAGAACAGGGAGGCTGATAGGGGTTGCTGGGGCTCGTCTTGTTAGGCATCTGTGCCTCGCGAATTCACAAAGGAGTCATGTATTTCAGAGCCAGCGCTGCACTGCCTCAGTTGTGTCAGTCGGCTTAGTGTTGAAGCACAGCTTGGCTTGAGGAGCGTGCTTGTGCACGACGTTCAC
>Ga0105044_10004090_pt1 | contig 20040 bp, 18 predicted proteins | sample MAT01_FD_78092 | JGI IMG/M metagenome (GOLD analysis project Ga0105044, IMG submission 78092) | Freshwater microbial communities from Lake Fryxell liftoff mats and glacier meltwater in Antarctica - MAT-01 | ecosystem: Environmental > Aquatic > Freshwater > Ice > Liftoff microbial mat | place...
CATTTTTATCATTGAAAAATACCGCGCCGTCGTTATCTAAAATCAATGTGGCGGGGTTACTCCAGGTCAAGCCGCCATCAAGCGAACGGCTAGCCAGCATGGCATTTTGCGAGCCAGTACTTCGGTTTAAAGACAATGCCATGGCATGCGCTGTTCCATTGGGAGAAAAGCTAATCCACGGGTCTGTGGCCCTTTCGTAATTGCCACCGTTAAGTGCCGAGCCACCGCTACAACGAGAAAATGCAATGGATTTGGCACTCCAGGTCTTACCACCATCAAAAGAGATGCCAGTGCCAATTCCGCGTGCGGCGCCATTGGACCAGCGATCTTGTTGCCAAGCACCGATTAAATTGTCTTGGTTCAAGGGATTAACGGCGACATAAGGTTCTACTTCGGCATTCACATAGGAGGTGCCGGTTTGTGCGGCACTCTCGCAGCCCAAGCTAAACGGCGATATCGGTGAAACTAAATACTGCGGTGGTAACTCGCCTTTTCTTGGCTTGATTAATCGCTGTACGGGCACGAAATTGGGGTATTGGTCTCGTACTGTTCCATCAACACCAGAACCTGTTGCGGGCGGCGGTGCTGCTTGGGTGTCATTGGGTACTATGCCGGAAGCTAAATGAATTACCGAAAAAAAGTAGGCCGATGGCAACGTAATGAAGATCGCTGCCAATAACTTGAACAAGCCTGACATTTTTTTCATCTTCTCGCACTCCTGCTTTATGCAAAGCCCAGCCTAGTATTAAAACAGGGCAAAAACAATCATCTAGAAAGTGATTGCTCCATAGCACCGGATAAGCACATTACTGCGGCTGAGGCCGTGGCGGATCAATGTACCTGTCTGGCAACCCTATTGCAGCGTTTGAACACTGCGTGGTGTTGGCATTGCAGACCATGTAACTGGCACGCGGGTTATTACTCGGCTTTTCTATGTAGCTACCGTTGTTATCGACACTAATACGAAAAACGCCATCACGATATATATCAACTTTGGCCGTGCCATTTTGCCAGCTTAAATTCAGCAGTTTCACACTGTAGCGGCTGCTTCGTTTGATACGCGCTTCCAGATTTACTGGAATTTGTGCAACTGGTTCGGCATTGCGAACGCAGTCGTAGGTTTCAATGATACGAGCCCCGGTATCGATAACCGAAAAATCCTGCACACGCACTGGCGAACTCGGAACCGCTTGATCGAAAATGCGTGAACTTATATTCAATTCACTCCATTTACGGGTAGTGTAAATATCATCTTCAGCGGTGAGCGCAATATTGCCGCCATCGGAAAGTACGATGCCATAGCGCTGCATGGTGCGCAGGATAACTTGCGCTGCCGGGTTGTATAGATTTACGGGAAAATCTGCACGCAGGCGCAAACGCGAACCATAGGGAATGGTCGTTGTCGGCCCGTTCGGCCCGCCAGCATGGCTGGCAGGGCGCACATAAACCGGAATGCGACGCGTGGTATTGGGAGCCGGATCGTTCGATGCCATGCGAGCATTGGGAAGAATAAAACGTATGGCATGTCCCAAGTCACCATCAGAAATTTGCGTTGCGGCATAGACTTCATCGGCATTGAATAAAAGCGGTGCAATCGGAAAGCCGGCGGCATCGGCACTGGTGCAATGCTCGCCGCGATTACTCGCTTGATAGACACGGTCCAGTTTCCAGATCGCTAGACACTGTGCCTGCATACCACTGCCGCCGGAAGCATTAGCACGATAGGCTTCATACAAAATATTTTCTTGCACAACCAGCAGATGACAATCCTCATTATTATTGTCACAAGTTAGATTGGTCGAGGCCTCAATGGCTGCATTGGCCGGCACCGGCATTAACGTTCCAATCGGCTCGCAATCGGGCGCGTAGTATTGGCTTGCATCCGGAAATCCGACAATGCTACGAGTCGGTGCGCCCGGCGCGGCACGAACAATTCTCATACCGAAATCAATCTGCATACGACCAAAGCCGAAGCCGCCCAGATTGTTGAGGCTGGTAATCATTGAGGTCGATTGAGGATGCAGCGGCGCCTGGCTGATATTTTGATGCCAGACCGCTTGCGGTGGAAAGCGCGGTGGTGCTTCAGAGTTTGCCGTCAGGCAGTAGCCAAAGCCGAAAACAAAAATCGCAGCATATAATGGGCGACGCATCTGGATTCTCACAAAACGGGCAGACGGCCTAGGATAAAGCCTGAACTAGCTTAAAGCGATAAATTGGCTTAATGGCGGCCGAACAAAAACCTCCCCATTGTGGAGAGGTTTTTGTACAAGGACTGGAGTTGGGTTTGTTAATTAACGACCCCAAATATCCACACGTGCTTGGTCACGGCTACGTTCGGTGTCACCGATAATGCCGATTTCCACTACGCAGCGGCTCCCACCACGTAGGTCAATCCAGCGAGTGGCCGCACCTTTTGAAATGCGATCGCCTACATTCAAGTTGTCGCGTTCGCCATTGGCATAGCGCACCCAGAGCCGTTCAATTTCAATCTGGCCACGGCTTGTGCGTAGTTGTATCGCGTGAATGCCGTTGCGGCAATTTCGAAAGCGTAGAACATCGCGGTCATTTTCGGAATGGCTTAAGCGGGTGCTGCCGAGCTGTTTGACCCTGTCATAACGGGCCGCATCGGCTGTTGCTGCAAAGCCGATGCATAAGGTAATGGCAGAGGTGATTAATTTTTTCATAAGCTTTTTCCTTTGGGTAATTTCTCTTGAGACACGATTAAGGAAAACGACCGGCTAGCAATAAAGTTTACCTGGGCATTTGTATTGTTCAGCTGGTAGCGGGCTATCAGTAAGCTTATTCAGCAATAAAAACGCCGCATCAAGCGGCGTTTTTATTGCGGGTTGCAGGTAAAGCCAAGCTCTACATTTTTACAAGTTCGACACGACGGTTTTTCGCACGGCCAGTTTCATTGGTATTGTCCGCCAGAGGTTTGTCAGGGCCGAAACCTTTTGAACTTAAACGTGCAGGATCGATGCCCAGGCCTACCAATCCGCCCAAAACACTGCGAGCACGGGCAGTGGAAAGTTGGCGGTTATGATCCGGTGCGCCGGTGCTGTCGGTATGACCTTCGATGGAGAGCTTCAGGCCGGTATTGTTCGAGAGTAGTTTGTTGATTTCATCCATGACCGCTTGGCTGTCAGGACGCAGGGTGGATTTATCGATGTCGAAATTAATATACAAGGCGACACGACCATCGGCGTCTAAGGCTTTTTTCATCGCACTGGCATCCAGAAAGCCAAGCGATTGCTGCATGATTTCTTTTTGCAGCACCACAACATATCCTTGTTTTGAAAACTGGCTGGTACCTATATGAATCCAGTATTCGTTTTTAGCATTGCGGATAAGATAGCTATTGTGTTGATAACCTGATGTCGGAGGTGAACTGCGCCAATGTTTATTGACCTCGCGCAGATCGCCGGCTTCGTTGGTAATTTTTCGTGTAAATTGGGTGCTGCTGATTTTCTTGCCGCCGAGTGCGGTAATCGCATTTTCATAATTACGATGAAATTCTAATGCGGTGTATTCGCGGCTTTTATCGGCACTTACAAGGTTTATCTGATTGTAATAGAGCTTGCCTTCCACTAAGACTAGTTTATTTCCCGCCAGAAAGTAATGCTGATCAAAATTTAGCGTGCTTTTATTGTCGTCATAACTATTGACCAAACCATCGGGTGTTTTGAAAAATGGAAAAGGCGGCATCGAAACGGTCGAAACCGGCACGCTTTCTACGCTGAATTCGGCATTGACAGGCGCTGCAACAGGACCTTCCACGGGCGCATCGGTAGCCACAGGCTCTGCCATTGGCTCGGAAGTCTTTGCAGGCGTTGCCGGTTCCGCGACCGGAGCGGCTGCCGTGGCGGCCTCTTCTTTTTTGCACGATGACAGCAAGAGCACGAGCAAAGCACTACCAATCAGCATATGACTGTGACGCATGGGTTTTCTCCTAATAAATGATGCCATTTCATTCTAAGCCTTCTGGACTGCATTATTAAACGCGAAAAGGCATAAATTTGCCCAGTATTCTTCAAGATAAGGCCAATCGCGGTAAAATCCCCCCATGATTGATCAAAACCCCGCATTTAGCGCTTTATGGCATCCGTTCCTGACCGGTGCCATTGCGTGGCGTGGACAGGCGCTTTTTTTACGAGCTCGTTCGGGCGTGATTCCTGCACAAATAAAAATAGAGCAAATCGATTGCCAGCAAAGCTACAAACCGTTTTCCGATGAACTGGAACGGGCAGGTTTTCCGATTATTCAACATATTCATAAGGCCTACCCAATAGTGCTGGTGTTGCCGCCGCCACAACGCGATGAAACACGCGCATTGTTCGCACAAGCACTTCAGCGGGGAAGTGAAGACGGCCTGGTCGTGGTTAGCATGCAAAACAGTGCCGGTGCAAAATCAGGTGAGAATGATCTTCGACAACTGGCGCCCAATCTTCAATCAACCAGTAAAAATAAATGCCGGGTGTTTTGGGCCAATAAAAAGAATGTCAACGAGGTTTTATTAGATGACTGGTTGAAGCTAGACGCACCACGTAGGATTGAAGCAAGCGGTTTTATCTCGCGTCCAGGCATTTTCGCCTGGGACCGGATCGATATTGCCTCGCAACTATTGGCGGAGCATTTGCCCAAAGATTTAGCGGGCCACGGCGCCGATTTAGGCGCCGGCTTGGGTTATTTGACGCACACAGTTTTAAGCCAGTGTAAAAACGTCAAGGCAATGGATGTTTATGAAGCCGAAGCGCGGGCATTGGAATGTGCAAAATCGAATTTGTCGTCATTTGAAAAAAGCATTGAAATATATTATTGCTGGCATGATGTGGTTCAAGGTGTTCAAGGGCCCTACGATTTCGTTATCAGTAATCCGCCGTTTCATCAGGGCGGTGTTGAAGTGCAGGCCGTCGGACAAGCATTTATTGAAGCCGCGGCTAAATCACTAAAGCCTAATGGGCGTTTTTATATGGTAGCCAATCGCCACTTGCCATACGAGGCAGGTTTGAAAAAATATTTCTCGCAGGTAAATGTGCTCGCTACGCGGGAAGGCTTCAAAGTATTTGCAGCAATAAGGTAAACCACGGACAAGGCATTAATGAAATTAGTCAAACATATTTCCAATCTGGGTTACGGCAGTCGCAAGGAAGTGACCACAATGTTCCGCGAAGGTCGTATTACCGACGCCTCCGGTGAGGTACTTTATGCCGATGACAGCCCCGCGCACGTCAATATTCGTGTCGATGAACAAGGGTTGGACCCCGAAGCGGGCATCTTGCTAATGCTGCATAAACCGGCCGGTTATACCTGCTCGACCAAGGACAAAGGTCGGCTGGTTTATGATTTATTACCGGATCGTTTTCGTATTCGCAAACCGGTGCTGGCACCGGTTGGTCGTCTCGACAAGGAAACCACCGGTCTGCTTTTGATGACAGATGACGGCGATTTACTGCACCGTATTATTTCGCCCAAGAATAAATTACCTAAAGTCTATGAAGCGACATTGACCCATCCGCTGAGAGGCGACGAGATCCAATTGTTTGCCAGCGGCGAAATGATGCTTGAAAACGAAAACACGCCACTTGCGTCTGCCGTATTGAAGCCGATATCGGAGTTGCAGGTTCAATTGACGATTATCGAAGGTCGCTATCATCAAATTCGGCGCATGTTTGCCGCCGTGGGTAATCATGTGGTTCATCTGCATCGCAGCGAAATTGGCAAATTAAACTTGGGCTCACTTGAGGCTGGCCATTACAGGCTTGTTGATACTCGGGAGCAGGCCAAACTATTTATGAAAGGTGAGTGATGAAGTTTCTTTCTTCCGTGTTTGCAGTGATAGCCATTGGTCTTGTCATGTTGAGTACTCTCCTGCACACCTCATTTTTGTTTTTGATGGCTTTGCTGAAATGGCTATTACCTTTTCAGGGGATTAGAAAAGTATTGTCTGCTTTTCTAATCAAGATTGCCGAAAACTGGGTCGCCTTCAATAGCTGGTTAATTGATGTGGTAACGCCGACAAAATTTATCGTTAACGGTCTGGAATCATTGAAATATGAAGGTTGGTATCTGGTCATCAGCAATCATCAAAGCTGGGTTGATATTCCAGTATTGCAGAAGATATTCAATCACCGCATTCCGTTCCTGAAATTTTTTCTGAAAGATAAATTGATCTGGGTTCCGTTTCTTGGCCTGGCCTGGTGGGCGCTGGATTTTCCCTTCATGAAGCGTTATTCGAAAGCTTTTCTGGAAAAAAATCCGCAATTGAAAGGCAAGGATATTGAAGCCACCCGCAAGGCCTGTGAACGCTTTAAATTTCAGCCGGTATCGGTGATGAATTTTGTCGAAGGCACACGTTTTACTTCGGCAAAGCACCAAAAGCAAGCTTCGCCATTCCAGGATCTGTTGAAAGTAAAAGCCGGCGGCATTGCCTTTGTGCTCGATGCAATGGGCGACAGCATTAAATCGATTCTGGATGTAACGATAGTGTATTCGGACCGCAAGCCCGAGTTATTTGATTTGTTTGCTGGCCGTATCCGCCATATCCAGATTGATATTATCGAGCGTGAAATCAAGCCGGAGATGGTCGGCGATTATGAGAATGACGCCGAGTTTCGTGGCCGTTTTCAGCAGTGGCTAAATAACATCTGGCAGGAAAAACAGAAAACCATCGAGCGTTTGAAGCTTACTTCCTAGCAGCGAGCTCTGCTCGCGAGAATCTGCGTCGAAGCATTTCGCGAGCAGAGCTCGCTCCTATGAGAAATATTTCCGTATTCTAAATTAATCTCGGAAATTTTCAAATTGCAATGGCAGTTCAATATTCGATTTTTTCAAAAGCGCCATAACGTCCTGCAAGTCATCACGTTTTTTTGCGGTAACCCGAAGTTTCTCGCCATTAATTTGGGCTTCGACTTTGAGCTTGGCGTCTTTAATAATGCCGACAATCTTCTTTGCCAGTTTTTGTTCGATGCCTTGCTTGATGGTCACTTTCTGGCGGGCTTCGGCCAGATTGGTTTCGACATCGCCTACTTCCATGCAGCGAATGTCGATGCCGCGAGCAATTAATCGGGCGCGCAGAATGTCGAGCATTTGTTTTAGCTGAAAATCACTGGGTGCGCGCTGGGTAATAACAAAGCCGTCAACGTCAAAGCTGGCGTCGCTGCCTTTGAAATCAAATCGGGTGCCAAGCTCGCGGTTGGCGGTATCGAGGGCATTGGTGAGTTCATGTTTGTCGATTTCGGAAACAATGTCGAAAGAGGGCACGGGGAAACTCCGGGAGTTTATAAGGGGTGGTGTCGAAAGCAGTATTTTACTCAAAATTTATCGTCTTCTACCTAAGTGTCGAAAAGAGTGCGCTCTGGCGTGACCAGTTTGCGACCAAAACTAATGTAGGAGCAAGCTCTGCTCGCGAAAACCTGCGACAAGGTTTTTTGCAAGCACAGCTTGCTCCTACGTCAGCTAAACAGGCCTTGCTGTAAGCGAATCTGGCTGGTTTCAATGAAATTGGTAAGACCAATGCCTACCAATCGGTAACGCGTGTGGGCAGGTAAATTTACCTTTTCGCGCATTTGCATAGCGACCGCAACAAAATCGTCGAAGGTTTTGGTCGGTGTTTCCGGCGTGTAGCTGCGAGTCAGGGTCTGGAAGTCCGACGTTTTGAGTTTTAGTACGATCGTACGGGCTGTTCGTTGTTCTTCACGCAGATAGCCCGCCCAAGTCTTTTCGGCAAGCTGCTGAATATGCGGAACCATTTCTTCCAGTAACAAATCTTGCTGAAAGGTGTCTTCGCTGGAAATTTGCTGTGTTGGACGTTCCGACACCACAAGTTGATGGTCAATACCCATTGAAAGCTCATGCAGACGCAAACCCCAACGCCCGAATCTGAGTTCTAGGCTTTGCGCACTGTGTTGGCGCAGTTGGCCAACACTATTGATGTCGAGTTTCGCCAATTTGGCTTCCATCACTTTGCCAACACCGGGCAACCTGCCTACCGGCAGGAGTGTCAGGAAATCAAAGGCTGCCGCCGGCTTGATCACATATTGGCCATTGGGCTTATTCCAGTCAGAAGCAATTTTTGCGAGAAATTTGTTGGGTGCAATACCGGCCGATGCTGTTAGTTGAGTTTCCTCATAAATAGCGTGGCGAATTTGCAAAGCTACTTCGGTAGCAGAGGCTAATTCGAGCTTGTTTTCGGTGACATCCAGATACGCTTCATCCAGCGACAAGGGTTCAATTAAATCGGTATGCCGCGAGAATATTTCACGCACATGTTTTGAAGCCGCTTTGTAGCGAACGAAATCAGGCGGCACAAAAATTGCGTCTGGGCATAAACGCTCGGCGCGTATTGCCGGCATGGCGGAACGGATGCCAAATTTTCGCGCTTCGTAAGACGCCGCGCAAACTACCGAGCGTGCACCACGCCATGCCACGACCACCGGTTTTCCGCGAAGACTGGCGTCATCACGTTGTTCAACCGAGGCGTAGAAGGCATCCATATCGACATGAACAATTTTTCTTAGTGACATCTGGCTTACTTTGGGCTAGCCATGCGTGGACTGCCTTTGCGACAGGCCTCTGAGCAATACTTTACTTCATCCCAGACATTCTGCCATTTCTTGCGCCAAGTGAAAGGACGTTGGCATACGAGGCAAGTTTTTTCTGGCAGGTTTGATTTGCCAATGGATTTATTGCTGGCGTTTTTCATGGAATCTTTTTATGAAAATCCAGAAAAGCGGCCAATACTGCGCCGGGGGCTTCGATTTGTGGATAGTGCCCAATGCCTTCGAGTCCGACAACATCGGCATTTGGAATCAATTGGCGATAGCGTTCGAGCAAATGTTGGCCCGAAACAGGGTCGTCGAGACCATTAATCAAGCGCAGGGGAATCGCACTGGTTTGCATCGCCTTTAACCAGCGCTCTCGGTGTTTGCGGCGTTCGGGAATATATTGCAGCAAACGGTGTGCCAGTCGATGACCGTTGTTTAATGCGACCAAATGCCAGAAGTCAGATAATTCAATAGCGCTGGGCTGGGTGTTAGCGCCGAATACGGCGGCAAAACTTTGATTGAATTTTTTCTCGTTCAATCCGCGCACGAGTATTGGCCCCAACGGCCCGCGTAGTAAAGTTTGAATTAAACGCGGACGATGCGCTTCCGGAAACAAACCGCCATTCAAAAAACAGATCGAACTGATAGTGTATGCCGCTTCAGGGTGAGAGATTTCATTACGAGCTAAACACTCCTGCGCGACGCTGTCGCCAAGATCATGCGCCAGAATATGTACTTGCTGAATATCCAGCGATACCAACAAGGCAGCAATAATATCGGCTTGTTCCAAAACAGAATAAGTGTGGCGACGCGGTTTGCTGGAAAAACCGAAACCCAATAAATCCAGACTGATAACCCGGAAATGTTTTGTTAGCGATGGCCACATTCGGTGCCAGTCAAACGATGCCGTCGGGAATCCGTGAATACATAATAAAACCTCGCCCGTGCCTTGCTCACGATAAAAAATGGCATGCTTTTGCCATTCAAAATAATGGCCAGACGCTTTCCAAAATTCCAAGGGTTTTGAAGTCATAGAATAGGTATTTGTTAAATAAAAATAACATTCATAAACATTGCTTGAAGATCGTACGTCAAAAATATTTAACGAAGATACGTAATCCTAGTGATTTATGGCAATTTATCCGATAAATCTGCCGTAAATGTGAATTGTGTCCGGTTTTCCGGAAGTGTCGCGTTCTTATACATGCCGCCGATACTTTGGTTGATGAATTAAAGTTCAGGTCGGCATCCCGGAATTTCATTAGGAGCTTTGTTGTGAAGAAAAGTATTGTCGTCTTATCACTTCTCGCATTCAGTATTACTGCCGCTATTGCAGCGACCAATCAATCAGGCCTAGTAAAAAAAATCACTCCGGCCCAGAAAAAACTTCAACTAGCCATACGAAATGAAGTGCGGCAATATTTGCGCACCGATGGCATGATCGAAGTGCCGAGCGTCACTAAAGCATCTGCCAGCACCAAAGCCGCTTACACCGATGAAGAGGTGGGCGATGCTAATTCTTATGGTCGTGCCGTTAATTTTATTGGTACCGTACAAAGCGGTGTATTGACCATCGCACCCGATTGCACGCCTGACCCAATGTTTCCACCTGGCCCTAAAGACAAGTGCGTTGTTCCTGATGTTAATGGATTTGCAAATATTAATTTCCCCGATATGGGTGCAGTATTAATTCCCGGGAAAAGTGCAAAATCGCTTTTCTGCCATTGGCAAACCCCGTTTGGAATTTCAATTTATAACAATTTAACGGGTGTATATCAGGGCCAAGCACGCACAACTTTCACTGCAACCTATAAAATAGAAAATGAAGTGCTAAACGACCCTACGTTGCTCGATCCAAACACCGGCTTGCCCTATGGCGGCTTTATCAGCACTGCATTGGGTGCCGTGCGTGATGGGCGTAGCTTGCAACCGGGCGAATCACAAGTGTTTCGCGACAACTACACACGGGTTTGTCTGGGTGGTTTGGTATCTAAACGTAACTTGATCGAAGGTTATGGTCTGAGCGAAGCTCAAGCAACTAAATTCTTCAAAAAAGATACCACGATTACGATAGGGATGATTGGCAGTACTCGCCATGTTAGCAACGGCAGCATGATTATCGGTACTCGTTTTGTAGGCGATTGATTCATTCTTAACCTCTCTCTCTCCAAGGAAGGAACAAAACGGCAGCCGAAAGGCTGCCGTTTTTATTTCTGATCGTGCAATAAATTCATGTAACAATTACTACATGACCGGAACGTTGTACTAATGCCCAGTAAAAATTCTTCAATGCCGGGTATTACCGCTATGTTAGCGGCGGTGTGCTTGTTTTCGTTAATGGATGCGGGCCTGAAATGGCTGTCGCCACATTATCCGGCGATTCAAGTGACGGCGATGCGGGCGATGGCATCGTTGCCGTTTGTTGTAGTGTATGTGTGGCTTCGGGGCAGTGCTGCCAGCTTGCTGAAAGTTCGTTGGAGCTTACATCTACTTCGTGGCGTACTCGGTATTAGCATGCTGGCCTTGTTCACCTATGGCATTAGAACCTTGCCTTTGTCTGAAGCCTATTCTCTTTTTTTCATAGCACCGTTGTTGATCACAGTGTTGTCAGTGCCCATGCTAAAAGAAAAAGTCGGTAAGGCGCGCTGGATCGCCATTTTCATCGGTTTATTGGGTGTCTTGATAGTGTTAAGGCCCAGCACGGAAAATCTGGTGTCCCTCGGCAGCCTCGCTGTCTTGGCAGCAGCCGTGTGTTATTCGATATCGGCTATTACCGTTCGTGTGTTGAGCCGAACTGATACTTCCGACAGCATGGTGTTTTGGGCGATGACGATGATTGCTATCGGTGCAGGCTGTATTGCAGCTCCGAACTGGCAAACGATTGAACAGCGACATTTCATGGTCTTGGCGGGTATTGGTATCACCGGTTTTTTTGGACAAGTAGCGATCACGGCCGCTTTTCAAAAAGGCGAAGCCTCGGTAGTGGCGCCTTTTGAATACAGTGCACTTGCCCTTGGTATGGGCCTGGATTGGTTGCTTTGGCAAACCCTGCCAGATGGCGTCGCACTGTTTGGCGCACTGGTGATCGTCGCAAGTGGTTTATATTTGATTCGTAAAGAAAAAACGCATGCGGAAGCAGAGCATCCTTAAGTCATCATTAGTGCGCCATCATTTTTTTGGAGAGTTTATGTGGATTTTTAGATCATTTATTGCCGGATTTATTTCTACCTTGATATTTCATCAAGGACTTTTTCATTTACTTTATCTTGCCGGAAAAATTCCCAAGCCAGCTTGGGATATGACCGCAACCCAGCCCTTGCATGTACCTGCCGTTATCTCACTGGCATTTTTCGGTGGTGTATGGGGCATAGCATTATGGGCAATGATTAAAAAACAATCGGGTTCACGGCAATGGTTATTAGCTATTTTTTTAGGCGCAGTTCTGCCTAGTGTAGTGGCCTTGCTGATCGTGTTCCCGTTAAAGGGCATGGCATTTGCGGCCAATTGGGATCCCAAAATGTGGCTCGGTGCTTTCCTGTTGAATGGTGCTTGGGGGCTGGGTGTGGTCTTGATCATGAAGGCTTTTGGAAAGAAGTAAGCCAACTCAAGCTGTCAACGGCTTGAGGTTTGTCGCGTTTTAGTAGGCAAGCCCAAGACCAACACAGAGAAACCCCATGAAAAAAGTAATTCCCCTTATTGCCCTCAGCGTGATGAGCATGAGCCTGTTTGCTGCAGCTCAAAGCCAAACGACTGACCGCAAAGCCCAAATGCAGGCCAAGGCGCAAGAACGCTTTCAGACATTGGATGCCAACCGTGACGGTAAGCTCAGTTACGTCGAACTTCAGAATAACCCGAAGCATCGTGAGCGTTTCGACAAAGCCGACCTGAACCATGACGGTGGCTTATCGCAAGACGAAATAAAACAAGGCCACCAAGAAAAGAAACGACAGCGTCAGGAACGTCTTGCCAAAGGCCATGAAAAAATGCAGGCTGTCCGACAAAAAATGCAGGCCTTGGATGTCAACAAGGACCAGGCTTTTACTCGCGCTGAATTAGGCAGTTCAATGCCGAAGTTGACGGAAAACTTCAGTATTATTGACGGCAACAATGACGGTAAAATTACCCGTGAAGAAATGAAGATTGCCCGTATGGCAATGCGGGCCGAGCGTCAATCGCAAGCAAAATAAATCTTTTCGTAGGAACGCTTGCTTGCTGCGCCCTGCGTTGTATCGTAGTGGCGCTTGATTGCTGCGCCCATTTGCGACAATGTTGACACAGGGCGCAGCAAGCAGCACCCCTACAACCGGCCAAATTTTAAAACTCACCTGGAATGGTATAGACCAACCGGTCTTGACTCGTGGGACCTTTACGGTCGGGAATAGTGCCTAAAAAAACCGGATCGATATTTTTCTCAGTCGTGGCATTCTTGAAGTACTGTTCATTCTCGCGTTTAAAAACAAAGATTCGTTTACCGGGCTTTTGGTCGAGCGCCTGACTCAAGGTCATATCGAATTGGCTGTCCGAAATGGTTTTTGTCTGTGGCTTGAAGCTGACCTTGTTGATCTGGGAACCTAAATATAGATGCAGGCCGTAGCGGGTCATGTCTTCGACGAAAATAATTTCACGGGGTGGTGTTTTAGTAAAAGCCAAGATTTTCTGGGCAAATACTTCTGGGTCTTTTTTGTGGTTGTAGCTGCTTAGGCCTAAGCGCATGCCTAATAAAACAACAATCCAGACCACCAGCCACGCGGCTTTGCGTGTGTTGAACTCGAATTTACTTAAAGCCTGGCCCAGTAATAAGGCGAACGGTGTAAACAAGGGCAAGACATAGAGCGGCATGCGCGAGCGCGAGAGAGAAAATATTACCAGCGGTAGTAATAACCACCACCACAGAAAACGCTGCTCACTGGTCTGGCTTGACCATGATTTGAGATTGCTCGCCATGCCACCGCCAGCCATTATTAGCCAAGGCAATGCACCTAATAAAAAGACCGGCAAATAGACTTTGAATGGGCCGTACCATTCCGGACTGCGCTGCATATTTTCATCTGCCAGACGAGCCACAACTTCATGCCCTATAAAATAGTCCAATAGGCCCGGATGTCTTTGAATCACAATGCCATACCAAGCCAGCCCAATGAGGGCAAAAGCCAGAAACCCAATGGGGCGTAAAAGTGCTTTCAAATCTTTTTGCTGCCAAAGCAAAAAAATAATCGCCATCAATGGCAATAAGCTGGGCGGCCCTTTGGCAAGAAAGGCCAAGCCAAAGCCGGCCCACATGGCATCCATCCAGAATTTCGATTTCTTCAAAAAGGCGTATTGCGTAAAACATAAAACCGCTAGCGTTTCACAGACGGCCAAAATAAAATCGGTACTGATGTAATTACCGGCCAGGAACGGAAACGGACTCGTCGCGAAGATAAGCGCCGGTAGCCAGGGTTTTTCCCGACAAAATACTTTGCCTAGCCGGAAAATCATTAATACGCTAAAGATATAGGCTAAGGCAATCGGCAATCTGACCGCCCAAGTATTGAAGCCAAAGGTTTTAACACTGGCAGCAATCGTCCAATAAGTTAAAGGTGGTTTGGTGAAGTGCAGGGATTCCGGGTGCCGGTGCAGGGAAATCCACTCGCCACTATCTGCAATATTTAGCGCGACATTGGTATAGCGACCTTCGTCGGGTTCAAACAGACTGCGGCTGCCCATAAAGGCAAGGCCCAGTAAGCTTGCTAACAAAAAAAGACTGAGGAAGGGCCGATGTCTAAAAAAATTCATAGGAAAACTCTTTGCGCAATGGCCAAGGATAAGCCATTTTAGCGATAAACGAGCCCCAACACGCTTTTTTGGCGCCAGACAATCATAGGCCTGAGCAGTATTTTTCATAGGCCATGACGAAAGTCATTGCTGCCAAAGGCACATGTGAATATTGAATCCGAAATCTATGCTGGCATTGTCAAACACCGCCGCATTACCAAGGGGAGTCGCATGAAACGTCTGGCACTGATCACTGCACTAAGTTTTGCAGCTTCGTTTTCCGCACATGCGGAGTCGCTGGAATGTAATTTTGAAAGTAATTATGAATTTTCGCAACAGGGTCGCACGCTGATTTTTTCGCGTGATACCGCCCCTGGAAAGCGCATCATGATTCAAGACGGCAGAATGGTGATTGATGGCAAAGAACTCAAGCTCAGTAGCAACGACAAGGCACGTATCACGGAATTTGAGCATGAAACCCGGTTATTAATCCCGCAATTCAAGCTGATTACAAGTGAAGCCATTGATATTGCCTTCAGCGCCCTGATTGAAGTTTCGCGTGGGTTAAACGGCGAGCAAAATAACCCAACGCTTAAAAAACTCCAGAATGCCCAAATAGCCTTGCATAACTCATTGAGCAAAAATCCCGCAGTACTCTTTAACGACGACATTGATGGAAAAATCATCGAACCGATCGTGACCGATTTTGTTCCAGATGTTGTCGCTGCCGCCGTCAAGCAGGCATTGTCGCTGGCATTCAGCGGCGACGATGCAAAAGCTAAAGCGTTTGAAGTGCGCATGGACAAGATGGGCAAAGAAATCGAAACCAAAGTCGAAGCGCGTGCCAAAAAACTCGAGCCCTTGGCGCAAGCCATGTGCACTCGGGTCAGAAATATGGACAAAATTGAAGACAGTATTAGCGTGCGTTTAAATAACCAACAGAAAATAAATTTACTCGACGTCAAAGCGCCTTAAATACATCTGCCTATCGCTCGGCATCTGTCCCCGGATGTCGGCTTTACACCCTCTTGCCAATGGTAAGAGGGTGTTTTTTTATTAGCCGGTTTTTTAATCCTGCCCGTGCTTTCAACCGCGTAGGGGCGCCTGCTTGTCGCGCTCGTATCCTCGACAATCTGATATTAGGGCGCAGCAAGTAGGCGCCCCTACAGCGCGCAAGCCCAAAACTTGGCGACAATGGCCCTGACAGGCGACAATGTGCGCTTACGCCATTGAGGCGGGAGGGTTGTATGTCTGTATTGCAAGAAGCAAAGGTGCCTGACATTGGCGGTAGCAAGGGCGTTCCCGTGATCGAAGTCTTGATAAAAGTGGGCGATAGCGTCAAAAAAGATCAGGGCTTGATTACGCTGGAATCAGACAAAGCCACAATGGAAGTACCGGCGCCATTTGCGGGTATTGTGCGCGAGCTTAAAGTCAAACTCGGCGATGAAATGTCAGAGGGCGATGTTGTCGCACTGATCGAAATATCGGATGAAGCCGCGGCCTTGCCAGTCGCCGTTGCAGCGCCAGCGCCCGCCATCAAAGAAGACGCGCCGAAAAAAATAGAACCCGTAGTACCCGTACCAGTTGCTACGGTGCCAACACCGGTAGTTGCTGCAATGCCTGCAAACAATCCTGTTCGTACGCCGCCGATTAGTTTTGATGCCGACGGCTTGATGCCTGCCAATGTGCCCTATGCGAGTCCTTCCGTGCGGGTATTTGCCCGCGAACTGGGCGTTGAATTATCGAAAATAAAAGGTAGTGAGCGCGGCGGGCGTATTTCAAAAGCCGATGTGCAGCAGTTTGTTAAAGTTGCTTTGGTTTCGGGTAGCGCAAATTCAGGTAGTGGCTCAGGTTTGAATTTAATTCCCTGGCCGCAAGTAGATTTTGCCAAATACGGCGCGATTGAATCATTGCCGTTATCACGCATCAAAAAAATTTCCGGAGCGAATCTTGCGCGTAACTGGGCGATGATTCCGCACGTCACGCAGAATGACGAAGCCGATATCACCGAAATGGATTTGTTCCGCAAGAAACTTGCTGAAGAACACAAGGACGTTAAAGTCACACCGCTGGTTTTCATGATGAAAGCAGTGGTCGCCGCATTAAAAAAATATCCGAACTTCAATGCATCGCTGGAAGGCGATAACCTGATCCTGAAGAAATATTTTAATATCGGTATTGCAGTCGATACCCCGGACGGTTTGGTCGTGCCGGTCATTGGTGATGTTGATAAAAAAGGCTTGCTTGAATTGGCGCAGGAACTTGCTGTAATGAGCGCCAAGGCGCGCGATAAAAAACTCGGCCCGAATGATATGCAGGGCGGTTGTTTTTCGATTTCATCACTCGGTGGTATTGGCGGCACCGGCTTTACGCCGATTATCAATGCGCCTGAGGTTGCCATTCTTGGCGTTTCGAAATCACAAATCAAACCGGTCTGGAATGGTACGGAATTCCAGCCGCGCTTGATGTTGCCATTGTCATTGTCCTACGACCACCGTGTTATTGACGGTGCTGCCGCGGCAAGATTTGCAAGTTTCCTGACCCGGTCGCTGGCCGATTTACGCCAGTTATTGCTGTGATTATCGAAGGCATAACAATATGAGCAGCATCGAACTAAAAGTTCCGGATATTGGTGGTAGCACCAAGGTCCCAGTGATTGAAATATTGGTCAAGCTTGGCGACACGATTAAAAAAGATCAGGGTCTGCTGACCCTTGAATCGGACAAGGCCACGATGGAGGTACCGGCGAGTGCTGCCGGTGTCGTGAAGGAATTGCGCGTGAAACTTGGCGATCAATTGTCCCAAGGTGATGTCATTGCGATTGTGGAATCTGATGAAGCAGTGGTTGAAAAACCTGCTCCGGCTTCTGCGCCCGCTGAAAGTAAAGCACCGGCTCCTCTTGCTGTAGCTGTTGCAACTCCGGTCGGCGTTGCCAAAGACAATGCCGATATTTCCTGTCAATTAGTCGTGCTTGGCGCTGGCCCTGGCGGCTATACCGCCGCTTTCCGCGCGGCTGATTTGGGCATGGACGTAGTGCTTGTGGAACGCTATGCACAATTGGGCGGTGTTTGCCTGAATGTCGGGTGCATTCCATCCAAAGCACTATTGCATGCGGCAGAAGTCATTGAAGAAGCAAAACATGCCGCCGATTACGGCGTGAGTTTTGGTGAAGCGAAAATTGATCTAGCGAAACTGCGCACTCATAAGGAAAAAGTGGTGGGCACTCTGGTCAGTGGCTTGACCAGCATGGCGAAGCAAAGAAAAGTACGCTCAGTCACCGGTACCGGCAAATTCATCTCGCCCAATCAACTGGAAATTGAAACGGATACTGGCAAGCAGACATTGGGTTTTCAGCAATGCATTATTGCCGCAGGTTCGCAGCCGGTAAAGTTGCCGGGTTTCCCGTGGGAAGATCCACGCGTAATGGATTCCACCGATGCCTTGATGCTGCATGATATTCCGAAAAGTTTACTGGTAATCGGTGGCGGCATTATCGGCCTGGAAATGGCGACGGTGTATCGCGCCTTAGGCAGTGAAGTGATCGTGGTTGAACTGGCTGAGCAGTTGATGCCGGGCGCCGATAAAGACTTAGTCAAGCCATTGGCGGATCGTTTGAAAAAAACCGGTGTCGCGATTCATCTTAAAACCAAGGCGGCCAAGGTCGAAGCAAAAAAAGACGGTATTCATGTTGGCTTTGAAGGCGTGGGGCCGGAAAAAACCGTGTTTGATCGCGTGCTGGTAGCGGTTGGCCGCACGCCAAACGGTGGCAAGCTCAATGCGCCGCTGGCAGGGGTTACAGTTTCTGATCGCGGATTTATTCCGGTCGATCGGCAAATGCGTACTAATGTGCCGCATATTTTTGCGATTGGTGATTTAGTCGGTAACCCCATGCTCGCTCATAAATCGACTCATGAAGGTAAGCTCGCGGCCGAAGTGGCCTCGGGTGAAAAACGTGAATGGGTAGCACGGGTCATTCCATCGGTGGCCTACACCGATCCGGAAATTGCCTGGGTCGGTGTGACCGAAACCGAAGCGAAAGAAAAAAATCTCAATATTGGCGTGGGTAAATTCCCTTGGGCTGCCAGTGGTCGTGCGATTGGCATTGGCCGTACCGAAGGCTTCACCAAATTGATTTTTGATGAAGCTACGCATCGCATTATTGGCGGCGGCATTGTGGGTCTGAATGCCGGTGATTTGATTTCCGAAGTGGTGCTGGCCATTGAAATGGGCTGCGAAGCAGGTGATATTGGCCACAGTATTCATCCGCACCCGACTTTGGGCGAATCTATTGGCATGGCGGCCGAAGTGTACGAAGGCACCATTACCGATTTGTATATTCCTAAAAAGAAATAAAGTCCGACCTTAAAAAAAATGAAAGAACTCGTGAAAAAAACCAAGGGGTGATGCAATGTTAATCAGTACCGGTTTATTTTTCTGCGGATTATTGGTGTTGTTATTGGGTGGCGATTCTGCGGTCAAAGGGCTTGCCGGATTGTCGCAGCGGTTGGGCTTGTCCGGCTTCAAAACCGGCGTATTGATGATGTTGTTTGCGACATCCGTTCCGGAATTGGCTGTCAATGCTTATGCGATTTTGAACGGGCATCCCGAGATTGCGCTGGGAAATGCGGTGGGCAGCAATATCGTTAATATCGGCTTGACACTTGGCCTAGCCGCCATTTCGGCGCCGTTACTTCTAAGCATGCGTTCGCTGGCGTTACAAATTGTTTTTCTGCTGGTTGCTACTGGAGCCGTATTGCTGCTGGGTCTGGATGGTGAGTTACAGCAATGGGAAGGCGGACTGTTATTGCTGGCTTTCATCGTTGCGGTGTTTATCATCATGCAACGATCCGGCAACGAGGCGATTGAAGTTCAAAAAGAAGTAACAGAAGCCTTCGAAACCAATACTTCTCCGGCGATGAATGCGGTACGAATTCTGATGGGCGCGGGCTTGCTATTTTTCGGTGCAAAACTGGTGATTGATGCTGCACCGGCCATTGGTTTGTCTCTGGGTTTCGGTCATTTATTAACAGGTCTGACCGTTGTCGCCATTGGCACGGCATTGCCGGAAGTCGTGATGGCGATTCTGGCTGCACGTAGTGGCAAAGCCAATCTGGTAGCGGGCCTGGCAATTGGTGCTTGCCTGTTTAATTTATTGTTTATTGTTGGCGGCATGGCGCTGCTTAACCCATTGATAATACCGGCTTCGTTTGTCGGATTTGAATTGCCTGCCGCAATGGCTTTCACGCTAGCTTTGTACCCGATTCTGGGTGGTGATTTACGAATCAACCGAAATGAAGGATTTATATTGCTCGCTTTGTTTCTGTCTTGGCTCGGATTCGAGTTGTTAAAGGTCTGGGCATAATTATTTGTCGTAGGAGGCCGCTTGCGGGCGACGTTAATTCGACTTTCATTGGCAAACGGCATTTACAGTTCTTGTCTGTATCAAAGTCGCCCGCAAACGGCATTTACAGTTCTTGTCTGTATCAAAGTCGCCCGCAAGCGGCCTCCTACGATAATTATTCAATGAAACGCTACCCAGCAGGCGACGGATAATACGATTACACAAAGCACATCCATCACAGCGCCTTCCCTGATCATCTGGCGTGTGCTAACGCGGCCTGTGCCGTATGCGATGGCGTTAGGTGCCGTAGCCACTGGCAGCATAAAACCGACGCTGGCGGCCAATACAGCCGGATACATCAATAGGGCAGGTTCGACATCAATCGCTTTTGCCGTCGCTGCC
>Ga0105044_10004091_pt1 | contig 20038 bp, 17 predicted proteins | sample MAT01_FD_78092 | JGI IMG/M metagenome (GOLD analysis project Ga0105044, IMG submission 78092) | Freshwater microbial communities from Lake Fryxell liftoff mats and glacier meltwater in Antarctica - MAT-01 | ecosystem: Environmental > Aquatic > Freshwater > Ice > Liftoff microbial mat | place...
GGGGGCGTGGGCGCACGTGATTCTTGGGTGCTACGACCTTGGTTGCTTTGGACCAAGGTTAGGGGGATCGGCTGCTTCGGGATATTGAACACGGACACACGACCTTTCCGCAGGGCGGGAAGGGTCGTGGCACGGGCTGGACTGCGCTCCTCAGCGGCGCGGGTTGCGGGCGCTGTTGGGGTCGCGGCGGGCCGGGGGCTTGGGCGGGAAGGGGCTGCGACGGGGCCCGGCCGGGATGCCAGCGTCGGGCGGGGGGCTGGTGGCGTCGGCCAGCGGCTCGGCGGCGGGCTCGCGCGCGGGTACTTCGGTCGTGACGGCGGGCGCGGGGGGCGTGGCGGGGGCGGGGGCTGGTTGTCCGTCGAGCACGCGGGCGAAGACCAGCCGGCCGGCGGTGGTCTGCATCGAGCCGGTGACGAGCAAATCGACCTGGGAGCCGATGTGCTGGGCCCCGGCGTCGACCACGACCATTGTGCCATCGTCGAGGTATCCGACGGCCTGCGCGGGCTGCTCGCCGGGCTTGACCAGGCGGAGTGAGAGCTGCTCGCCCGGGATGAGGGCGGGCTTGAAGGCGTTGGCGATCTCGTGGAGGTTCAGGGCCGTCACGCCGTTGATCTGGGCGATGCGGGCCAGGGCGAGGTCGGTGGTGACAACGCGGCCCGAGAGCTGCTTGGCGAGCTCGACGAGCATGAGGTCGACGCTCATGGCGGTGGTGGTGACGCGGCTGTCGTCGATGGAGACGTCGAGAGTGCCCAGGCGCTGCAGGCGGGTGACGACGTCGAGCCCGCGCCGGCCGCGGGCCCGCCTGAGCTTGTCGTGCGAGTCGGCCAGGAGCTGGAGCTCGGCGATGACGAAGCGCGGGATGACGATGGGGGTCTGGATGAGGCCGGTCGCGCAGATCTCGGCGATTCGGGCGTCGATGAGGGCGGAGGTGTCGAGGATGTTGGGCTTGATGCCGCGGGTCTGCCGGGCGAACTCGACGTATGGGATGACGAGTCGGAAATCGTCCTGGGTCTGGAGGACGCTCGAGACGCCCAAATAGCACAGGGCCATGCCGAGCATGACCTTGAACATCATGAGCGGTGCGGCGATGGGCTGGGTGTTGGGGACCCAGGCGGCGACGAGCACATCGATGACGGCGGCGACGGCGGCGGTGGCGAGCATGCCGCCGAGGGTGCCGAAGAAGATCGCCGAGATCGTCGAGAGCTTTTTGTTGGGCGTGAACAGGTCGATGAGCAGGGCGACGCAGAACAGGAAGATGGCGACGGCGACGGGGACGTACCACTGCTGGGCGAAGGCCGCGTCGCCGCCCCCGCCGCCGGCGACCTGCTGGGCCTGGATGGTGAGCAGCGCGGCGACGGTGGTGATGAGCACGAGGAACCCGCCGCGGACGAAGCGGAGGATGCGGACGCGCTGCTGCGCGGCGACCTGGAAGGGGTTGGGCAGGGCGGGCGCGCCCACGGGGATCATGGCCGCGGCATCGGCCTGGCGGTCTTGGGCATCGGCGGGGCTATGGGCGTTGGGGAGGCTTGGAGGCATGGGAGAGGGTATGAAGGCGGGAAGAGTTGCTGGACTGTTCGCGGCGGGGGGCGGGCGGTTGCCGGGCGCGGGCGTGGAAGGGTTCGGAACGGGGGGTGTGGTTGCTATGATCGGGCCGCACTCCCCCCGATCGACGGCCGGGCCCGGTGCACGGGCGTGGCCGTGAACCTGGTCAGGGCTTGACCGCAGCAGCCATAAGCGGTCCGTGCCCGGTGCTGCCGGTGTCCTGGCCGTCGATCGGGGGGAGTGCCTGGCTGGCGGCCTGTAGGTCTGCCTCTTCTCCCATAGATCGGGACAGGACAGCCCGAGCGAAGCGAAGGCATTTAAGTGTGCGTGCGGCCCGGCGTTGGCCCGCTCCCGGGTTCCTCGCTCTCACTCAGTCTCGCTCCGCTCGACATCCCTCTCCCGCAGGCGGGAGACGGGGCTATATCCTCCGCATATGGCCTACACCGTCCTCGCCCGGCGCTATCGCTCGACGTCGTTTGACGAACTGGTCGGCCAGGAGGCGATCTCGCGGACGCTCCGGGCGGCGATTACGCATAATCGCGTGGCCCACGCGTATCTCTTTACCGGGACCCGAGGCGTGGGCAAGACGTCCACGGCCCGGATTTTCGCCAAGGCGCTCAACGCCGTCGACGAGAAGGGGCGCGAGGACCCAGAGATCGCGGCGGCGATCATGAAGGGGCAGGACACCGACGTGATCGAGATCGACGCGGCGAGCAACTCGAAGGTCGAGGAGACGCGGGAGCTGATCGCCAACAGCGTGTACCGCCCGCTGCGGGGCCGCAAGAAGGTCTACATCATCGACGAGTGCCACATGCTCTCGACGGCGGCGTTCAACGCGCTGCTCAAGACCATGGAGGAGCCGCCCGAGCACGTGGTATTCATTCTCTGCACCACCGAGACGCACAAGGTCCCCGCCACGATCCAGAGCCGCTGCCAGCGGTTCGACTTCAGGAACATCCCCACGGCCCGGATCGTCGAGCACCTCACGCAGGTCATCAAAGGCGAGGGGGCAACGGCCGAGCCCGAGCTGGTCCACCAGGTCGCGCGGCTGGGCAACGGGTCGATGCGGGACGCGCTGAGCCTGCTGGACCGGCTCATGGCGGCGGGCGAGAAGAAGCTCACCGTCGCGCTGCTGGAGAGCCTGCTCGGGTTGCCCGACCGGGAGATCGTGCTGTCGCTGATCGGGGCGATCGCCGGGTCGGACCCGGCCGGAACGCTAAAGCAGGCCGACACGCTGCTCAAGCGGGGCGTCTCGCCCGAGCAGCTGCTGGGCGACCTGGCCGACCGGCTGCGCGACCTGATGGTCATCTGCGCCTGCGGGCCGGAGACCGACCTGGTCGACCTCGGGGAGGAATCGCGGCGGAGGGCGGTTGAGATGGCGGCGCGGTTTGATGCGCCGGGATTGACGCACCTGATCGCCATCTGCGACGCCGTGGCCCGGAACGCCAAGAGCACCTCAAACCCGCGGGCGATGCTCGACGCGGCGCTGGTGCGGCTGAGCCTGAGCGAGAAGTTCGCCGACGCGACGGCACTCCTGAGCGGGCGGGTGCACAGCCCGGGAGCACGGGTGGGCGCGGGGGTCGGGGCGGGGGTCGGGGCAAAAAAATAGTTGGGGCGGCCGGGCCGAGCGCCTCGGCCGACCCTGTGGACGATCAGGCTCAGACGCCGGCGGCCCCGCGCGACCGTGGCGAGGCCGAGCGGCCCGCCGAGGTTGCGGGCGAGCCGTCGCGGGCGGCGATGGTTCACCCGTCGATCACCGACGCGGCATTGATCGCTCGCTGGCAGAGCGTGTCCCGGTCGGCCGCGGAGCTCGGGCCGGTGCTCCGCGGCGTGGTGACCAACTGCACGCTCGTGCGGTTCGCGGGCGGCAAGGCCGTGCTGGAATGCCCGGACCGACTTCGGCCGGCGGCGGTCAAGCAGGCGGCGAAGCTCGGCGAGCTGTTCGGCCGCGAGATGGGAACGCCGATCGTGGTCGAGATCTTCGACCCCGCGGCCGAGCAGCCAGCGACGACCGACGACGGGAGCGGCGCGGGCGATGCCAGTGACGCGGCGGCGGCTGCGAGCCCGGAGGCGGGCGCGACGGCCGGGGGAGATATCGCCGGGGTTCGTCCGGACCCGATGATGGCGACCGAGCATCCGCTGGTGAAGCAGGCGGTGGAGCTGTTTCAGGCTCGGGTGGTCGATGTGCAGCCCCGCAAGGGCTAGGGCGCACGGGCGGGCCGTTTGGCGGTCGCTTCCTAGCATCGGGCATGGCTTCACGCGTCGTCATTACCGGCATGGGACTCATCACGCCCCTGGGCTTCGGGGCCGAGACGGTCTTCGAGCGGCTGCTCTCGGGGGCGTCGGGCGTCGGGCGGGTGTCCCGGTACGACGCGGCGACGTTCAAGACCAACTTCGCCGCGGAGGTCAAGGAGTTTGATCTGCGGGCGTTCATGGGCGACGAGGCTGCGGCCCACCTTGGCGCGGGCGTTTCGACGCAGTTTGCCCTCGCGGCGGCGAAGCAGGCGTTCGATCAGGCCGGTCTGTCGTCGGCCAAGGACCTGAAGCGGCGGCGCTTCGGGATGTATCTGGGTGCGGGCGAGGGCTCGCTGGACTTTGAGAACTACGCCGCGGCCCATGTCGAGGGCTGGGACGCTCAGAACCGGCGGCTGGACACGGCCAAGTGGGCCCGCTCGGCGTATGCGCGGATGGACGCGGACCGCGAGCTCGAGCAGGAGCCGCAGATGACGCTGGCGCACGTAGCGAGCGCCTTTGGCTGCCGGGGGCCGAGCAGCAACTGCATGACGGCGTGCGCCGCGAGCACGCAGGCGGTGGGTGAGGCGTTCGAGATCCTGCGCCGAGGCGACGCGGACGTCATGTTCGCCGGCGGGGCCCATTCGATGATCCACCCGCTGGGCATGACCGGATTCATCCGCCTGACGGCGATGAGTCGGAGGAACGACACGTATCAGACCGCGGCCCGCCCGTTCGACGCGACGCGCGACGGGTTCGTCATGGGCGAGGGGGCGGCCATGCTGGTGCTGGAGACCGAGGCCCACGCCATCGCCCGAGGGGCACGACCCTTGGCCGAGATCGCCGGCTATGGCTCGACGGCCGACGCGTTCCGCATCACCGATATCGCCCCCGAGCACCGCGGGGCACAGGGCGCGATGCAGCAGGCGCTCCGTCAGGCGGGCATCAACCCGCGCGAGCCCGGGGCCGATGGTCGCCCGCCGGTGCAATATGTCTGCGCCCACGGGACGGGCACGAAAGAGAACGACAAGCTGGAGACGGCGGCGGTCAAGGCCGTTTTTGGCCCGCTGGCGTCGCGGGTGCCCGTTTCGAGTGTCAAGAGCATGATGGGCCACCTGATTCAGGCCGCGGGGGCGGCGGGGACGATCGTGTGCGTGCAGAGCATCCGCACGGGGAAGATCGCGCCGACGATCAATCTGCACAACCCCGACCCCGAGTGCGATCTCGACTACGTCGCCAACGGAGCGCGGGACGTCAACGCCCAGGGGGGCGTATCGGTCTGTTTGAACAACTCTGCGGGCTTCGGGGGGCAGAACGACACCGTGTGCGTGCGGAAGTACGGCTGATCCGGCGTCCGATTGCTGGCCCGTGCAGGGAATCCGTGGCAGAGTTCACGCGTTGTCGCCGGTGGCCATGCCGGCCTGGTCCGGCCCGGTCCCAGCTCCCTCTCTCACGCTCACTCACGCTGGCCATAGCGGGCCGGAAGGATGATCCCGATATGTTCCGAGTGCTCGCGCTCGCGGTCGCTGCGATCGTTGTTTCGCCGATGGCCCAAGCCGCCACGGTGCAGCTGTCGCCGGTCGCCGATAACACGCTCTTTGAAGACGAGGGCGGAGCGCTCTCCAACGGCGCGGGGGAGTACAGCTTCGTAGGCGTGACGGCGATGAACCTCCGCCGCCGGGCCCTCACACGCTTCGACTTCTCCTTGATCCCGGCCGGCTCGACCATCACGGGGGTCACGCTCCGCCTGAACATGTCCCGCGGGGTGTCGAGCCCGACGATCGTCACGCTCCACCGCGCCCTGAGCGCCTGGGGCGAGGGAACCTCCGACGCAGAGAACGAGGAAGGCACCGGCGCACCCTCCACCCCCGGCGACGCGACCTGGAAGCACACGGTCTTTAACACCGCGACCTGGACCACGCCCGGCGGCGATTTCGACCAGATCATCGCCAGCGCCGTTAACGTCGGCGGGACCGGCTTCTACACCTGGCCCAGCACGCCTCTGCTGGTCGCCCAGGCCCAGGCGATGCTCGACGCGCCGGTGGGCAACTTCGGCTGGCTGCTCCTGGGTGACGAATCGAGCTCGCCAACCGCCAAACGCTTCGACACGCGGGAGAACGCCGCCGCGGGCAACCGCCCGGTGCTGAGCGTCGACTATGTGATCCCCGCGCCGGGGTGCACAGCGCTGCTCGGAGGCGCGGCGCTCTTGCTGGGACGGCGGCGACGGCGCGGGATCGTGTGAAGGGTGATCACGCGGGGGTCAGTATTCGTAGTCGGTCGGCCCGCCGCGGGAGTCGACCTTGGCCAGCTCGGCAAGCCCGGGGGCGACCAGTGTGCCCGCGGCGACGGCGGCGACGAGCACCGCAACCCAGCCGATCAGGGTGCGACGGTCCGACAGCGGCGTGCGCGCCGCCGCGAGGGCGGTGAGCAGGGCAGCGACGGGCACGCCGGCGAGGCCCAAGGCAAGCCACGGGGGCGTGCTTGCGTAGGCGTTTCCGGCCGTGAGCAGGGCGGCAAGGAGGGCGACGGCGACGCCGATCGCCGGGGGTGCAAGCATCGCCGACCGCCGGAAAACGATCACGATCAGCATCCCCACGAGGGCCGCCCCGAGGCCCAGGCCCAGCAGTCCGACCTTCGAGCCGCCGGTGCCCAGGACGGCCGCGCCGGTGGCGAAGGCCAGACCGGTGAGCACCGCGGCGCTTGCGATTCGGTGCCCGCGAGCGAGCAGGGCCGAGAGCGAGAGGGTGGCGACGGCGCAGGCGGCCGCGATCGCGCCGAGCGTCAGGAGCTTCTGGAACAGCGGAGCAGTTCCGCTGAGGCCCAGCGCCGGAGCCGCGACGACGCTCGCGGCCAAAGTGCCGAGAACACCCGCGAGTGCCCAGGCGAACCGGCCGCGAGCCGCGATGATCAGGCCGAGCGCCGCCAAGCCCCCCACCGCCACCAGCACGCTGGCGACCCGCAGGCGGCCATCGCTGGAGAGCATGAGTGATTGCACCGCGCCGACGATGCCGCGCTGGCTGACGACGCTCGCCAGCCCCAAGGCAGCGATGGCCCCCGCAGCGGCCAGCACGCCACCGCCCGCACCGGCGTCGGCATCGGCGCGGCGAGGCCGGAAGGTGAACAACGCCGCGAGAAGACCGATGGCGCCGGGGGCCAGCAGGCCCAGCACGAGCATGCGGGTTTGTGCATCCAAAGGCGAACTCCGGCAGTGGCGGGATCGCGGCGGGCGATGGCCGCGAGGGGATGCGGAACCGGCCCGGGCCGGCTCTCGCCGGCGCGGGTCGGAAGGAGAGTTGAGTTCAGTTCTGAACGCCCTGGAGCGAGACGATCAGGCCGACCTCGTCGGAGAGGGGGCCGACCATGTAGTCGTTGCCGAAATCGGAACGCTTGAAGGTGGCCTTGGCCTCGAAGCCGGCGATGGGCTTGCCGCCGCGGTTGGTGCCCGAGCCGGTGGGCGTGATGCTGACCTCGACGGGCTTGGTCAGCCCGCGGAAGGTGAGCTGGCCCGTGCCGGTGAAGGCGTCGCCGGACTTGGCGAGCTTGTCGGCCTTGAAGGTGATGGTGGGGAACTCCTTGGCGGAGAAGAAGTCGTTGCCAGTGACGTGCTCGTCGCGCTTCTTGTTTCCGGTGTCGACGCTGTCGGCCTTCACCGAGACGTCGATGGTCATGCCGTCGCCCTCCATCGAGAACTTGCCGGAGATGTCGTTGAACCGGCCGTAGAAGAACGAGGTGTTCATGTGCTTGATGCGGAAGAGCACGCTCGAGTGGACGGGGTCGGCGGTGAACACGCCGCCAGACTTGGCGGCGGCCGCGCCCTGCGCATCGGCGCTGGACTGGGTGCCGGCGGTCACGGCGAGCATGGCGGCGGAGAGGGCCAGGGCCGAGAGCATGGTCACGAGGGCGGTCTTCTTCATCGGGGCGGTCCTTTCTTGAGGGGTGCTGGGTGGATCAACGGTACCAGGGCGGGCGGGAGGCCGGCGGTGGAGGCTGGCCGGGGTCAACAGTCATCGGCCGATGACTGTTGCCACAATCAACGGTACCACGACAACTACCGCCCGGCAACCCCGGGGTTGCACCCGCCGGACGCCGATCGCCGACCGGCACGGCCCCCCGCCCCTGCCCGCCCGACGGGCAACATCCGGGCCGGGGACGACGTTCCCGATGCGGGCGGCAACAATCGCAGCATGACCACCGCGCACCCGTCCGCCCAGGCGGCCCCGAGCCCCCCCCACTCCGCCCCGCACGCCCAGGTCTTCGACCGGCGGGCCGATGCGCTGCTGGCCCAGCTGGATTCCGGCGGCCTTTACAAGCACCTGCAGATGATCGGTTCGCCGATGGACGCGGTCATCAAGCTGCGGCAGCGCGACGGGAGCTTCCGCGACACGCTCTGCTTCTGCTCCAACAACTATCTGGGCCTGGCCAATCACCCCGAGGTAGTCGAGGCCGGAGTTCGCGGTCTGCGGGAGTTCGGCGCGGGCACGGCGAGTGTGCGCTTCATCTGCGGCACGTTCTCGCCCCACGAGACGCTCGAGGCCTCCATCGCTCGCTACATGGGCACCCAGGCCTCGTACACGTTCGTCAGCGCCTGGACGGCCGCCGAGGCGCTGTTTCCGACGCTCTGCGAGCCGGGCGACATCATCATCTCCGACGAGCTCAACCACGCCTGCATCATCGATGCGATCCGGCTGGCGACGGTGGTCAAGAAGGGTGTGCACAAGGCCGTGTACCGCAACAATGTGCTCGCTGGCGAGAAGTCGCTCGAGGAGGCCCTGCAGAAGGCACGGGCCAATCCCGATGTCACCGGTCAGGTCTGGGTCGTGACCGACGGCGTGTTCTCCATGGAGGGCTCGATCGCCGACCTCCCGACGATGCGGGGACTGTGCGACCGCTACGGGGCGATGCTCGTGGTCGACGACTCGCACGGCCACGGCGTGATGGGCAAGCTCGGGCGCGGTACCCACGAGCACTTCGGGATGATCGACAGTCTTGACAGCCCGCCGGTCGCTGGAGAGACGGTTCGGCAACCCGCGCCGGACGAGCGGGCCGCCCAGGGCCGCGTCGATCTGTTCACCGGCACGCTCGGCAAGGCCTTGGGCGGCGGCGCGGGCGGCTTCGTCGCCGGTTCCAACCGCGCGATCGAACTGCTGATCCAGCGGGGCCGCCCGACGCTCTTCTCAAACGCCCTACCCATCACCGTCGCGTGCTCGGCCGACAAGGCCATAGAGATCACCCTGCGCGAGCCGCAGCGGGTCCAGCGGCTCAAGGACAATGTCGCCTACGCCCGCACGAAGCTCAAGGACGCGGGCTTCGAGGTCCTCGCGTCGCCCACGGCGATCTGCCCCATCATCGTCCACGACACGGCCAAGGCCATCGCCATGAGCAAGCGCCTGCTGGAACTGGGCGTGTTCGTCATCGGTTTCGGCTACCCCGTCGTGCCCGAAGGCCACGCCCGTCTGCGGTGCCAGATCTCCGCGGCCCACACGCATCAGCACGTCGATGCGCTCGTCGACGCGCTCAAGAAGCTGTGATCGAGCGCCGCGAGACCGCCGTGCCGCGAGCTTTCCTGCCACGAGGAAAGATCGTGTGCCTTTGTCGGCTCCGCAGGCTTGGCAGCACGACTCGGCGACCTACGCCGCCACGCGCCGACCCGCGACGACGCGAACGTCCACGCTCGTCAGCAGGCTCAACAGGGCCCGCACCACGGCCCGATCGAGCCCGCCGGCGTTGGCCTGCCGCACGACCTTGCTCATCGCGGCCTCGGGCGACAGGCCCGGGCGATGGGCCCGGTCTTCGCACATGGCCAGCAGCACGTCGCAGGCGCTGACGAGCCGGGCCAGGTCGTGGACCTGCTCGCCCCGGGCCCGGGTGGGATACCCCGTGCCGTCCAGCCGCTCGTGGTGCTGGTAGACGGCGATCTGCACGCTCTCGGGCAGGGCAGCCTCGCGGGTGCTTGCGCGGACGCGCTCGAGCATCGCGGCCCCGTAGACCGCGTGCCGCCGCAGGGCGTTGTGCTCTTCCTCGGTCAAGGGGCGGTCGAGGGCCCGGATGTTGGTCGGCAGCACCGTCAGGCCGACGTCGCACAGCAGCCCGGCCAAGGCCGCGGCGCGCACATCCTCTCGCGACCAGCCCATCCGGATCGCCACGCCAATCGCGAGAACGCCGACGCCCAGCGCATGGCCCACCAAGGCATCGACGCCCCGGGCCGCGCCCAGCGCGAGCCGTGCGGCCAGCCGCGGGTCGCCGGCCAGATCGTCCAGACATTCATCGATCAGCGCGTCCAGCGGCGCCGTGGTGATCGTGCCGCCCGAGGCTAATCGGGCGTAGGCCTGCGCAAGGATCGCGCCGCGGCCGTCCCGCCAGTCATGAAGAGCCGCGGCGTTCATCATGGCGAGCGGCGCAACCAGCCGCCCGCGCGTCGCCCGCACCGACTCGCCCGGGATCTCGGGCTGTATGCGGTAGTTCAAACGGCTCCAGCGGGCCTGCCGCTGGACCACCGCGGCGTCGGCGTTCCGACGGATCTGGGCCCGGACCTTGGCCAGTTCCCGATCGATCCGCCACTGACGCTGGGCCACGCGGCGCTCGCCGAGCTCGCCCGCGGCGACCTCGACCAGCGGCACCAGGCGCGTGCCGGCCTCGATCGCCTCCTCGCCGATCCGGCCCAGGCTCAGTTCCACTCCCGCGGCCTCGGCCAGCGCGATGGCCGGCTCGGACAGCGGCTCGAACGCGCGGAGCAGCACCCGGCCGTCGTGGTCGATCAGGTCTCGGGCCAGCATCTGCCCGGGGCGCAGGTCGGCGGTCGGGACGTGTCGCTGCGGGCCGGTCATGGTCGGAGTTCCTGGGGTGCGATAACCGAACATCGGCGGATCGAGCGGGCGACTTGCGTCAAGTTCGGGCCTGACCCGCGGCGTTCACGCATAGCCCCGCGCCGCCCGATACCCTCCCGACCCTGAGGAGCCTTCCCGCATGGCCCGATCCCAGCTCATCGTCGGCGTCGATCTTGGCGGCACCAACATCAACGTCGGGCTCGTAGACCCATTGGGCAAGATCCTGGCCGCCTCTCGCGTCAACAAAAAGACGCAGGCCGCTCAGGGGCCACAGACCGTCATCGACCGCATCGCCGACGCGATCGGCGAGTGCTGCGAGCAGGCGAGCACGCCCGTGAGGTCCGTCGCCGCCATCGGCATCGGCGCCGCCGGCGCGGTCGACACGGCCCGGGGCTTGGTGCTCAAGGGCGGCAACCTGGGGTTTGTCAACGTCCCGCTCGCCGCGGCGATCCAGAAGAGGCTCGGGCCCAGGGTCGTCCTGGAGAACGATGTGAACGCGGCGGCCTACGGCGAGTGGAAGCTCGGGGCCGCGGTCAACAAGAGCGACTTCCTCGCCGTCTGGCTCGGCACGGGGGTCGGGGGCGGGCTGGTGCTTGGCAACCGGATGTACTCGGGCGGTTTCTTTACCGCCGGCGAGATCGGGCACATGACGCTCCTGCCCGGAGCGCCGCTGGGCCGACGCTCGATCGAGGAGACGTGCTCGCGCACGGCGATCTCCGATCGCTTGCTCGCGCTCATCGCCTCCGGGCATCCATCGAGCCTCAAGGCCGTCGTCGAGGCCGAGAAGAAGGCGCTCTTGGCCAAGGCTCAGGACGACATCCAGAAGAAGGGCAAGGTGTCGTGGCAGTTTGAGAACAACAAGATCCTGCGCTCCCGGGCGATCGGCGAGGCGTTCCAGCGCGGCGACCCGCTGACGCTCCGGGTCGTCGAGGAGGCCGCCACGCTGCTGGGGACCGCGATCGGCGGGGTCGTCACGCTGCTGAGCCTGCCCCACGTGGTGCTCGGCGGCGGGCTGACCGAGGCGCTGGGCGACCCGTGGGTCAAGGCCGTGCGGAAGGCGACCCGCGACGCGGCGTTCCCGGCCGAGTGCAAGCGCGTCGAGGTCGTGGGCACCATCCTCAAGGACAACGCGGGCATCGTTGGTGCCGCCATGATCGCCCGCGACAGCACCGGCCCCGCCCGGCCGCGCCGGGCGACCAGGGCGACCGCGGCCCGGGGCTGAGCAGCCCGGCGGCGGCCCTCTACACTCTCCGCCCATGGATTTCGCCACCCAGAAAGCCACCGCACTCATCGAGGCCCACCGCTACATCCGCTCCTTCCGCGACAAGATCGTCGTGGTGAAGGTCGGCGGATCGATCCAGGAGGACGACGCCCGGATGAAGGCCCTCTTGGCCGACGCGGCGTTCATGCAGGCCGTCGGGATGCGCCCCGTCATAGTCCACGGCGGGGGCAAGTCCATCACCCACGCGATGGACCGCGCCGGCCTCAAGGCACGCTTCATCCAGGGCCGGCGCTACACCGACCGGCGCACGCTCGAGATCGCCGAGGACGTTCTGGTCAACGAGGTCAACGCCAACCTCGTCCGCCACCTCAACGACTCCGGCTCCCGCGCCATCGGGCTCCACTCGCTGGGCTCCTGCGTGCTCTTTGCTCAGAAGATCCAGCTCAACGACCCCGCCACCGGCGAGCGGCTCGACCTCGGCTACGTTGGCAGTGTCGCCGACGTGAACACCGTGCTGCTCAACGCCCTGTGCGAGGACGGGTTCATCCCCGTGATCGCCCCCGTCGCCGTCGCACGCAAGGTCGAGGGCGACGAGGGCGTCTGGAAGCTCAACGTCAACGCCGACACCGCCGCGGGCCACGTCGCGGCGGCGCTCCAGGCCGAGAAGCTCGTTGTGCTCTCGGATACCGACGGCATCCGCGTGAGCCCGGAGGACCCCGATTCCTACGCCTCGACGCTCACCAAGGCCGAGATCGAACGGCTGGTGAGCAAGGGCGTGATCGGCGAGGGCATGCTCCCCAAGGTTGAGGCCTGCCTGATCGCCCTGGAGGCCGGCGTGCCCAAGGCCCACATCATCGACGGCCGCAAGCCCCACTCGCTGCTGCTCGAGATCTACACCGACGAGGGCATCGGCACGCAGATCACCCTCGAGTAATCCGGGCCCTCCGCCCAACATCGCCCGGCACACCGCCGCCAAACCCCGGCCCGCCGGTATGCTCTCGCAACGCCCAGCGTCCCTTGCGAGCCCCCACATGCCCATGCGCAGATCCACCCTGCTGGCCCCCGCCCTGCTCGCCGCCCTCGTCGCGGTCGGCACAAGAGCCGACCAGCCGGCCCCCGCAGTTTCAACCGCTCCGGTAGCAAACCCTGTCGCCCCGGCCATCACGGCCGACATCACCGCCGACCGCCTGCTCCAGCACATCCGCGATCTGCCCACCAAGCGGGCCGCGTGGGGCGACGAGGCCCATCAGCAAGGCCTGCGCGAGACCGAGGCCCAGCTCGTCAAGAAGCTCCAGGCGATGGGCTACGAACCCCTGCTCCAGAGCGTCGACCATCTTGGCGGCCGGGGCCGCGACAGGGAGGCCGTGCCCCGCGAGCCCTGGAACAACATCATCGTCGAGATCCCCGGGGCCGGCCGCGAGAAGGAGGTGCTGCTCTGGGGCGCCCACTTCGACGCCGTCGTCGGCTCTCCCGGTGCCGACGACAACGGCACGGGCGTTGCCACGCTGCTCGAGGCCGCCCGCGTGCTCAAGGATCGCCGGATGCAGCGCACCGTGCGCCTGTGCTTCTTCAATCTCGAAGAGGTCGGCCTGGTCGGCGCGAGGGCCTACGCCCAGCATGTGCAGCCCGCCCTTGAGGACCCGGCTCACCCCGAGCACCACGCCATCGTCGGCATGATCTCGATGGACATGCTGGGGTTTTATTCCGACAAGCCCGACAGCCAGAAGAGCCCCATCGGCGAGTCCCGTTTCTTCAAGGCCCCCACCGTCGCCGACTTCATCGGCGTCGCCGGCGTCCTGCGGCACCGCCGGTTCTCGCAGGCCCTGGACAAGGCGATGCGGGCCGCCGAGCCGACACTCAAGACCGTCGTTGTGGATTTCCTGCCAATCGCCCCGCCGGATCTGCTGCGCTCCGACCACGCGCCGTTTCTGGCCCTGGGCGTCCCGGCCGTCATCGTTTCCGACACGGCCAACTTCCGCTCGCCGCACTACCACAAGCCCACCGACACCATCGAGACGCTCGACGCCGAGCGATTCGCGGTCACGGCCCGCGGCCTGATCGCCGCCCTGTACACGCTCGCCGGACCCGAGGGGACCGAGCTGATCGACCTCGCCCCGCTGCCCGCTCGGTCCGCTCCGGACGCGCCGGACGCGCCAGCACCCGAACCCGCCGCCACGCCGTGAACGAGCATGGCAGCAGCCATGCATGCTTCACCCCGTTCAGTTGCAGCCGGCGAACCAGGCGGACCGTAAGTCAGGGCGTGTCGCCACGCCGCGATCGCAAGCCCGGATCGGACGGGATCGGGGCGCCTGAAACGCCAACGCGACCGTACAGACCTACGGCAAACGACAAGTCCCCGGGGCCAATCCGGCTCCGGGGACTCGAGAATGGTCAGATGAACGACGACCCTCGGATCATTCGTCGGCGGGCGACAACTTGCGGCCCAAGGCCCGCTTGCGATTGATCATCTTGCGGCCGTTCTTGGTCTTCATGCGGTTGCGAAAGCCGTGGCGGCGCTTGCGCGTCTTGCGGCTGAAACGCTTCGGGTAGTGCATGCCCATGAAACACCTGCCTGTGCTGAGGTCCGCTCGCACGGAGCGGTCCGGGTCAAGATTCGGACAAGCCGCCGGTGGTCCCGACGGGTCGTGAGTCTAGCCACCAAGACGTCGCATCTCCACTCTTGCCCATTGGGAAGCCCAATCCTGAAGCGTCCGAAAAGCCCGTATCTACAAGTTTATCCACCTAAAACGGTGGATCACCGGCGGGCACGAAGCAAATAATCAGGTATACTCGATTCCGTCGGGCGTGCGGCCCGGCTGGTTGGCCGTGGGTGCGATTGCTCGCCTGCCGCCGGGTCGGTGCTCGCGGAGAAGCCGCGGGGATCGCCTGATCGACAGGTCGAGCAACGGCGCCCGTGGCTAGGGTAGATCCTGGCCCGTGTTGTCGGGGCGTCCGCGTGCCGCACGCCGCGTGCCCCCCGGCGGCCAAAAGTCCGGGTGCGCCATGTTGAGCGAAGCGCTGTCCGAGTTGCAGTTGCGACTGGGCTACACCTTTGCCGATCCCGCCATGCTCGTGCGGGCCCTGACGCACGCCTCTACGACCGACAGCCGAAAGGACTCAAACGAGCGGCTGGAGTTCCTCGGCGACGCCGTCCTTGGGCTGGTGTGCTGCGAAATGATCTTCGAGCTCTATCCCGACGAGCTCGAGGGGGAAATGACCAAGATCAAATCGACAGTCGTTTCCCGCCAGACCTGCGCGGTGATTGCACGCGAGTTCGGGCTCGAACAGCACCTGATTCTGGGCAAGGGAATGCTCGGGCAGCGCAGCCTGCCCCAGAGCCTCGCCGCGGCGACGCTCGAAGCGATTGTGTGCGCGATCTACTTGGACGGCGGGATCACGCCCGCCCGGGCGTTCCTTGGCCCGATCCTGACGCCCCTGATCCGTCGGGCGGCCCGGAGCGGGCACCAGGAGAACTTCAAGAGCGTGCTGCAGCAGACGGCGCAGGTCCGCTTCGGCCGCTCGCCGGTGTACCACGTGCTGGACGAGAAGGGCCCGGATCACGCCAAGTGCTTCGAGGTGTGCGTGGAGATCGACGGCCGGAAGTTCAGGCCCTGCTGGGGGAACGCCAAAAAGACGGCCGAGCAGGCCGCCGCGTTGAGTGCCTTGGACGAACTCGGCGTGACGACCGTTGAGGCAGATGGACACATCCGGATCCTCCCCGACGCCATCGCCGGCTCGATCGAGACGCCCACGGGCTGAGGCGGAGGCCAGAATCCGGATACACAGGTCCGCCGTTTCGCAACCTTGCAGAAAGTTTCGGCCGCCAAAGCCGCACGGGCGTGAATCGCCAGCTTGCATGTCCCGATCTATCGATATACTGACTGTTCCGCCGGTCGTCCGCAATCCCTCAGACATGCTCAACAGATTCGCCAAGTCGCTCGCCGTCATGCTCCTGCTGGTGCAGGTGCTGGCGTGCTTCGCCCGAGGCGAACAGGGCCTGTGCATCCCCACGGGCGCCTGCGGGCACCACGGGGCTCAGCACCACGATGTGGCGCACCATCACGCCCACGATACCGGTGCGGACCACGACTGCGACGCCCCCGCGGGCCTGCCGACGGCTCGGGCGATTCAAGACTGCGATTGCTGCGTCCATCTGCCCGCCCCCAGCGACCACCAGCCCGGGCCGACGAGTCGGGCTGAGGCCGGCCCGACGCGCACGACGCTGATCGCGATCGCCCCGGCGATCGTCGAGACGCTGATGGCCCGTCCGTCAGCGGTGGTGTGGACCTCGCCCCCCGACCCCGGGTTCGGGGCGGTAGCACGCGCCCGCAAAGTCACGCGGCTGTTGATCTGAGCGTCCGCTCGGTGAGCGCGCCTGCCCGGCGTGCAGCCGGTCCGTCGTCGGCGCGAAAGCTCGCGCCGTGGGCTTCATCCCATCGCATTTTCACACACCGGCCGCCCACAACCGGGCCGGGCCCCGCAATCCGGCGGGTGCATGACGCAACTCCATGTCTAGATCACACCGACATTTCCTTGCTTCTGCCGCGATCACGGCGAGCCTCGCGGCCGCGGGATGCGCGACGTACCGGCCCGTCCCGCTCGACGCGGGGGCCCACAGCGCCTCGTTCCGGGCCCGCACTCCCGACCCCGAGCCCGCGTCGGCCTGGCTTGCACGGCTCGCCGGGCAGCAGTCGGGAGGAACCGAGCAATCACCCGAGCGTTTCGACCTCTCCGACGGCGTGTCGCTCGCCGAGGCCCAAGCCGTCGCGATGGTGTACAGCGCGGATCTCCGGCTCGCGAGGCTGAAGGCCGGTGTGACGCTCGCGGGGGCCACGAATGCCGGACTGTGGCAGGACCCGACGCTGCGTGTCGATCTGACTCGCATCATCCAGAGCGCGGCCAATCCGTGGAAGGTCTTCTCGTCCGTCGGGTTCACGGTCCCGCTCAGCGGACGGCTGGAGATCGAGAAGCGCCGCGCCGGCGTTGAGCACGCCGGCGAGCTTGTCCGCGTCGCGCAGCGCGAGTGGCAGACGGGCATCGAGCTGCGCCGGGCGTGGTGCCGGTGGTCGGCCGCGACGGCCCGAGCCGATTCGGCGGCGGAAGTTCTCGGGAACGTCGGCTCGCTGCAAGCCGTCATGGACGCCATGGAGTCGGCGGGCGAGCTCTCCCGCATCGAGGCCCGGCTGTTCCGGATGGAGCGGCTGGCCCGCGTCGCGGAGCTCGAGCAGGCGAGGGCCGAGGCCGCCGAGGGCGAGCTGACGATCAAGGGGCTCATGGGCATGGCCCCCGGCGCGCCGCTTCGGTTCGAGCCAACGCTGGTCGCCGCGGGCGCGGAGAATGGCTGGAACGACGTCACCCGGCCCGTCGAGAATCGCCCGATGGTGGAGATGGCGCGGGTCGAATATGAGGTGGCCGAGCGGACGCTCGAGCTGGAAGTCCGCAGGCAGTATCCGGACCTGACGATCGGGCCGGGGTACGGCTCCGAGGACGGGCAGGACCAGTTTCTGCTTGGGCTGGCGGCCCCGCTGCCGGTGCTCAACGCCAACCGTCGGGCGATCGCCGAGGCCACGGTGGCCCGCGAGCTGGCGCGGGCGGGCGTCGAGGCGGCCGTCGAACGCACGGAGGGCGAACTCGCGTTGGCGCGTCTGGCGCTCGAGAGCTCGTCGCGTCGCCGCGCGGCCCTCGAACGCGAGCTCCTGCCGATGGTCGACGCCCAGCTCGAGGACGTCCGCGGCGTAGCCCGCCTGGGCGAGGTCAACACGCCGGTATTGATCGAGAGCCTGCGGCGGCGGCACGATGCCCTGCTGGCGCTCGTCGGCACGCGACGAGACGAGACGCTCGCGCATATCCGCATCGACGAACTGCTCGGCCCGCGCCGCCCGGCCGGCACCGACCCCGCGACGCTGAATCAAGGAGACGGACGATGAGAACGATGCTGCTGATCGGTGTGCTGGCGATGCTGCCCTTGGGCTCGTGCACGCGCGAGGAGCCCGCGGGCGACAAGAAGAGTTCCACAGAGATGTCCGGCGAGCCCGCCAAGGGGCCGTCCAACCGTGTGGACATCCCGGGGCCGGTGCGGTCGAACCTGGGGATCACCTTCGCGACCGTCGAGACTCGGGCCGTCGCGCAGACGCTGCGGGTGCCGGGGCGCTTCGAGCTGCTCCCCACGGCCCGGCGCGAAGCGCGGGCGCCGCTGGGCGGGCGTGTCGAGCTGCTTGTCGAGCCCAACCAGCGCGTCGAGACGGGGGCGGTGCTGTACCGGCTGGACTCTTCGGGCTGGCGCGACCTGCACGAAAGGATCGCCGCGAGCAAAGCGAGGCTGGACTCGATGACGCCGCTGCGGGCCGCCCACCGGGTGCACGAGGAAACGCTGGGGTCCAAGGTCGGCCTGTGGCAGGAGCGGCTCACGCAGTTGGAATCGATACGGGCCGCGGGGGGCGGCAGCGCCGACAAGTTCATCGAGGCCCGCGCGACTATGGCGGCCACGCAGGCCGAACTCGCCGACGTCATGGAGAAGGACGCGGAGCTCGAGGCGACCGAGAAGTCGCTCGCGTCGGAGCTGCGTTCGCTCGAGGGCCGGCGCGAGCAGGTCGAGCGGGCCGCGGGCGGCGGCGGCCAGCCGGCCCCGGGTGTGCTGGAGGTCCGGGCCGCGGCCCCGGGCGTTGTCGAGTCGATCGCCGTCAGCACGGGCGGTCTGGCCGAGGAGTCCGGGCTGGTGCTCACGCTCGTCCAGCCCGAGAAGGTGCGTTTCACGGCCCGGGCCCCGCAGGCCGAGCTGGGCCGGTTGCGCGAAGGTCTCGAGGCCCGTGTCGTGCCGCCGGCGGGCGGCTCGATCGACCCGCAGGCGGCCCTGAGCGCCGAGCTGCGGCTTGGCCTGACGGCTGATCCCGACCTGCGGACCATCGAGCTGTTCGTCGAGCCCAAGACGCTCGGGAGCTGGGCCCGCGCCGGCGTGGCGGCCCACCTGGAAGTCACGCTCGCGGGCGCGAGCGCCGAGCTGGCGGTCCCCTCGGCGTGCATCGTGCGCGACGGCGCGACGCCCATCTTCTTCCGTCGCGACCCCGCCGACCCCGACAAGGTCATCCGTATGACCGCCGACGTGGGCATGACCGACGGGCGATGGACCGTCATTCAGTCGGGCATCCGGGAGGGCGACCAGATCGTCCTTGCGGGCAACTACGCCCTCATGCTCGCCACCAGCGGCGCGGCGCTCAAGGGCGGGCACTTCCACTCCGACGGGACGTGGCACGAGGACCACTGACGCCCGTTCCTGCTTCGCTCGCCCCACCCCCACCTCCACCCGACCTGGCCGACCCAGGACCAAGATCAACAGCAAGGACACACCCGCGTGCTGGCACGACTCATCCAACTCTCGCTCAAGCACGCCGGCCTGGTCATCGTGCTGGCGGGGCTGACGGTCCTCTTCGCGGGCCTGGTGGCCCCGAAGATGAGCGTCGACGTGTTCCCCGAGCTCAACGCCCCGACGGTGGTTGTCATGACCGAGGCCGGCGGGCTGGCCGCCGACGAGGTCGAGCTCAACGTGACGTTCCCGATCGAGACGGCCGTGAACGGGCTGCCCGGCACGCGGCGCGTCCGCTCCAGCAGCGCGACGGGTCTGAGCTTCGTGTGGGTCGAGTTCGACTGGGGCTCCGACCTCTACCGGGCCCGCCAGATGGTCGCCGAGCGCCTCTCGGCGGTGCAGGACCGCCTGCCCCCCACCGCGCACGCAGAGATTACTCCGGTGACAAGCATCACCGGCGAGATCATGCTGCTGGCCCTCTCATCCCCGGACGGGGCACGCTCGGCGCTGGATATCCGCGGATTCGCCGAGTATGAGCTGCGGAACAAGCTCCTTGCCATCCCGGGCGTGGCCCAGGTCGTCGCGATCGGCGGCGACCTCCCCCAGTATCAGGTCAACGTCCGTCAGGCCGACCTCGCTCTCTACGGGCTGAGCGTCTCGGAGGTCGTCGAGGCGGCCCGCCAGGCCCACTCGACGGCCAGCGCCGGCTATCTGCCCGACGTCCAGAGCCAGGAGCTGCCCATCCGCCAGATGGCCCGCGTCCGCGGCGTCGACGACATCAAGGCCACCGTCGTCAAGTTCGCCGCCGGGGCACCGGTCACCATCGGCCAGGTCGCCGACGTGACGCTCGGGGCCGCCCCCAAGCGCGGGACGGCGGCCGACCGGGGCGTGCCCGCGGTCGTCGTGAGCGTGCAGAAA
>Ga0105044_10004092_pt1 | contig 20037 bp, 8 predicted proteins | sample MAT01_FD_78092 | JGI IMG/M metagenome (GOLD analysis project Ga0105044, IMG submission 78092) | Freshwater microbial communities from Lake Fryxell liftoff mats and glacier meltwater in Antarctica - MAT-01 | ecosystem: Environmental > Aquatic > Freshwater > Ice > Liftoff microbial mat | place...
CCCATCAATGCGCCCGAGAACACGGCTCGAAATTCCGGCAGCGTCATCGGCTCGCCTAGCTCGTGGAATCCGAACGCCAGCCCGTCCACCACATGCAGGAAGGCCAACCCGTAGCCGTTGAGCCGGGTCGCAGCATGCGTGAAAGTCTCACGAAAATCCGGTGCGCCCATGTCGTTGAAATTTCCGTTGGGTGAAAGGCGCACCGCGACCCGGTTCGCCGGCCAGACCGTCAGGATCGCCTCCACGATTTCCTTCAGGAATCGATACCGATTCTCCACGCTCCCACCGTAACAATCCGTCCGGTGATTGGTCTTCGAGTCGAGGAACTGGTTGATCAGGTAGCCGTTCGCCGCATGAATTTCCACGCCGTCGAACCCTGCCGCCTTCGCCCGATCCGCCGCCCGCCGGTAATCTTCCACCACCGCCGCCACCTCCGCCGTCTCCAAGGCGTACGGCGTTTCGTGGGGCTGCTTTCCGACGGGAGTATGGATGGTGTCCCCGTTGATTTTGATGGCCGATGCCGAAACCGCCGGTTTCCCGCCGTGAAAGCTGCTGTGCGATGCCCGCCCGCAATGCCAGAGCTGGAGGAAAAAAGGCGTCTGGCGTGCCCGCAGCGCAGCCGTGATCTTCGACCATCCCGCCACCTGCGCCTCGTTGTAAATGCCCGGCGAATCCACCCACCCGAAACCCTGTTCCGAGATCGTCGTTGCTTCCGCGATGATCAACCCCGCCGAGGCGCGCTGTGTGTAGTATTCCACCATCAGATCGTTCGGCACCCGCGTAACTCCCGCGCGGCCTCGGGTCAACGGCGCCATCACCACCCGGTTTCGCAGGGCCAGCCCGTGCAGGTCGAAGGTCGAGAGCAAATGCGGAGTGGAATTCGTGGACGTAATCATGATCAACGATACGGCCCTAAAGGATCCTCGTGCACGCATTTAAGCGGCGCTGGTGAGTTCGGCGAGGGCGGCGGCAAATCCGAAGCTGTTAACGAAGCTGTTAACGAAGCTGTTAACGAAGCTGTTAACGAAGCTGTTAACGAAGCGGTGAGGAAAGCGAGGATTCTTTTTCCTGCCTCAAGAAAAGCCCTAAGGTGATAATGAGTAGGCGCCGTGATCCCAGACTGGTTGCATGGGAAGCCAGATGTTGTTCGGCGGTCATGAATCAGAAGGTCTTGAGGCCGACGTTTCCATGAAGGCAATAGAGTAGCATCAGGCTCCTGATCCTTCCGGCGGAGCATATGCAGAAGGTCGGGACTTGTATCGGATCTCAAAGCAAAGCTTGCCAAATACTCTCCTATTTCATTTCATCGCTGGAATTGTTCCCCTCCAAGCATATGCGAAGATTCGCTTTTACCTACCTCTCGATTTGTCTTGTTTGCGGAATCACAATTCTGCAATCGCAGGAAACGGCCCCTGACCCTGCAAAAACTCCCGCGAAGGTGCCTGCACATACTCCCGCCAAAGCGCCGGCCAAGACTCCCGCGAAGGCGCGTGCAACAACGGCCGCCCCACAATTTATCGCTCCGGTCTCCCGCCACCTGACGATGACTGAAGCGAGCACCCACTACGATTTCCCCGACGTGGTGTTTGCGGACGAGGGTTCACCCCATGTTCTGACCATCGCTCACCCGGCGGCAGGCGGCGATCCCACTGGGGATGTCCTGACTTTGCTTACCGGAAAAAACAATGCCCTGGAATCGCGAAGACCGATCTCCCAATCCGGCGTCATCCATCAACCTTCCGTCGCCGTGTGCGCTGCCGGGTGTTGGACTTTCTGGGGACAGGTCAATGAGCAGGATGTCATGACCTTGCGGGCACGTCTAAGCCCCGAGGAAATCGCACCGGAAGGTCTCGCGCCGTCCGAAATCACCCTTGCCGAATCCCCCGAAGCCGGAAATTCTTTCGCCGATGCCGGGACTGATCCGGCGGGCCGAGTCTGGGTGACCTGGCAGGAGATCCGTCCCGGAGTATCGCGGATTTTCGCAAAACATTGGACTCCCTCCACCGCGACCTGGTCCGAGGCAATCGCGGTCTCCCCAACGGATGGGGAGGGCGGCCACTGGGAACCGCGCCTCGCCTTCACCGATGAGGCCGGAGCCTGGGTGGTCTATGATTCCTCCGCAGGGAGCGAATTCAATCTGCATCTCGCCCGCGTCTCCCTCGACGGCTCGGTTCGTGACCGCGTTCTGGTGGAGACACCCGACTACGAAGCACGGGCAGCGATCACCGCCGATGCGCAAGGCGGTCTCTGGGTCGCCGCCGAACGAGGTCGTCAGCAATGGGGACTCGACTCGCGGGGCCATGAGAACGACCTCGGATTGAACGCCGGAAAACGCCTCCTTCTCGGGCGATACGATCCTGACAAGGACACCTTCTCCGAGGTTCCGGTGCCGCACAAGGGGCGCCCCACGCCCGCACCCGATCCAAGTCCCGGTTTCGCGGTAAATGTCCCCTCCCTCGCGGTCACCTCCGATGGCCGCGTTTGGCTTGGCTACCGCTACTTTTCCAACCTTTTCTGGAGAGTCGCCCTGACCGCCTATGATCCGGCGACGGGACGATGGCTCGAGCCGGCCGCTTTGCCGGAGAGCACCATGGGACAGGATCGGCATCAGGAGCTCAGCATCGCTCCCGATGGTTCCCTTTGGATGACCTGGCCCAGCGACGAGCGGTCCGGCAAAGCTCCGGGAATAGCGGGGGTGCATCTTGCGAAGATCGACACCAAGGCAGCGTGGCCGCTCCTCCCTGAGGAGGTCAAGGCCACCATCACTCTCGCTCCGCCCCCTCTCCCCTATCTCAACGAAGTCACTCCGCCACGACCCCTGACTGAGCACCACTCCTGGACAGTCGGGGGCAAAACCTACCGTTTGCTCTGGGGTGACGTCCATCGCCACACCGACATCTCGAACTGCCGCACCGGCTTCGATGGTTGCATCGTGGAAGCCTACCGCTATGCCTATGATCTGGCCGGACTCGATTTCCTCGGCACCTCGGATCACACCGATATAGGCAAAGACTATTCACCCTACGAGTGGTGGCACACCCAGCGCCAGGTCGATGTCTTTTTCGCCCCCGGCCAATTTGCCTCGCTCTATGTCTATGAGCGCGAGCAGCCCTTCCCGTGGGGCCATCGGAATATTGTATTCGCCCAAAGAGGCGGTCCGATCATCTACATCAATCGTGCGACCTACCGCAAGTCGCCGTGGCACGCGAACTTGCCGGTAGCGCCGGGACTAGACCCGATCACGCCGAACGAAGTGTGGGATCTCCTTCAACGCTACGGCCAGCCCGCTGCCGTCATCAGCCACACAGGGGCGACCGGCATGGGAACGGACTGGACGAAATACGCAAACGGCATCGACTCCGCCTTTGAAAACAATGTCGAAATCTTTCAGGGAGCCCGCGTCAGCTACGAGGCGCTCGGCGCTGCCCAGCCGACCGTGGGCTTGCGCCAGGGAGAGCCTTACACTCCTTCAAACCAGAACAAAAAGGATTTCCCGATGCCCCCGCTCCCTATCGAAGATTTCGCTGCGGGAACCAAAGGCGATCCACCCCCGGCCTTCAACAATGGAGTCTATCAGAAAGCTCTCGCGGTCGGTCACAAGCTCGGCGTCTTCGCCTCGAGCGACCACATTGCGACGCACACCTCCTTCGGCGGCGTCTATGTTGAGGATTTCACCCGTGAGGGCATCATCGAGGGTCTCAAGGCACGACGCACCTGCGCGGCGACGGATAAGATATTCGTCGAGCTGGGCTGTGGCGACCGATTGATGGGAGAAGTCTTCGATTCCGATGTCGCACCCAATCTAACCTTTCGCATCCTCGGCACCGCGTCGATCCGGCGGCTCACCATCGTGCGCAACGAGAGCGACTATCAAGTCATCGAACCGAATACCAACGAATCGAATGACACTTGGACGGACCCCGCACCGCTTCCAGGAGAGAATCGATATTACCTCCGCGTCGAGCAAGCGGACGGCAACATGGCCTGGTCTTCGCCGCTGTGGATCAACTGCCCTGAAAAGCCCTGAGTGCTCCGCCCGCTCCCCGCTCGATTCGACACAAGCTTTTCCGCGACGGACGTCGGTCCGAACTGTTCCCTCAACCAGCCATGAAAAAAATCCCGGTCACGATCCGCCTCGCGATCCTGTCTCTTGCTTTCGGATCACTCGGTATTCCCCTGGCCGCTGCGGAGACCCGGCCGAACATCATCCTCATCTACACCGACGATCATGGTTACGCCGACCTCTCCAGCCAGGGTCAGGAGAGTGACATCCGCACGCCCCACCTCGACGCTCTCGCCGCGAGCGGGGCGCGCATGCTCCACGGTTACAGCACCGCGCCTCAGTGCGTGCCGTCGCGGGGAGGCTTGCTCGTCGGAAAATTCCAGGCACGCTTCGGACTGGAGTCGAACGTTTCTTCGCTGGACGGATTCAATCAGGAGACCACCATCGCGACGCGGTTGCAAAGACTTGGCTACGTCACTGCGCAGCTCGGCAAATGGCATCTCGGACCGACCCCGGAGATTACCCGGCACGGCTTTACCCATGTGTTTTCCCAAAACTCGCAACGCCCGTTCTCGGCGAACGTGTCCCTCACCGGTGCGGACATTCCGCTGACCGAACTCCCGCCGGAGCACTATCATCTCGACGCCTGCTCCGAGACCGCCGCCGCACTGATTGACCGGTATCACGACCAGCCTTTCTTCCTTTATCTCGCCTTCCGCGCTCCGCATACGCCGCTCGACGCGCCCAAAAAATACACAGATCGCTTCCCCGGTGAAATGCCCGAGCGCCGTCGCCAGGCTCTCGCCATGCTCTCGGCGGTGGACGATGGCGTAGGACTCATCACCGAGACCCTCGCCCGCCACGCCCTGACCGAGCGCACGCTTCTTTTTGTGATTGGCGACAATGGCGCTCCACTCAAGATCACCAAGGACGATGCCCCGCTGAAAGGCGGCGATGGCGGCTGGGACGGCTCGCTCAACACGCCTCTCAATGGCGAGAAGGGAATGCTCGCGGAGGGCGGCATGCACGTGCCCTTTCTCGTCTCGTGGCCAGGGACCATTCCGGGAGGGCAGGTCTATCCACATCCCGTCAGCGCTCTCGATGTCGCGGCGACCGCCGTTGCTCTCACCGGGGCGGAGGTCGCTCCGGGCGATCTCGATGGGGTCAATCTGATCCCGCACCTCGTCGGCGAGACGGACCGCCCACCGCACGAGGCCCTGATGTGGCGCTGGATCGCCCAATCGGCCATCCGCGAGGGGGATTGGAAACTGCTGCGCGGTGGGGAGCGGGAGTATCTCTACAATCTCGGCGAAGACCTCGAGGAGAAGCACAATGTCGCTGATGCCCATCCTGACATCGCCACACGATTGCGCGAGCGGCTCAAGTTGTGGACACAGGAGCTCAGCCCGCCCGGTCTCGCCCCCGAGCCGATGGGGAGAACTTGGGACGAGTATTTTGACTACTATTTGGAAGGCAAAGAGGTCTCTCCTTCCGCCAAAATAAAGCAACCGAATCCAGCGGAAACGAGCACTGAAAACTGGCTTGCCCGAGGAGGATCCGTGGACGTGGTCGATGGACACCTTGAATTCCAGAGAGACGGAACAACGGGCGGATTTTTGGCCCGCAATCAAGTGAAGATCGCCGGACCTGCTTCAATCACGATCACCTCGCGCTCCGACAAGGCCGGTGAACTTTCTGTCACCTGGCGCACTGACAAGGAGATGGACTTCCTCCCCGAGCATCGAGCGGCAATTTCGGTGGAAGCTTCCGAGGATTGGCGAGTCTATTCAATCGCGGTCCCTGCCGTAGGGAACATCATCCATCTGCGGCTGACGCCTCCCGCAGGCACCACTAGCATTCGAGAAATCACCGCCCTACCTGACCAGGGAAAACCAGTTACCCTCTGGAAACCACAGCCATGATCATTCCCGAGCTGCTCGTTCCGGCCGGCTACGTCACCTCGATGGCGGGTAAATGGCACCTTGATCGAGGGCCGAGTGACTTTGGATTCCAGCGTGACGCGGCGACGACTTTGCCGCGGAGGCATCTCCTTGAGTTCACCGTCGTCCACGATGGTGAATGGCATGATCACTCCACCACTCTTGCAGTGACTGGAATCTTGCAGGCCCTTCGTTTGGATTCGTATGGTGCTACCGGCGAGAAACGCGTGGCTGGAATCGCTCTGAAAGCAGCCAGCGGGAACGAGGTCGGTCGATGGCCATGATTCGCAAACGAACTAGCCACCGGGGAGCACGGGCCTCACTGCTCATGATTCGGCTTACGTATGATGCAGCAGCAGACATCTTCCATCGTTCTGCTGCGCCTCTCCAACATTCATGGTCTGGAAGCCCGTGCTACATGCTCTGGCTACTTGCTGGAATTTTCTCCCTATTTTCCAATGCCCCTGCCGCCGACTTCACGCCGTTCATGCCGCAGGTTCGCGACACCACGGAAATGTGGTGGGCCGATGGCTTTCCTTCGCACAGTCCCGAAGCCCGCTGGCTCCGCGTCATCCAGACCGGCCACTACGCGATGGCCCTCGACACAGCGAACCTAACCATTCCCCATTTTGGCGGGCTCACCGGACCCCGGGCCGACTGGACTGCGCTGCCCCCCGCCGATCTCGCGCTCAGCATCACCGTCGATGGCACCCTTTACCGTGCCCGCTCAGGTGCTCCGTGGACCCGCTTCGGCGGACCGCGCCTGATCGAGTCGGGGCGCTTTTTTCAACGGGCCGACGTGACCAACCTGACTTTCACCGATGATGCCGGAAACGAACTGAATGTCGAAGCCCGCTTCGAGACAGCGGCGTGGGCTGACCGGCTCGGACTGATCTTCGCGGCACGTCCCGGTATGCTTCCGATCACTCCGGGAGAGGGTTCGTTCGGCCGTGTCCTCGGTGGCTATGGGCTCGACGGAACCAACCTGCTTGAGATCCCCGCCGCCGATTTCCCGGAGTCGGAGCACTTCACCCTGGAGTGTTGGGCCTTCCTTCCGAACGATTTCCGCGTTTCCGAAAAAACCCACCCCTGGCTGGTCTGCAAAAATGCCCACGAGCTCGCCGATGGAAATTTCGGCATCGTCCTGAATCAAAACGCGGTTCCCGAAGCTCGCCTCAATCTGGGGGGCGACCAATCGAATGCCTTCGTCGCCACCGACCCCGGGAAACGACCCCTGAAGCTCGACGAATGGAATCACCTGGCGATCAGCTACGATGGACAATTTTTGCGCCTTTATGCCAACGGCAATATCATCGCTGAAGAAAGCATCGGGCGCACCCGTATTCCTCGCCCCGGTAGTCTCGCCATTGGGGGGAGGCAGGACAAGTTTGGCGACGGCTATCGCTACCGAGGCGTCATCGACGAGGTTCGTCTCTACGACCGGGCCCTGACCCTCGGCGAACTGCGGCAACACTGGAATCAACCGGAGGCAGTTTCCGCAGCACCACTGCCTTTACTTGAGCGAACCTTCGCCACCGATGGCACCGCCTCCATGACCCAGCCCCGCAGCCAATGGTCGGACCCCATCCTCGATCTGCGCCTCTCCACCCCGCAGGAATCCCGGCAAGCAGTTCATCAAGTTGCCTCGTCGCCGCCCTCGGCAGACTCGCGGGAAGTCAGCCTTTCGCTCGATCCCGCCCGTTTTTCAATGGCTCCAACAACGACCGCCCTCACCATCACCGCCTCAGAGATCGTCACAGGCATCCCCCGCCCGGTGGCATACGACCCGGCTCCCGGCTGGCATCGCATCAATCTCGACGGGATCGAACCACTGCTCCCGCCCGACCGCTCTTTACCTGCCCATGCTGATGCTCGCAACGACGTGATCGAGCGGGTCCGCCTCCGCCTCACGAATCCCACCGGCGAGGAACAAATCGCCCGACTCCTTTTTGAAAAAACGTCGAGCGGCTTCCGGCAGCGTGTTGGCTCGGCCATAACCGGCATCTCGGCGATGCTTCGCGACACCAACGGCGTTCCCACCGGCATTCCGGTCCAACTCAGCAAAAACTGGCATCAAGAACCCGCTGGCGGCGTCTATACCGGGACCTGGTTCCATGGATTTTCACAAATGCGCCTCCCTCCAGGCGCAGACCTCGAACTGGAATTGACAATGGCCTACGGTCACTGGGGTGGTATTGCCGCCGCGAGTCACGCCCAGCTTTGCCTAATCGGCTGGGGTAGCAATCAGCTTTGGGATCAAAGCGCCCTCGGATCCTGGGGCGAGTCGATCTGCTACGAACCCGACCAAGTGCAGCGGCGCTGTTCTATCATGGATGTGCGTCCGCTCATGGTAGTCGGAAACGACCAGAGCAAGAAGTGGGGCTGGACAAACAATGTCGGGGGTGGTGATTGTTTCGCCCTCTTTGATGCCGACGACCGACAAATCCCGCGAACGGCCATGCGCACGGTGTATCACCGACAGGGTCCCTGTCTGACGGAGGTCACCTATGCGGGTCGGCTCGGGCAAAACATCACCCACTCTCTCACGACGAGCCTTGGACGGACTGACGATCTCGTGCGGGCGACCTATCGTTTGCGCCTCGACGTGAGCGAACCGACCGACATCGCCCGTCTCGTCTTTTTCCAAATCGGAGCCGACACCTACAACTCCGCTGCGGCGGCGAAAATGGCCATGGGAAATGAAACCGGACTCGTCAAAGAATGGTCCACTCAATCGGGCGGCAACACCTACCGCACCGAGCCGATGGAGTGCACCGGCCGGATTCCCTGGGTTTCGCTGCACGAAACCGCGCTGCTCGGCGACCATGCGGGTGCAGGAGCCAATCGCGGTCTCGTGATCCGCGCGTGGAACGCCCGTCTCGGGGGCAAGGCGGCCGCCCCTTGGGTGGCGGAGCGCGGTTTACGCTATGGAGGGAAAGACTCGTCCACCATCGACCTCGTCCCCCCACCGGGAGTGACCCGACTGGAGCCCGGCGACTATGTGGAGGCCATCGTCGAGCATCTGATCGTGCCGCAGTTCGCCAAGGAGTATTACGGCCCGAACGAGGCTCTTCGAGAGGCCCTGCAAAAGCATGAGAATACTTGGCGCATGATTCACCGGGAAGCCACCGGCAATAGCCGCCTCGTCACGATGACCCGCGGCGAGTTGATCGAAGCCAGCCCGGCCATCCGCATCCGAACGGAGCAAGGCAGGGCGAGTTTCACGTTCACCGGCGGATTGGGCTATGTCCCCATCACCTTCGAAGGATTGACCTCTCCCGATGCTTTTCGACTAAGCCGCGACGGCGTGTCCCTCGATCAATCCATCCACGGTGCCGATTTCTGGCAAACGGACTACGATGCAACTACAGGCGCCTGGAGCATCTCAGTGAATGTGCCCGGCGATGAGGGAACAGCCCACCTTTATGAATTCATTCAGGACGAATGATCCCGTGGAACCGTGCCTCTCGTTCGCACATCCCCGCCCCGCGATCACGTCCCGGCAAGGAACGCTTCAACACTGTTCGCCGAGCGAATTTCCCGTAACCTCAAATCCCCCCTGGTAATTGCCATTGTCATTTCTAGCCCCGTCTCCCATGTCTCGCACGATCCCCCTCACTCTTCTCGTCGCATTCTCCCTGCTCCCCGCCTTCGCGGCCGAGCCGCTCGTTTATCAGGGAACGGAAGGCCCCGGACTCGGCAAGCACATCGTCCTCCTCTCCGGCGATCACGAATACCGCTCTGAGGAGACCTGCCCGGCCCTCGCCCGTATTCTGGCGCGCCATCTCGGCTTCAAGTGCACTGTTCTGTTCAATGTTGATCCCACGTCCGGCGCGATCGTCCCCGGCAACTCGAACCTTCCAGGAATGGAGGCGCTTGATACTGCGGATCTGGCCATCGTCTTTCTCCGCTTCCAGGATCTCCCCGATGAGGCGATGAAGCACTTCGCTGACTACCTGGAACGCGGCGGTCCGGTCATAGGACTCAGGACGGCCACCCACGCCTTCAAAATTGCCGATGGGAAAACGTTTTCCAAATTCTCATGGGACTACAAGGGCGATGACTACCTGGCCGGCTTCGGTCACCAAGTGCTCGGCCAGTCATGGGTGGGGCACTACGGAAAAAATCACCAGCAGAGCACCCGAATTTCCCTCGTGGAAAAAGCCCACGCTCACCCCATCCTCCGGGGGGTGCACGATGTCTGGGTTCAGGCCGGAGGCTACGTCGGCACGCCGACCGATGGTGAGGTCCTGACCGTCGCTCAACCGCTCAACGGGATGACCCCCGATTCCCCCCTCGACGAGACCAAAGAACCTCAAGCCTCCGAGTGGACCCGGGCCTACACCAGCGCCTCCGGCAAAACGGGCCGAGTCTTCACCTCCCTCTATGGTGCCTCCGAGGATCTCCTGAATGAAGGCTACCGCCGCCTTTTGGTGAACGCCGCCCTCTGGGCCACCGGCCTGGAAGCATCCATCCGTCCCGACCTTAGCGTGGACTTGGTGGGCCCCTACCAGCCGAACACCTTTGGCAATGATGCCTACTCCGCCGGAATCAAACCAGCCGCTTATGCTGGTTTTGAGAGTCCGATACCAGCCCACCACGAGACGCCAGCCCCCGCCCCCAAGGCCGATAAGAAAGACAAGGCTGACAAGAAAGACAAAAAAGACGCCCCACCCGCGACGAGCAGCGCCGCACCTGCCCCCGTTGCCTCCCTCGTCACGGGCAAAGCCGCCCAGTTTGTCCGGATCGAACTGCCCGGCCAAGGTCGCATCCTGACACTCGCCGAAGTGGAAGTCATCAGCGGAGGCAAAAATGTCGCCGCAAGTGGCCAAGCGACTCAAATCTCGACTAACGGGGGATCCGGAGCTGCCAAAGCGATCGATGGTAACAAAAATTCCGATTGGGCCAAGGGCGGCCAAACCCACACCAACAATTCTGGTGAGACGAACCCCTGGTGGGAGCTCGACCTCGGAAAAGCTGTCGAGATCGACACGATTCAGATTAGCAACCGCCAAGGCTTTGAGACCCGCCTCGCGGGGTTCACCCTTATTCTCCTCGACGGAGAGCGAAAGGAAGTCTTTCGGGGCAGTAATTTCCCGGCTCCGGAGTCGGTCGTGATCGACGTGAAAGCGAAAGGCACCGCCACCTACCTCACCTATGCAGGCAAGGCAGGATCTCCCGTCACCGGTGACCCGAGCAAAGCTCCCAAGTCAGACAAAGCCCCCGAAGCTACCGCGCCCGAGCCAGTTCTCGCCGAAGTCCCGGCGGAAACCCGCGATCCAGCCCCTTTCGCCCTGCAGGCAGGCGATACCGTAGCCATCGTCGGCAACGGATTGCCCGACCGCATGCAACACGACAGTTGGCTCGAGACCCTTCTACAGAGCGAACTCTCGGGGAAACAAGTGAACTTCCGGAATCTCAGCCTCAGCGGTGATCGACCGAACTCGTATCCGCGGAGCAAAGGCTTCATGCCCATGACCGACTATCTCCGCCACGTCGAGGCAGACGTCGTCTTCGCCTTCTTCGGCTACAACGAGTCATTCAGCGGCGTGGAGAAAGCCGATGACCACCGGAAGCTCCTCGTCGATTTCGTCCGCAAAACCCGCGGTTCAAAGGCCAATGGGAAAAGCTTCCCGCGTATCGTCCTGTTCAGCCCCATCGCCCACGAAGATTTACACGATCCCAACCTGCCTGACGGCAAGGATAACAACGTCCGCCTCGAAGCCTACACCGCAGCCACCAAAACAGCGGCCGAAGAAGCAGGGGTGGCCTTCGTCGATCTTTTCCATCCCAGCCAGGAACTTTTTGCCGCCGCCACCGAACCACTCACCATCAACGGTATCCACCTGACTGACGAAGGCAACCGCCTCCTCGCCGAAGTGATCGCCACCGAACTCCTCGGGCACACCGTGACCGCCTCACCTTCGCTCGAAGACTTGAGAGCGGCCGTGCAAGACAAAGACCACCACTGGCACAATCGTTACCGGGCCCGCGATGGCAATGACGTTTGGGGCTCGCGTTCCACCCTTTCTTTCGTCGATGGCCAGACCAATGCCACCGTGCTCCAGCACGAGCTGACCATGCTCGACGCCATGACCACCAACCGCGACCAGCGCCTCTGGTCCCTCGCGGGTGGAAAGGACATCGCCGTCGATGATAGCAACGTTCCCGCACCTATACCGGTGATCTCCAACGTCGGGGGAGGAAGCAAAAGTTCCAGCGCGGAGAAGGAGGGGAGCCTCGAATACGTCAGCGGGGAAGACGGTCTCAAACACATGGCCGTGGCCAAGGGTTTCACAGTGAACCTGTTCGCCGACGAATCGCGTTTCCCCGAACTGGCCAATCCGGTGCAGATGCAGGTCGATCCCAAAGGTCGTCTCTGGGCGTCAGTCTGGCCCACCTATCCCACCTGGGAGCCTCGGAAAAAAATGAACGATGCCCTCCTCATCGTGCACGATGACGATCAAGACGGTAAAGCCGACCGAGTCACGGAATTCGCCAAAGTGCAGAACCCGCTCGGCTTTGAGTTCTGGAATGGCGGAGTCATCGTCACCGCGATGCCCGACCTGCTTTTCCTCAAGGACACCGATGGCGATGATGTCGCCGATGTCCGCATCGTGCTGCTTCAGGGACTCGACTCCTCCGACACCCACCATGCCGCGAATAATCTCATCTACGGACCGGACGGCGCCATCTATTGGCAAAGCGGCATTTTCCTGGAGCACAACCACGAGCATCCCTGGGGGCCATCTTTGCAAAGCAACCAAGCGGGCATGTATCGCTTCGATCCGCGCAGCTACACCATCTCCTTCCACGCGAAAAATTCGCCCAACTCGCACGGCATCGCCTTCGACCAGTGGGGCTATCATTACGCAACCGATGGGACCAGCGGGAACGCCTTCCAGGTCCGCCCCCAGGGCAAGGGCTTTGCCATGTTCCCACTGCTTGAGAAAGAAGTGCGCCCCGTCCCTGCCTGCGAGATCGTTTCGAGTGCCCAGTTTCCCGAGTCCATGCAGGGTGACTTCCTGATCCTCAACACGATCGGATTCCTTGGGATCAAGCAATACTCTCTCGAGCGCAACCCTGATACCGGCGAAGTTCATGGCACACCTTCCGGTTCCGAACTCACCCTCACCACACCCGGAGCAGACGGGAAGTCCACCACCGACACCTCCCGCGGCCTGCTGATGAGCAGCGACAAAAACTTCCGCCCCACCGATGCCGTCTTCGGTGGAGATGGAGCCCTCTATCTTTCCGACTGGCATAACGTCATCATCGGCCACATGCAGCACAATGTGCGCGACCCCAACCGCGACCACAAGCACGGGCGCATCTATCGTATCGTCGCGGAAGGGCGACCCTTGCAGGAGCCAGTCACCATTGCCGGAGCACCCATCCCTGCATTGGTGAAACTGTTGGAGCACCCCGTCGATGGCGTCCGCCATCGGGTTCATATCGAACTCAGCGGACGAGACTCAAAGGAAGTCATCGCCGCCACCACGGCGTGGATGAAACAGTTCGACCCAAAGAAAAAGGAAGACGCCCATCACCTGCTTGAGGCCCTTTGGATCCACCAGCAGCACAATGCGCGAAATATCGAGCTACTCGGTCGAGTCCTCCAGTCACCCGAACCGCACGCCCACTTCGCCGCGACCACCGTGCAGCATCTCTGGTTCAACGTCGAAGAGTCCCTCCGCGGTGGCGTGATCGAAGGTGAAAAAGAGGAGAAGGCCAAAAAATCCGGTATCCTCTCCGACACCCCCGAGCTTACCGAGATCCGCATCGCCACCGTGCCCGAACGCCTCATGTATGACGTGAAAGAACTCACCGTCACTGCGGGGAAAAAGATCCGCCTGACCTTTGCCAATCCGGACTTCATGCCGCACAACATCCTACTTGTGAAACCCGGCTCGGACGAAGCCATCGCCATGAAGGCTTTGATGATGGGTGCCCAGGGCTTCGCCACCGGATTCGTCCCAGAAAGCGAGGACATTCTCTGGGCCAGCAAGCTCCTCGACAACGGCAAAGAAGAGATCATCGAATTTTCCGCCCCCTCCACCCCGGGAGACTATCCCTACATCTGCTCCTTCCCCGGCCACGCCCTCGTCATGCGCGGGGTGATGCATGTGAAGTGAGGGGAGGAAGCTGGTAAGCTGGTAAGCTGGTAAGCCTCAGGATACCCAACGATTGATATCCACTCGTTGTCGCATTTGAAATGCTTATCCGCTTATCCGCTTATCCGCTCATCCGCTCATCCGCTTCGAAATGAGACACGTCCTCCCCCTCCTCCTCTGCTTCGTCGCATTCACGTGCGAGACCTTCTCGGCCCAACCGAACATCGTCTATATCCTCTGCGATGATCTTGGCTACGGCGATGTTCATTGCCTCAATCCAGAGCGCGGAAAAATCGCCACCCCGCAGATGGATCGCATGGCCGCCCAAGGCATGGTTTTCACCGACGCGCACTCCAGTTCGTCGGTTTGCACTCCGACCCGTTACGGCATCCTGACAGGGCGTTACAACTGGCGCACCCATCTACAAAAAGGCGTATTGCTGGGTTACAGCGAGCCACTCATCGCGCCGGATCGGTTGACCGTCCCCGCTTTGCTCAAAAAGCACGGCTACACCACCGCCTGCATCGGAAAGTGGCATCTTGGCATGGGGCTAACCGAAGGCGAAGTCTCTCCATTCATCGCCGACGGCCCCATCACCCGGGGCTTCGATTCCTACTTCGGCATCAGCGCCTCGCTCGACATGCCGCCCTTCGCATTCATCGATCAAGACCGCTTCACCGAGCCGTTGACCGCCATCAAAAAATGGCAGCGCGAAGGGCCTGCCGGAGAAACGTTCGAGGCCATCGATGCGCTACCTACTCTGACCACCAAGGCGGTCGAGTATGTCAAAAAGCAAAGTTCTGTAGGCACTCCTTTCTTCCTATACGTGCCCTTGACCGCCCCCCACACCCCCATCGTTCCGTCACCCGAGTGGCAGGGCAAAAGCAGTCTTGGCGCTTACGGCGATTTTGTGATGGAAACCGATTGGGCCATCGGGCAAGTCCTCGACGCGCTCGACGCGGGTGGCATCGGTGCCAACACTCTCTTCATTCTCACCAGTGACAACGGATGCTCCAAAGCGGCCGGCATCCCCGAGCTGCAAGCTCAGGGGCACTATCCGAGTGGCGACTTGCGCGGTTCCAAGGCGGACATTTTCGATGGTGGCCATCGCGTGCCTTTCCTCGCCCGCTGGCCGGATCGAGTCAAAGCCGGTTCCCGCAACGGTCAGACCATCTGTCTGACCGACCTCATGGCGACTTGCGCGGAGATCGTGGAGGCCACCCTGCCCGCCGATGTCGGAGAAGACAGCGTCAGCTTCCTGCCCGCACTTCTCGGCACCGACTCCGCTCCCTTGCGGCAAACGGTCGTGCATCACTCCATCAATGGATCGTTCGCCATCCGCCAAGGTCACTGGAAACTGGAGCTTTGCGCCGGATCCGGAGGATGGAGCGATCCCAAGCCCGGTAGCAAGGAAGAAAAAGGACTGCCCGAAACCCAACTCTACGATCTGGCCGCAGATCTCGGCGAAACCACCAACCTGGCTTCCGCCCGTCCCGAAATCGTCGCGGAACTCACCGCAGCGCTAGAGGAAATCATTCGCGAAAGCCGCAGCACTCCGGGACCAGAGCAGGCGAACGATGCTACAATCGTGATCCGAAAGTAGCATCTCACTCCAGCGATGCCACGGCTCTCGAATCAACCGCCCGGCGGACTTGCCGGAATCTTCCACTCAAGAATCCAGGTGAGACACTTCACTCTCGATTGAACAGGGTTGGGCCGCGCATTCAACAGGGTAGGGTCGCGCACTCAACAGGGTTGCATCCGATCATCGCGCCCCTTCCCCTCACGGCTTCTTCTTCCCACCTTTTGGCTTCTCCTTGATCGGCCAGTTCGGGTCTTCGATCCGGGCCGTTTTCAGGAGTCCTTCCGCCTTCGCGACGAGCTCGGGATGTTCACCCGCGAGATCGGTTGACTCCGCAGGATCCTTGCCGAGATCGTAGAGTTCGATCAAGGCGGAGGGGGCGTTGCGGACGGCTTTCCAATCGCCGAAGCGGACCGCTTGGATGAATCCGCGTTCATGAAGTTCCCAATAGAAATACTCGCGGGTCGGCGCGGGACCACCCTTGAGAAAAGAGACGAGAGAGTGGCCGGTAGTCTTGCAGGTGTCGGGGATGCTTGCCCCGGCCAGTTCGGAAGCGGTCGGCAGGTAGTCCCAGAAGGCCCACGGCTCGTCGCTGACTCGTCCGGCGGGAACGACATCGGGCCAGCGGGAAATCGCCGCCTGGCGCAATCCTCCTTCATACATGGATCGCTTGTGGCCGCGCAGCTTGCCACCCATGGATTGATCGAAAAGAGCGCCGACCGCCGAATCTTCCGCGAAGGAGGATCCGTTGTCGCCCGCGAAAATCACCAGGGTATTTTTGTCGATTTTCAACTCAGCGAGCAAGTCTAGCAACTCGCCGACGTCACGATCCAGCCGGGCAACCATCGCGGCATAGGTCCGCTGTTCCGAGGTCCATTCCTCGCGACTGGCGTATTCGCCGAGATCGTCGATCTCGTATTTCCCATGGGGCAAAGTGGTGGCGGAAAAGAGAAAAAACGGCTTCTCATGATTTTCCCGGACCCAATTCAGGAGATCCTTTTGAATCAGATTCGGCGCATAGGTCACCTTTTTGCCGCCCTCGTTTTCGGGCAGCTCGATGCGGGCTTCATCATCGTGCAAGTAGGTGGGGAAATAGCCGTGGGCGTGGACTTGGCCGTTGTAGCCGAAAAAGTGATCAAAGCCTACCTTCAGGGGACTGCCGCTGGTGTCGAATTGGCCCATGCCCCACTTGCCCATGCAAGCGGTGGCGTAGCCGGCGGACCTGAGAATCTCCGCGACGGTGACGATCCCCTCGGGCAAGGGGAGCTGTCCGGCACCAAAGGGCGATTGGGCTGCGGGAATCTCGCGGTTTCCACGCACCGGAGAGTGGCCCATATCAAGGCCGGTCACGAGCGAGGTGCGCGAGGGGGCGCAGACGCTGGTGCCGGCATAGGCCTGAGTGTAGCGGGTTCCTTCCTCAGCCATGCGGTCGAGATGCGGGGTCTTGATCAGCGCCTGCCCGTAACAGCCCAGGTCACCCTGAGCCACATCGTCGGAGAGGATGAAGATCAGGTTGGGTCGGGTCTCGTCGGCACGGACAGAGCCGGAATGGAGGAAGAAAGGAATGAGGCTTAGGAGGAAGGTGCGCATGTCACTTCGGAGAGGTTGAGAAACGATGATGCCGGCTGCGAGGGAATTTGGCAATCGCCGGGCAAAACCTGATCGCGCTTAGTATAGCGGAAACGCTCAGTCAAAAAACGGATCGGCTGCCACCGCAGTATCCTGTAGCCATTCGAGTTCAGCCTTGATTTGATACTTTACCTCCTCCTCACTCTCTTTCACGACCGCGCGTTTCGCTTTGGCGGCCTCTTCTCTGGAAACGCGAGATTGGATTCATTGCCATGCGGTGGCCCGACCGTGCTCCCGCCTTGATCGATGGGGCGCTGCATCGGCTCGGCCACCTCGGCGTTCTTGGAACGGCCCCGGAAAGCAATGGGGATCTTGAATAAGCAAAAGTGCATGATTTCGACGCTCTTTTGTTCGCATTCGCGGCCAACCTCCCGTAAAACGAGCCATGCCAAATCCTTGGACCGGTATCGGTAACCCCTACACGAGAACAGAAGTCATCGAACGACTCCGCGACACCCTTGCCCGAGGCGAACCGATCATCGCCGCCGGGGCGGGCACCGGGATCAGCGCGAAGTTCATCGAAAAAGGCGGGGCCGATCTGATCATCATTTACAACTCGGGCCGATACCGCATGATGGGGCACGGGTCGATCGCGGGCATGATGGGCTACGGCGATGCCAACGCCACCGCCATGGAGATCGGAGAATACGAGGTGCTGCCGGTGGTGAAGGAGATCCCCGTGATCTGCGGCGTCCATTGCACCGATCCGCGCCGCCGCATGTGGCATTGGCTCCAGCAGGTCAAGGCGATGGGATTTTCCGGGATGAACAATTTTCCGACCCACTCCATCATCGACGGTTCCTTTCGTCAGCAATTGGAAGAGACCGGGATGGGGACGCACAAGGAAGTCGAAACCGTTGCCCTCTCGCGAAAAATGGACCTCTTTTCCATCGTCTATGTCGCTTCGCCGGAGGAAGCAAAAGCAATGGCCGAAGCGGGCGCGGACGTCATCATCGCCCACGTCGGCTGCACCGTCGGCGGATCGATCGGCGTAACCAGTGCGGCGATGTCGTTGGAGGATGCCGCAAGGGCGACCCAGGCCATCATCGATGCGGGCAAATCCGTGCGAGATGACGTCATCTATCTTTCCCACGGCGGCCCCATCGCCACCCCCGCCGATGCCGCCTTCATCAACGAGCGCACCGATGCGGTCGGCTTTGTCGGAGCCTCCAGTCTGGAGCGAATGGCGGTGGAGGAGTCTCTCACAAATCTGACGCGGCAATTCAAGGCGATTCCAGTGAAGAAGAAATGAGCATCGCGAAAACCATCGCCGTCCTCGGCACGCTGGATTCCAAAGGCGAGGAGCATGCCTACGTGGCTCGTCTGATTCGCCAACGCGGGCACGAGACGTTGCTCATCGACGTGGGAACCGGGAGCGCCCCGACCCTAAAGCCGGACATTGACCGCTACGAAGTCGCGGCGGCTGGCGGCATCGATCTCCCCGCACTGATGTCGCGAAAAGACCGCGGCGAATGCGTCGTGGCCATGAGCGGGGCCGCGCCGATCCTGGTGGCCCGGCTCGCCGCGGAAGGCCGCATCGACGGCATCATCTCCCTCGGTGGCGGTGGCGGGACCGCTCTCGCGACAAGCGCGATGCGGGCTCTCCCGACCGGATTTCCCAAACTCATGGTCTCGACCCTCGCGAGCGGGAACACCGCCCATTACGTCAGCACCAAAGACATCACCATGATGCCCTCGATTGTCGATGTGTCAGGGATGAACCGCATATCCAGAACGGTCTTCACCCGGGCAGCCGGAGCCATCTGCGGCATGGTCGAGAGCGAAATTGTGGCATCGTCCGGGGACCGGCCGCTCATCGCCGCGAGCATGTTCGGCAATACGACCGCCTGCGTCGATCAGGCCCGCGTGATCCTTGAGGAAGCGGGCTACGAAGTGCTCGTCTTTCACGCCACCGGCACGGGTGGCAAAACGATGGAGTCACTCATCGCCGACGGACTCATTGCAGGAGTCCTCGACATCACCACGACCGAATGGGCGGATGAGCTGGTCGGTGGAACTCTCAGTGCGGGACCGACGCGGTTGGACGCGGCGGGCAGAGCCGGAGTGCCCGCGATCGTGACGCCAGGATGCCTCGACATGGCGAATTTCGGAGAACGCGCCACCGTGCCGGCGAGGTATGAAGGTCGGAACTTCTACATTCACAATCCCCAGGTAACGCTGATGCGGACGACCCCGGAGGAATGTGCCCGGCTCGGGAAGATCCTCGCCGAAAAGGTCAATGCCTACACCGCTCCGATTACAGTCCTTTTGCCAACGAAAGCGATCAGCATCATCAGTGCGGAAGGTCAGGCCTTTTACGATCCTGAAGCCGACGCGGCACTTTTCTCGGCGATCAAAGAAAACATCTCGGATTCGGTCGAACTCATCGAGGTCGATGCGAAAATCAACGATCCCGAATTCTCCAAAGCCTGTGCCGAAGCCTTGCTGAAGAATCTGAAAACTGAAAACTGAAAACTGAAAACTCCCCTTCCCATGCCACAAGTAAAACACTACGGATGCTTTCAGTTCAAAGAAGGCACCACGGAAACCCAGATCGCAGAATGCTTTTCCGCGATGGAAGGCATGGTCGGACCGATTCCCGGGCTGCTCGATTTCAACTACGGACCCTACGATTCGGCGGAGGGGCTCAACGACGGCTACACCCACGGGTTCATCATGACCTTTGAAAGCCCCGAGTCGCGCGACGCCTACCTGCCGCACCCGATTCACGAGGAAGTGAAGGGCATCGTCGTGCCGAATCTCGAACGA
>Ga0105044_10004094_pt1 | contig 20028 bp, 14 predicted proteins | sample MAT01_FD_78092 | JGI IMG/M metagenome (GOLD analysis project Ga0105044, IMG submission 78092) | Freshwater microbial communities from Lake Fryxell liftoff mats and glacier meltwater in Antarctica - MAT-01 | ecosystem: Environmental > Aquatic > Freshwater > Ice > Liftoff microbial mat | place...
CAAAGAGTATATATTGATGAAGGATGGGATGACCAGGTAACATTGGTAAAAAAATTTGCTGCCACTGCAACTCCAAAAGAATTACTGCCGCCATTACTGGAAGTAATAAAAGAATTGAAAACCAAATTTGGTAAATGGGAAATGCCCTGGGGAGATATTAACCGCTACCAACGAATTTCCAGTGACATAACACAGAAATATAAAGACGACCAACCCAGTTTGCCTGTTGGGTTTGCTTCTGCTTCATGGGGTATGCTACCGTCTTACAACAGCCGTTATTATCCCGGCACCAATAAAAGATATGGTGTAAGTGGCAATAGTTTTATTTGTGCTGTGGAGTTTGGTAAAAAAATAAAAGCAAAATCATTACTCGCCGGCGGCAATAGCGGCGACCCTTCTTCCAAACATTTTACCGACCAGCTGGAGATGTACACCAAAGGGAAATTTAAGGATGTGTTGTTTTATAAAGAAGATGTGTTGAAAAATGCAGAACGGACATATCATCCGGGAGAGTGAGTGGAGTTCTGGCTATGCCTTCAAAGTAACTGGTTTTATAGATTTTTCGGATATAACATAAAATAAAGCGGTATATTTGCGGATATAACAGAAAATATGATGATTTCACGTTTTCTTGAAAAGGAGATAAAAGCAAAATTTCATAAGCAAAAAGCTATCATCCTGCTTGGTGCCAGGCAAACGGGTAAAACAACCCTGCTAAAAATTATTACCCAAAATAATAAAGACAGCTTGTGGCTCAATGCAGATGAACCGGATATCAAACTGATGATAGAAAGTGCCACTTCCACCAGGTTAAAAAGCCATTTTGGAAAAAATAAAATTATCATTATTGACGAAGCGCAGCAAATAACAGATGTTGGTAAAAAACTAAAACTGATTACTGATACATTAAAAGATATACAGGTTATCGCTACCGGCTCATCTGCATTTGAAATAAAAAATAAAACCAATGAGCCTCTTACTGGCAGAAAATGGGAATTCCATTTATTTCCGCTAAGCTTTTCTGAAATGGTAAATCATCATGGGTTGATAGAGGAAAAAAGAATGATTTATCACAGGCTGGTCTATGGCTATTACCCTGAGGTGGTTACCCATTTGGGGGAAGAGAGGGAGCGGCTGAAACTTTTATCCGATAGTTTTTTGTATAAAGACATATTGATGTACCGGGGTTTACAAAAACCTGAAAAACTGATTCATTTATTGAAAATGCTGGCAGCCGGTGTTGGCAGCGAAATAAATTATAACCAGTTAAGTAAGCAGTTGCAGATTAATAATGAAACAGTGGAAAAATATATTCAGTTGCTGGAGCAATGCTATATTATTTTCAGGCTGCCTGCTTACGCCACCAACCTGACAAAAGAATTAAAGAAAGGGCGGAAAGTATATTTTACAGATAACGGTATAATAAATTCCCTTACCGGCAACTTTTCACTCATTGAAAGCCGGAACGATAAAGGCGCCCTATGGGAAAACTTTGTTATCAGCGAAATGTATAAACAGAACGAATACAAGAAACAGTTTGGGCAATTTTTCTTCTGGCGTTCGCATGACCAGCAGGAAATTGATTTAATAATTCAAAAAGGCAGCCAGCTTGAAACTTTTGAAATAAAGTGGAGCGAAAAAAATAAACCGAGGCTGAGTAAAACATTTTCTTCCAATTATCCAAAACACAGTTTTCAGTTTATTAATTATGAGAATATTGAAGAGTTTCTGTTATAAGTTTGTTTACAATTTAAAAAATACTGAACCTAAAACATAATTATGGAAGTACATGCCCACTCTCACACCGCCCGAAAAAAATGGACCCATTATTTCTGGGAGTTTCTCATGTTATTCCTTGCTGTTTTCTGCGGATTCCTGGCAGAATATCAATTGGAACATAAAATTGAGAAAGACAGGGAGAAAGTTTATATGCAAAATATGCTGGAAGACCTGGAGGCTGATACCGCCATTTATTCAGACTATGCAAGAAGAAATAAAGAAATTTATGATTTAATTGATACGCTGGTGTACCTGATTAAAAGTCCGGATAGAAAAATGCATATTAGCAAACTTGCCTACACAGCCAGGATAATGACCGCAAAATGGAAACAGGTGGAACCTGTAAAACGTACCTATGAGCAAATGAAAAGTTCCGGGCATTTAAGGCTGATTAGAAAACGACAGGTAGCCGTTAGTGTTTCTTCATATTATAACTCTTTGTTTGAATTGGATACTTATAACGATGTGGGAATGATATGGGCTGCGGATTATGCAAAAGCAGTTGGAAAAATTTTTGACGGCGAGGCCTCTTTGAAAATTATTAAGGAAAGGAAAGAGCAGCCGTTAAGTTCAGATGCTTTATTGACAGAAGACAGGTTAACCCTGAACGAATTAATAACCAGTGCAGGGTATTTTTATGGTGCACTTTCGTTAAATGAAAATTTAGGGAATAACAGAAGTAAAGCTGCACAAAAACTTATTGATATTATCAAAAAAGAATATCACCTGAAATGAAAACAAATTTAGAATTATCAGTTATGAATAGGTGTAATAAAATATAACAGTTTCATTAATTCATAATTCTAAATTCATCACTCATAATTCAAAAAAATGGAAGTACATGCCCACACCCACACCCCAAGAAAAAAATGCCTGCCTGTCGGCAGACAGGGACACATTATTTCTGGGTCCCGCCTCAGGCGGGATAATGTTGTTTCTTGCTGTGTTCTGTGGTTGGCAGAGGCGTAGCCTCGATTCAATATTATAACAACGGGTTTCAACCCGTTGCAAAGATGAAAAGAGGAAGTAGAGAGCCGTGGGCTCAGTGAATAAAAAAGATGAGCCGTGCCGATGGCACTCAGACTCTGACATAGTTCTTTCCACCGGATTGAAATCCGGTGTTACAAAACAAAACCGAGCCTACGGCTCTGGCAGATGCCGGCAAAATTTTAGTTTTATAAAATATAAACACTGCTTATGGAAGTACATGCCCACACTCACACCGCCCGAAAAAAATGCCTGCCTGTCGGCAGACAGGGACCCATTATTTCTGGGAGTTTTTAATGCTATTTCTCGCTGTGTTCTGCGGGTTTTTGGCAGAGTACAAACTGGAGCATACGATAGAGCACCAGAGGGGAAAAAAATACATCAACACTTTAGCTAAAGATGTTGAGCTTGATATCGCTTCGCTGCATGAAACATCGGTTATAAAAAGAAAATATGTTAACTATTTTGACTCTCTTGTGTACCTGCTAAAACAAAACAATAACAGTTCTCTAAAAGATATTTATTTTTATGCAAGGCACCTTGGAAGAATAACAGAATTCAAATATCATGACAGAACGATTCAGCAATTAAAAAATTCAGGAAGCTTAAGGCTGATACGGAATAAAGACGCCGCCGACAGTATTACTATTTATGACAGTCAGGATATAAAACTGATTTTAAATCAGCAGGAAATTGAACGTCAGATGCGGTCTGATATCCTTTCAAACCAAATTGGAAAAATATTTAATGGTTTTATATGGAATGATATGGTTGATAGTAAAGGGGTCATCTCCCGCACTTCCGGTAATCCGGAACTGGCAACCAGGAACTGATTAATGATTTTGTTGTTCATGTTGCTCACTTAAAGACAGCTTATCGTCTTACAGAAGGCAACATTGGAGCTGCTATCATTAAGGCCGATAACCTTATTTACTTTTTAAAAAAAGAATATCACCTTAAATAAAAATTATGGAACAAACAACTCTCGGCATCGGCACCCGTTTACAACACACTTTGTATGGCCCCGGTGTAATCGTCGGCATTAAGTATGCCACTTATCTTATCTCTTTTATCAATCATGGCATAAAAGAAATAGATAAGACTGATCCAAAACTGGACGATATTATCCCGGAAAATGTAACGGCTGAAATAGAAACCCATTCTGAGGTGGAACGGTCGCTGCTGAAAATTCTCCGGCTCTGGGGTGGCATTACCGAAAATGTGCCCCTCGGCGACCGATGGATAAAAGGAATGATGCTGTTGCAGCCATTTGACAAAAGCTTAAAGCCCAAAGAAATTCCGATTGATGATTTCTTTCATAAAATAGTAATGTTGCGGGACAGGCTAAGGGTGCTGGAACAAAATATCAACAGCAATAAAAAATTGAGCGACGAGGAAAAGACGAATATTCAGCAATATATTACCCGCTGTTATGGCTCACTCACCACTTTCAATGTGCTGTTTAAAAACAAAGAACATTGGTTTGTGGGTGATAAGGGTGGCAGGGAAGAATAATGTACAGAAGAACAGTGAACACCGAATATCGAAGTGCGTCTTCTTCAACATTATCATTTGTTATTCCGCGCCTGACCTAATAATATATTTTTAACAGTCGGGCAGGCTTGTTTGACATTCGATATTTATCGGGTTTGTGAGAGAGAAAAAAGTAGATTTGGAAAGTAATAAACCAAAACCAGCAATATGCAAACCTTAGCCCCTGTTCAAACCAAGGATAGAGAAATTTTTATGGACGTATTACGGGGCTTTGCCATCCTCGGTATTTTTATCGCCAACCTGGGTAGTGGATTTAGCTGGTATAGCGAAAGTACCCATGCCACTGGGCCTTACTTATTGCCGGAGCTTGATCATAAAATGAGCTTTCTTCATCACATGTTTATAGAAGGGAAATTCTATTCCATTTTTAGTTTATTGTTTGGTTGGGGCATTGCCCTGCAATTTAAAAGAGCGGATGCAAATGGTATTAATGCTGTACCAACTGTAAGACGAAGATTATTCTTTATGCTGTTGCTTGGTGCCGTTCATTTATTGATATGGCCGGGAGATATTGTTTTCTTATATGCGCTTCTTGGTTTTATCCTTATACCATTGCGGAAATTTTCCAATAAAACGTTATTAATAACAGGAGTAATACTTGTTCTTTCCCCCATGCTTTTATACTGGGCGAAAATGACCTGGCCTGTATTAAACTACCCTGCCGAACTGATGATAAAGACAGGAATTAAAGTAGATAGTGCAATTATGAAAATTCAATCCGAAGAAGAATTTATGAAGATTATGAAACAGGGCACCTGGTTCGACCAATTAAAAATGAATATCAGTGGATTTTTTTGGAGGTATAATTATTTGTTTTTTGTAAGCCGTGTGCCAAAAGTGCTTGGTATGTTCTTGATTGGTTATGTGATTGGCCGTTCAGATTTTTATAAAAACATTCTGCAGTATAAAAAATTATTGTACTGGGTTATTGGTATTGGTTTGATAGTTGGACTGCCCGCCAATTTTTACCTGGCCCGTTATATAACTTATTTTAACAATGATTATTTCAGCCTGAAAACAAAGGGCCTTTATCAAACTATTTTCTATGCTTTGGGTGTGGTTCCGCTGGCAATGGCGTATGTTGGTTTGTTCATGTTGAGTTTTCAAACTGCCGTTGGCAAAAAGATATTATCTGTGCTGGCACCTGTGGGCAAGATGGCATTCAGCAATTACATTATGCAATCATTGATAGGCAATTTTGTATTCCTTGGCGCAGGATTGGGTTACATGGGACAGGTCGGTCCGGTTTATTATACCTTGTTTGGAATTGGTGTTTTCATCATACAAATTATTCTCAGCAGCATCTGGCTGAAGTATTTTAATTATGGTCCGCTGGAATGGCTTTGGCGAAGTGCTACGTATAAGAAATGGCAACCGATGCGAAAAAAATCGTTATGAGAAATTTACAACGAAGAAATTTTTTAAAACTTGCCGCCGCTTCGGCATTAATCCCTGCAACAGGTTTACCTGCTTTTGCTTTCAAAAATAAGTTTGCAGATAAAAAAACTATCGCTGATTTTACTGGTGATGGACTAAATCTTACTACCAAAGAATATGGTCAGCTTCTTGCGCAGCTTACAGAAAAAGATACTGTCGCAGATGATTATTATTCGCTAAACGGATGTGTAGAAGAGCTGGAAATAAAATTTGCCAAACTATTGGGTAAGGAAACAGCGGTTTTTATGCCAACGGGTACATTAGCTAACCATTTAGCCATTCGTAGCCTTGCAGGCAATAATAAACGGGCAATTGTACAACAAGAAAGCCATGTATATAACGATACCGGCGACAGCACACAAATACTCAGCAACCTTAATCTTATTACACTCGGTGCTAACAAGGCCACTTTCACAGCAGAAGATGTAGATGCCGCTGTTAAAAAAACTGAAAGCGGCCGGGTGGCTTCCAAGGTTGGAGTTATTTCTATCGAATCACCAGTAAGAAGAAAGCAGGGAGAAGTGTTTGAATATGAACAAATGAAACAAATTGCAACCTATGCAAAAGCCAATGACATTAAAATGCATCTTGACGGTGCAAGAATTTTTCTCGCCACTCCTTACACTGGTGTAACAGTTACTGAATATGCTTCGCTGTTTGATACCGTGTATGTTTCCTTGTATAAATATTTCAATGCTGCTTCCGGTGCAATTTTGGCCGGACCAAAAAGTCTTATTGCTCCATTGTATCATACCCGAAGAATGTTTGGTGGCGGGCTTCACCAGGCATGGCCGTATGCAGCAGTTGCCAATTATTATACAGATGGTTTTACGGAACGGTTTGCCAAAGCTGTTGCTGTTTCAGAAGAGCTGATTAAAAAACTAAGTGCCAATAGCCGGTTTGAAATTCATCGTATTACTTCCGGAACAAATATTTTCCGGTTAACAGTAAAAGGAATGGAGGCAAAACTGTTTGCTGAAAATCTGAAGACCAACCGCATCATTGCCCGTGCCGGCGGCCCCACTCCCAATGATTTGATTTTACAAGTCAACGAATCCCTGCTTCGCAGCTCAGCTGCCGAATTGGAAAATATTTTTATAAAAAGTCTTTCTTAAATAATTAAACATGAAAAAATTACTGCTGTTTTTCACAACAGCTTTCTCAATCGTATGCTTTGCACAAAAAAGAAATCCGGCCAACAAAGCTGTTTTTTTACAAGACATCAGCTGGACAACTGCTCAACAATATCTTACCCCGGATGCAGTAATAGTAATTCCATTAGGTGCCGAAGCAAAAGAACATGGGCCGCATCTGCCACTCTCTACAGATTTTTTGCAGGCCAATGGTTTTGCCAAAGAAATTGCTTTACAACGTAATGTAATAATTACTCCCACTGTCAGTTATGGCTTTTATCCCGCATTTTTAAAATATCCGGGCTCTACCAGCACCAATTTTAAAACAGCTACCGATATAGTGGTGCAGATAGTAAGAAGCCTCGCTGGTTACGGACCAAGGCGTTTTTATATTATTAATATTGGTGTAAGCACTACACCAACCTTAGAAATTGCTGCAAAAATACTTTCGGAAGAAGGTATATTATTATACTACAGCCGTTACGACCGTCCGGCATTTGATAATGCAGAGGCACCATTCAGAACAAAAGAATACAGCGGCCATGCAGATGAATTGGAAACATCCAATATTCTTTATTTGAGACCCGACCTGGTTGTTATGAAAAAAGCGGTGAATGATTCCAGTATGAAAGACAAAAGAGGGAATATGTCTCCCGTCGCTATCGAAGGCGGCAATCTTAATACCAGTGGTATTAATGGTTATGCAGCATTGGGCACCAAAGAGAAAGGCAAGAAGAATATGGCAGCGTTTGCCAAAGAATTAATCAAAGAGATTGACAGCGTTACTAATTGTGCTTTACCCATTGCCAAAGATAGGACGGCTGAATACACTGCCTTCGAAGGCAGCTATACCGATGGTGGCGGGAAAAAACTAGTAATCACTCAAAAAAACAACACTCTCTATTTTGTATGGGATGGAAGAGATGCCCGCAGTTTTTTTCATTTATACAAAGATGCCGCCGACTACTTCTCTTCCATGGCAATGAACATCCTTTTTGTAAGAAACGATAAAGGCTCTTCGACAAGCTCAGAGGTAGAAAAGGCCTGGTGTCAGTATCGGGGTGAAAGCTTTTGGGTGACAAAAGAACGGTAAAAAGGAATATGCTATCTACTTTACCTGGTTCAATCACAATAAAATAAGACTAATCAAAAAAAAGGATGCCCTCAATCCCAAAGGGATGTAATTACTATAGAAAATGTAGTTTTCAATTTTCACAAACCCCGAAGGGCTGAAATTTCATCCCTTCGGGGTTTAAATCTACTACGTCATTCATTTTCTATATAAATACCAGCCTTTCAGGCTTTCGTAGATTTAATATGTTTATTCGAAATCTAGCCGTTGTTACAAATTAGTTCAATCACATTTAGTACCTTGATGCGATGAAATGGATACTGCCTTTTTGGTTTTTTACAATCAGTTTTGCTGCTCAAAGCCAGGACTGTGAAATTCTCATCACTAACGGAAAAATAATTGATGGCACCGGCAACAGTTGGTACTATGGTAACATAGCTGTCAAGAACGGAAAAATCATTAAAATTGGCCGTGATGTAAATCTATCTGCCAAAAAAATTATTGATGCCAAAGGATTAATTATTGCCCCTGGTTTTATTGATGTACACACCCACCTGGAAGGTGATGAAGACAAAGACCCGATGGCGCAGAGTTTTATTTATGATGGCGTTACCACTTGCATTACTGGTAACTGCGGTTCATCTAATACTGATATTGGAAAATATTTACAATGGATTGATTCATTAAAGCTCTCCATCAATGTAGCTACACTAATCGGTCACAACGATGTTCGCAAAGCAGTGATGGGAAGAGCCAACCGTGATGCTACACCGGAGGAGATGAAGCGAATGGATAATATAGTTGATAAAGCCATGAAAGATGGGGCTGTTGGTTTATCAACGGGCCTGATTTATATACCCGGCACTTATACAAAAACACCTGAGATTGTAGAACTGGCAAAAATTGCAGCAAAATACAATGGAGTTTATGCAAGCCATATGCGGGATGAAGGCGACAGTATAACTCAAGCCATTGAAGAAGCATTGACAATCGGTCGTGAAGCAAAGATTCCGGTTGAGATTTCACATTTTAAATTAAGCGGACAACACAACTGGGGACGCAGCAAAGAAACCGTACCCATGATAGAAGCCGCCAGAAAAGAAGGAATAGAAGTTACTATTGATCAATATCCATATACCGCCAGCAGCACTTCTATCAGCACATTAATTCCAGATGAGATATTAGCTGATGGGCAGGATTCAATCAAAGCAAGATTACAAAGGCCGGATGTAAAAAAGTATGTTACTGACTATATGATTGCCCGTTTAAAGAAAAGAAAGCTGAAACATTTCAGCTATGCAGTAGTGGCTAATTATTCTACTGATACAACCTATAATGGCAAGAGCATTGAGCAAATTAACTTAATGAAAGGCAGGAAGCATAAGGTGAAAGAAGAAGCACTAACTGTTATAGACATTATGATGGGTGGTGGCGCCAGTGCCGTTTTTCATGGTATGGGCGATGAAGATGTGAAGCGCATTATGCAATACCCCTTTAATATGTTTGCCAGTGATGCCAGCATAAGAGTGTTAGGAGCTGGTATGCCACACCCAAGAGGATATGGGACCAATGCAAGAGTGCTGGCCAAATATGTACGGGAAGAAAAAGTGCTATCATTGGAAGAAGCTATTCGGAGAATGACATCCTTACCTGCACAAAAATTTCAAGTGAAAGACCGGGGCTTGCTGAAGGAAGGGTATGCAGCCGACATCGTCATCTTTGATGAAAAAGAAGTCAAGGATGTTTCTACTTTTGAAAAGCCGCATGCTTACTCCAAAGGTTTTCATTTTGTAATTGTAAACGGTGTGTTGACAGTGGACAATGAAAAACATTTGGGGGTGAGGGCTGGTAAAGCCTTGTATGGGCCAGGTTCAATTCCTAAAGGTTTTTAACTACTACATTTCAAAACATGCGGAAGCTGTTTATCATTTTAAGTTTTCTTCCCGGATTTGTTTTTGCACAACATCCAGCCGTTATTTTTTTTGATAGTCTTTTGCAGAAACAGGCGGCTAAAGGATTCAGCGGCGTAGTGCTGGTGGCAGAGAAGGGAAATCCCGTTTATCAGAAGGCAATTGGCTACCGTGAGTTTGCCAACAAATTACCATTAAAAGAAACTGACATCTTTGAAATGGCTTCTGTCTCCAAGCAATTCACGGCTATGATAATCATGATGCTGAAAGAAAAAGGTTTATTTAGCTATGATGAATTGGTTGAAAAATATCTTGTCATTCCGTATAAGGGAATTACCATCCGTCATTTACTTACTCATACCAGCGGCCTGCCCGATTACCAGGACATCATGGATAAATACTGGGATAAAACCAAAGTGGCGGGGAATGCAGATTGCATTGCCTATTTAAATAAGTATGCTCCTACAAAATTATTTGAACCCGGAGCAAAATATACTTATAGTAACACCGGCTATCTTTTACTGGCAAGCATTGCAGAAAAAGTTAGTGGTAAAGATTTTATTGAATTGTGCCGCAAGTGGATATTTCGTCCGCTAAAAATGAAAAGCACAAACATCAGAACAGTAGAAGAAAAGAAAGCAACATCCAACTTTGCCATCGGGCATATTTATGTAAAAGAAAGAAACCAGTATATCCGGGCTGATTCATTTCCATCTTCTGATTATACGATCTGGCTCGGCAACCGCAAAGGTCCGGGACGTATCAGTTCTACAGTTGCTGATTTGTTGAAATGGGATAATGCACTCTACACAGAAAAATTAATAAAGCAATCAACTTTGCAGGAAGCCTTTACTCCCATGAAATTGAATGATGGCAGCTTATCCAATTATGGGTTTGGCTGGATGCTTCGGACAGATTCAATACTGGGAAGAGTTGTTTACCACACCGGTGATAATCCCGGCTATAAAACGCAGATTATCCGGTATATTGATAAAAATAAAACGATAATCCTTTTGAATAATAATGCCCATACTAATTTCGCAACAATAATAAAAGATGTTGCCGCATTTCTTAAAGAACGGCAGCAGTAAGTTTATTGAATTCTAAAACATCGTTTATGAGAAAATGTATTTTATTTTTTTTGCTTTTACCAGTATTAGCCGCAGCACAAAAAAACTATCCGAAACTGCTGGATAATTATATGCAGGCTGAATTAAAAGTAAAAGAATATAACGGTACAGTACTGGTAGTACAAAAAGGAAAAACAATTTATCAAAAGGCATTTGGACAGGCTGACAAGGAATGGAATATTCCCAATACCAGTGATACAAAATTCCGCATTGGCTCCATTACCAAACAATTTACTGCGGCCTGCATCCTTCAATTGGCTGAAAATGGAAAACTGGGCCTTGAAGACAAGTTGAGTAAATACATTAAGAATTATCCTAAAGGTGACAGTGTTACTATTCACATGCTGCTCAATCATACGTCAGGCATTAAAAACTATACAGATCTCCAGGCATTCTGGCCAAAAGCTATTTTGCCTTTACCGCTTGATTCAATGATTGCTCTTTTTAAAAATGAGCCCTATGATTTTTCTCCGGGTACACAATGGAATTACAGTAATTCCGGTTATTTCCTGTTAGGCGTTATTGTTGAAAAGGCTTCAGGAAAAAATTTCAGCGATTACCTGCTAGAAAACGTTATCCGAAAAGCCGGGTTGAAAAATACAAGCATGGATCGCCTGGATTCGATTCTTCAATTGCGGGCAAAGGGCTACTCCAAATCAAAATCAGGATGGCAACATGCACAGTATATTTCTATGGAAGGCCCTTATAGCGCCGGGGCTATGGTTTCCACTGTTAACGATCTGCATACATGGATGCAGGCATTGGTAAATAATCAAATCATTTCTGCAGCTTCGGTAGCAAAAATGACAACAGCCTACAAAAATAACTATGGCTATGGTTTAGGTATTGACAGTCTTAAAAACCATAGGCGTATTTCACATAGTGGCGGCATACCTGGTTTTAGCTCATACCTCGCTTATTACCCGGCCGATGATATGTATGTAGTGGCTATCTCAAATAATGATGGCAATTCTTCCGGGGTCGGCAATTCATTAGCATCTATTTTGTTCGACCTTCCTGTTATGATACCATACATTCCAAAAGAAGTTAAAATAGATCTTTCATTACTTGATCGTTACACCGGGAAATATATGGCCACCAGCCCGATAGAACTTATTAAGAAAGAAGGCAAGCTATACCGTCATCGGGAAGGTGCACCGGATGTAGAACTAAAACCTGAATCCAATACCCGGTTCTTTTATGCAGACGGATCAGATCGTTTTATAGAATTTGAAAAAGATAAAGAAGGTAAGGTAACAAAATCCTGGCTGATAACCGGAGGAGATAAAATAGAAATGAAAAAACTGTAACCGTTTTTGTTTGTAGAACATTATTCGCATTTTTAATATTTTTATGTTTGATAAATTCATTTAATAACTTTTTATGAAAAAAATATTCTTTATTTCATTAGTACTCTTGTTACAGGCAGCATTTGCTGCTGCACAAAAGGTAATGCCGCTGACCACTCCGGAAGCTGCGGGATTTTCATCTGAAAGGTTGAAACGCCTTGACAGGGAGATGGATGCATGGGCAAAAAAAGAATGGATGAATGGCGGTGTTGCCCTGGTTATCCGCAATGGCAAAATAGCCTACTACAAAGCCACTGGTTATAATGACCTAAGTACAAAATCAGCTATGCAGAAAGACAATATCTTCCGGATTGCTTCGCAAACAAAAGCCATTACCAGTGTGGCCATGATGATGCTGTTTGAAGAAGGAAAAGTTTTACTCGATGATGCCGTTTCAAAATATATTCCTGCTTTTAAAAAACAACAGGTACTGGATAAATTTAATGCAACAGATACTACTTACACAACTGTTCCTGCTAAAGGGGAGATAACCATCCGTCAATTGTTTACCCATACTTCCGGACTTGGCTATGCACAGATAGGTTCAAAAGAAGCCAACGCTATTTATGTAAAGAATAAACTTACTGCCGGCATCGGAGTGCAGGATGACAATCTATTAGACGCCATGAACCGTCTGGGCAAACTACCTCTCATGCATCAGCCAGGGGAGAAATGGACGTATGGATTAAACAGTGATTTGCTTGGTTGCCTCGTTGAAGTAATTTCAGGCATGACATTAAATGATTTTTTTCGTACCCGGATATTTGAACCGCTTGGGATGAAGGATACTTATTTTTATATTCCAACAGAAAAAGCATCAAGACTGGTTAATCTTTATCGTGAAGATTCCACTGGTCATTTAATAAAAGCAGAAGGCAATATGCTAAACGGACCTGTTCTGTCTAACTATCCATTATTTAATTCAAGCTATTATTCGGGCGGCGCCGGTCTATCATCCACTATTTATGATTATGGTATTTTTTTACAAATGCTCTTAAACAACGGTGTGTATAATGGCAAAAGGTTACTAAGCAGAAATGCTGTTCGGTTAATGACGATGAACCAGATTGGCGACCTTTCCCGTGGTGATGATAAATTTGGATTGGGTTTTCAAATAGTTTCTGAAAAAGGAAGTGCCCGAACACCGGCACAAATTGGCACTTATAGTTGGGGTGGCGCATTTGCCACGTCATATTGGGTGGACCCTAAAGAAAAAATGGTACTGCTTTTCTATCGCCAGTTACAAGGCTCTACACATGGAGATGTGGTAGAAAAATTCAGGGCATTGGTTTACCAGGCGATTAATGATTAAACGCAGAGAATACAAATTAATCTCTGTTAACTCTTTTACTTCTTTTCTCTGCGGTAAAAAGAAATTATTGCTTCAGCACCTCCCGTATATGATATTCCTGAATCAGCGGCGGGTTTTCCGGAGATAGTGTAAAATAGATTTCAATATTAGCGTTGGTTCCTTCCAGAATGAAAGAACCCCGTAACTGATTCTCCGCTGTTACTTCTTTTACTGAAATTATCTTCCCCGCTTTTGCAAAAAGTTCCCTGGCATATTTCTTCAACGTATCAATGGGGTAATCAGGAAAAAAGTTTTCGGCGAAAATGCCGCTTTGTTCTGCCTTGTTCCAGTCAGGCAATATTTTCATCAAATCATTTTTTCTTTGTTCTAAAATTTTTGATGGCGGTAATTGCATAGGTTGTAACCCCGCCATCTTTATCAATGTATCCAGCACTTTTAGATTTACAAAACCCATTGGTGCATAAGTACGATTCGCAAAAGCCACCACACCAATTCCATAGTCCGGCATGATGCGCCACTGACTTCCAAAACCCGGCAAACCTCCACTATGTGCAATATAAGTTTTACCATCACAATCTTTCATCCACCCCAAACCATAACAATAAGCGGTTGTTACAGCACATGTTCTTCCATCAGGAAATTTATAATTTGGATTAAATACATTCCAACGCCACGGATGATGCATTTCTCTTACAGAACTTCTGTTGATGGGTCCATCATCATTTGCATTATTGGGAGGCCATGCAGAAAGATGAAAAGACATGTAGTTGGCAAATTCATCAATAGAACTGATCATGCTGCCCATGGCACCCCAGCTTCCATCTGGTGTATCATGCAGTAAAGTTTCTTCATTCCATTTCTCATTTAACCAACGATAACCGTGTGCTAATTTATCAGGCGCAACATCGGCATACTCATAGGTAGTTGTTTTCATCCCCAAAGGTTCCAGAATATTTTTTTTAATATAATCCTGGTAACGCATGCCGGAAATTTTTGTAATGATTTTTCCAAGTAAAGCAAAACCGAGATTGCTGTATTCGAATGCAATGCCGGGGGGATTGGAAAAGGAAATTTGTTTGCCGATAAACTCCATCAGGTCTTTATCATTATCAGCCAATTGACGATCACCCCATGGATTATCTTCCGGGAAACCAGCTCCATGTGTCATGAGGTGGCGAATAGTAATATGAGGTGCATCAGCAGTCGGGTATTTTAAATTTTTCAATTCAGGAATATAGTAAAAAGCCGGATCATCCAAATTCAGTTTGCCTTCATCACGCAGTTTTAATATCGCCATGGCTGTAAAACTCTTGCTCATGGATGCAATGCGAAACAGAGATGATGAGGTAACCGATATTTTCTTATCAATATCTGTATAGCCGTAATTGCCGCTGTATAAAAGCTTACCATCCACTACAAGGCCAAATGCTATGCCGGGGAAATGATTAGCTATTGCATATTCCCTATACATGCTGTCAATTACAGGAAACAGTTTCTTTATTTTATCCAGCCGACCGGCATCAGTAAAGACAGCCGGTTGATATAAAGAATCATATTGTACTGCCTCAATTTTATGTGCCTGCTTATTTTGTTTACAGGAAAAATGAAAACCGACTGCGAAAAGTAAAATCAAAATTTGTTTCATACTACGCATCTATTTTTTATTAAAACCCTTTCTTATCTCCGATAAATTTTTCAAACCACTCTACATTGGTCTGCATGGTTTTCAACACCATTCTTGGTTCAGTAGGCCCATGCGGTTGACGGGGTAATGCCAGCAACCGTACCGGAACATTTCTTCTTCTTAATGCGTTATAAAACATAACCGAATTGCTGAAAGGAACCCGAAGGTCAGCCTCGCCATGCTGCAACATCACCGGCGTTTTTACATTTTGTATAAATCGTAAGGGTGAATGTGCATCATACTTGCTCCAGTCATCCCATGGATTCGCTTTAAAATAGGAGGGTAGAAACCCTTCAATATCATCGGTGAGATTCTGGTGTGCTAAATCAACTACCGGGGCGCCGATTGAAGCTACTTTAAAACGGTCGGTATGTCCTACAATCCAACTGCTCATAAAACCACCATAGCTCCAGCCCATCACTCCCATTTTAGTTGAATCGGCCACTCCCATTTTTATTACATAATCAACGCCTGCCATCAGATCCTGAAAATCTTTTCCTCCCCAATCTTCACGGTTAGCCATACGGAAATCTGTTCCATAACCAGTAGAGCCTCTAGGGTTGGGGCGCAACACTGCATATCCCATTTCAGCAAATGCTGCAATAGGATAAGTACCCTGGTTAGCCGCTACACAATTTTGTTGAAATACACCGGCCGGGCCGCCATGTACATTTAATATAAATGGAACCTTTTGACCTGGCTTATAATTGACAGGATAAGTAAGTAGTCCCTCTATTTCCAATCCATCAGCACCTTTCCATTTTACTACTTCTGTTTTGGGTAACGCTTTACCTGCATGGTCAGCATTGAGACTGGTAACTTTTACAGGATAAAAATTATTAAGAGGGCTGATGTATGCTTCCGGTAACTGAGATGGATTTTGTAATGTGAAGGAAAGATAGGTTCCTGTTGAATTAAGTGTGGCTGTACCAATCATATCTTTTGAGCCTTTGTTCCATTCAGTAATTGATTTGCCGTCAACACTCAATTGATAAATACTGTTCAGTGTTTTATTTGCCTCACTCCATAAAATATTTTTACCGTCAGGCGTCCAACCAATAATGCCACCGTTTTCATCAGGCGTAGCTTTTAACCGCCAGTTTTTACCATCGGTCAACGAATAAATTTTTGCATGACGGGGGCCTGACCAGTCAACCGGGTCGGCCGTACAATAATATGAAATCAATTTACCATCCGGGCTGAATTGCGGATTGGTTTCTCCGGCGGCTGTATTGGCGATAGATTTTATTTTTCCACTTTCAATTTCAATCAATGAAATATCGCTGTACACATTATGATTGACCTCTGGCGAAAAACCATGACTGTATGCAATACTCTTTCCATCAGTACTCCAGTCAAATGCATTTACATTATAATTTTCTTTGGTCAATTTCTTCTGCACATATTTACCGGCTGTATCTTTTGCATTCAACCAAAGCACATAGAGTCTGTTTTGTTTTATCTCTTCATCCATATAATACCAGTCATTCTTTGCTTTCTTATCTTTTTCTTCTTTATCGGCGGCGGCATCACTCATTGTAAAAGCAATCATTTTCCCATCATGACTCCAGTCATATTCGCCTACACTGGTTTTTATATCTGTTACTTTTTCAGCTTCGCCGCCGCCTACAGGCAGTACATACAAATTGTTTTTACTATCTCTCGAAGAAGTAAAGGCAATCCATTTACCATCCGGACTCCATTTAGGGTTGGAAGAATTTTTTTCTCCTTTTGTTAATTGTATGGCATTACTGCCATCGGCATTACAAAGCCATATCTGGTTTACATATTCGCTGCGATCGTCGGTCATCACGGCTTCACGAACGGTGTATAATATTTTAGCTCCATCCGGCGATACACGAACGGATGTAATGTTTTTAATTTTCAGGCATTGTTCGGGTGTCCAGTTTTTCTGGGCAATTGCGACAACCGGTAATAAGAAGCAGGCAACAAGCAAGTTTCTCAATTTCATAAAAAATTTGTTTTTAATTTGAAGAAATAATGGGGGAATTAAAAGAATTCAGGGGGGAGATTATTGATTGTCCGGGTATACAAGTTAAGCATACAGTGTAACAAAAACAAACCGCCTATCCAATGCCGGATAAGCGGTTTATGAAAATAGCATTTATTGCAAATTTTATTTTCTAAACGGTTGTTTTTTCCAATACGTCAAGCTTCTCCATGCCCACTCCAATGGACCAAACCGGAAAAACCGCAACCAGATATGGCTATAGATTATCTGAAAAATCCAAACAGCCCCGACCACATAATAAATTTCATGTCGTTGTAATTGGCCATACATTCCAAAGCCAACGCCGTAGAAAAACAAACCGCACATTAATGATTGCATCAGGTAATTAGTAAAGGCCATTTGCCCAACGGGCCGCAGCAAAGCAAACAACCATTTAAACACACCTGATTTATATAATAACATCAACGAACCTAATATGCCAATCGACCGGAATGTGCGGGACAATTCATAAAATGCAAAGTCAAATTTTTTAGTGTACTCAAACCAATTGAATTTTACATCCACCAGCTGTTGCAAACGGAAATAGGATAAAGTGAGTCCTGTACCAAGCCCAACGATACACATTCCCCAATACACTTTGACATTTGCCTGTCCGGTTAAAATTCCCATTTTAAAAAAAGCCATACCCAAAAACATAAAAAGCAATACATCCCATATACCAAAGAAAAGATACCTCACTAAATCATCAACATACCGGTTAGTCCTGTATTCATACAACTCTTCATAGCTTCCCTGGGTTTTTAGTATTGCCTTTTCCATTCTCTTCACCCTTCCTTCCGGCGTGGTTCTGCTTTTAAAGTCTTGCATAGCGCCAAGTTGTTCTTTTTGAATAACAGTTAGCTTTGTTACAGAAGTATCAATTACTGCTACCATTTCTCCACGATGGATCATTTTTTTATCCTGGTACAAATCCCGGTTTTCCCTCGCAAGCATAAAAACAAAACAAAGACCAGCTCCAATCAGTAATGCTTTAGGAGATAGTTTACGAAAAGAGTACATAATCATACCCAGGCAAGCATAGTCCAATAATATATCACCAGACCATAGCAGTATAAAAACATCAATCAATGAAAATACTATCAGCCATAGTTGCCGGCGAAAAAAATAATCAGCCGGTAATAACCCATCTAATCTTTTTTCTTTGCCTCCAACAAAAAGAAGGATACCGGCACCAAATAACATGGAGAATATTGCCCGTTGAGTGCCTTCGGGAAACCATGATACAAAATTCCAGACTTTAAAATTGATGGTTCCCCATTCATTGAGTATTGAGGGGTCGCCACCCACCGGGTTTGGTAAAGCGAAGCTTGGAATATTCATCAATAATATACCAAGAATAGCAAACCCTCTCAGACTGTCGAGTATAATAATTCTTTCCTGTTGATTTACCGGTGCAGCTAAAGTAGTTGTTGGTTCGTTTGACATCTTATTAGTTAGTCCAGATATGTAATTTTATTACATGGTAAAAATCATAATGATTCAACATTCTCTTTTTGAACATTGCTTTTTCTAAATGGCTGCCTTTTCCAATATGTCAAACTACGCCATGCCCACTCTAATGGACCGAAACGGAAATAACGCAACCAGATATGGCTCCATATAATTTGCAATGTCCACGTTGCTGCCACGACATAATAAATTTCATACCGCTGCAGTTTTCCAAAATACCCAAACCCGATTCCATAAAAGAACAGCCCTGCCAATAACGATTGCATCAGGTAATTGGTAAATGCCATTTGCCCAACAGGCCGCATCAATGCAAAGAACCATTTGAACCAGCCGGATTTATACAACAGCATTATCAAACCAAAGATACCAATAGAACGGAATACCCTTGCTACTTCATATAATTCAAGCTTTACCTGTTTTATAATTTCATAATAATTAAAATTTAAATCAATTAATGCTTTAAGCTTAAACCAGGTGAGGAAAATGCCTCCTGCCATTCCTCCAACAAACAGCAGCCAATACAGTTTAGCCGGGGCATTACCCATCAGTACGCCGTTTTTATAAAAAGCCATTCCCAGGAACATAAATATCAGGATGTCCCATAAACCATCGTAGGTATAATGTACTTCACCATAAAAACTTCTTTCGCTCTGGTATTCATAAAAGGAAGCATAATCTCCTCTTACTTTCCGGAGACTTTTTTCCATTTCTTTCTTTTTCCCTTCAGCAGAATTTTTTTCTTTTAACCCTGTCATCGCTCCGAGTTCTGCTTTCTCATCATCTGTTAACTTTATCTGTGTTGTATCTTTTTTTGCAATCATTTCCCCGGTGGTAATTACTTTTTTATCCCGGTAAAAAAGCACATTATCTCTGGCCGTTTGCAAGAACAAACAACTGCTGCGATGATCAATATTTTGGGTGACAGTCTGCGAAAAGCAAAAAAGGATCATACCACAAATGGCATATTGAAATAAAATATCCCAAAACCATAACAGCACAAAAGCATTGAATAAGCCAAAGACCAATAACCATAACTGGCGGCGGAAAAAATATTCTGCCGGCATCAGCCCTTCTGTATTTTTTTCCTTACGGCTGATAAATAAAATGATGCCTGCTCCAAACAGGATAGAAAACAGGGCCCGTGGCGTTCCGGCAACACTCAATTCTATAAAAAATACCATGTTTTGAAATTGATATCTG
>Ga0105044_10004095_pt1 | contig 20016 bp, 19 predicted proteins | sample MAT01_FD_78092 | JGI IMG/M metagenome (GOLD analysis project Ga0105044, IMG submission 78092) | Freshwater microbial communities from Lake Fryxell liftoff mats and glacier meltwater in Antarctica - MAT-01 | ecosystem: Environmental > Aquatic > Freshwater > Ice > Liftoff microbial mat | place...
CAAGTTTGCGTTCTGCATAAAGCTTGAGCAGTTCGTCGGCCATGTCTCGCATTGCGCGTTTCGCCTTGGCCTTGGTTTTCTGCCAGCCCATGCCGCCGAGTCGGTCGAGAGTCGGTGAGGTCGCCTCGCCGGAGGAATAACGCGACACGAGGTCCATTCGCTCAACGGGCACGAAAAGCTTGGCGTTCTCGTTGTAGATCAGCAGCATGAACTCGCGTTCCGATCCCTGCGAATCGATCGTCTGCAGGCCGTCAAATCGACCGATGCCGTGATCGACATGGACGACGAGATCGCCCACCGACAGCGCCGCCGCCTCGGCGAGGAAATTCGCCGCCTTCTTCTGCTTGCGTGCCGAACGGATCAGCCGGTCGCCCAGAATGTCCTGCTCGCTGATGAGCGCCAGCCCTCTTATCGCGAAGCCGCGTTCCAGCGGCAGAACGGCATAACTCGCCTTGCCCGGCGCGGTTTCGGCCGCGCGGGCATTCTCGGCGCGGACCAGGCCATCAAGCCCATGATCGGCCATCACACCGGCGAGGCGTTCGGCCGAGCCTTCGGTCCAGCCCGCGAGGATGACGCGCGTTCCAGCGGCAGTCAGCGCGCGGACATGGGCGGCGGCCGCGTCGAAGACGGTGCCTTCGCTTTGGGTGCGCTCCGGCGCGAAGTCGCGGCCGGGGCGGCCACCGGCATCGATCCCGTCGGCGACATCGAACGCGGAGAGGAAGTATGCCGTGCGGGCAACAAGCTCTTCGTCCCAGCTATCCCGGGTGAGGAACAGGCGATCCGGCGGCAACGGCTTATAGTCGGCGACCTGCAGGCCCGGCGATTTTGCCGCGAGGTCGCGGGCCGCAACGCGGGCCTCGTAGAACTCGGCGATCTGGTCGATGCGGGCGGAGATGGATTCCTCTGCCTGCCAGTCCAGCGTTACGGGCGCGTCAGGCGCATAATCGAGCAGCGTTTCAAGCCGCTGATGAAACAGCGGCAGCCAATGCTCCATGCCCTGATAGCGGCGGCGCGCACTGACGCTCTCATAGAGCTGGTCGGTGCCGTTCTGGGCGCCGAAGGCGGTGATGTATCCGGTGCGGAAGCGGCTGACCGAATCCGGGTCGAGGCCCGCTTCGCTCACCGGCAACAGCGTCAGCCCGGCCAGCCGCCCGGTCGATTTCTGGCTTTCAGGATCGAACGTCCGCAGCGACTCGATCTGGTCGCCGAAGAAATCGATGCGCACCGGCTCGGGCAGGCCCGGCGCAAACAGGTCCACGATGCCGCCGCGCACCGCAAAGTCGCCGGGTTCGACCACCGATCCGGCCTGCACATAACCCTGCTTCGCCAACCAGGCGGTCAGCGCCTCGATCCCGATATGTAGGTCTGTCTTCAGCGCAAGGCGCGACTCGGCGATCCAGGCGCGCGGCGGCACGCGCTGCAGGATCGCGTTGACCGTGGTGACCAGCACCATCGGCCCGCTCTTTCGCGCCGCCAGCGCCGACAGCGCAGCGATGCGGCGGGCGAGGATGTCGTTGCGCGGGCCGAGCCGGTCGTAGGGGAGGCAATCCCATGCCGGGAACGACAGCACCGGCAGATCGGGCGCGAAGAAGCCGAGCGCCGCCTCAAAGGCGATCGCCCGTGTTTCATCCCGCGCAACATGCACGACGAGACCCTTGCGCGCCGCCGCCATCCCGGCGGCAAGCCTGGCGTCATAGCCCTCGGGCGCGCCCCCGAGCTTGACGCGGCCTTTCAGCGAAATGAGGTTCTGGATCAGCATCCGGCGGCGTCAGGTCCAGTTCGCGCGGGGATAGAACTCAAAGGCCTTCAGCCGCGCCATCACCGGCGTCTCGAACGCCGGCGGCGTCGGCGTATTGCCGAGCACCCATTCATAAATGTCCTGATCCTGCTCTTCGAGCAGGGTCTCCAGATCGCCGAGTTCAACCGGCGACAGCTCAGCCAGATGCGCATCGGCAAAGCTGCCGAGCAACAGATCGGCCTCCTTGAAGCCGCGATGATGGGCGCGATAGCTGATGCGCTTGAGGCGAATAGCGTGGTCCATGGGCGCGCCGATATAAGGTGCCGGGCACCGATTGTCATGGGCGTAAGCAGGATTCCCCTCCCCCCTTGCGGGGAGGGGCTAGGGGTGGGGGTCGCGCCGGCGGCTGGGCAACTTCCGATTGGCGCGGCTCCGCGGAGATTTCACACCCCGCGGCTGTAAGGAATCGTTCGTCCCCACCGCAAACTGAAACGGCGCACGCGACTTGAGCGCCTCGAAAATCACCCGCGCCACTTCGTCCACGTCCGCGAACACCTGGTCGTTCCAGAACCGCAACACGCGAAAGCCCTGATCGTTGAGAAACACCGTTCTCGCGGCGTCATTCACCTTGGCAGCAGCTTCGCCGTGCTGACCACCATCCAGCTCGACGATCAGTTTCGCGCCCATAGTGGCAAAATCGGCGACATACGCGCCGATCGGCACCTGCCGCCGAAAGTGAAAGCCCCGCGCCTTGAAATCGCGCAGCACGCGCCAGAGCCGCTTCTCAGCGTCCGTCTGGTTCGCGCGCAAATGCCGGGCAAAGAGGTTGGGCACAAAGCCATGATAATCCAGCACGCCCCCCGCCCCTAGCCCCTCCCCACAAGGAGGAGGGGAACATGGCGAGCTTGCCCCTAGCGACTGCAAAAAAACGCCGCAAGGACTCCCCTCCCCCCTGCGGGGAGGGGTTAGGGGTGGGGGTCGCACCGGCGTCTGACGTAACCGAAAACCTAAGCGTCCGGCTCGTCGTCCCCGGTCAGTTTGGAAATCTCCAACGGATCGAAGCGCCGAAGCGCCTTGTCATAGTCCGGGTCTGATTGCGGTTGTGAGGGCCGAATTTTGGCGAATCGGCAACGAGGTTTTCTGCCTGGCTGCATCAGAAACGTGGCGCACTCCCTCAGCTGCCGTCCGTAGCTGAAGCAAAGTAGCGGACAGGGGGCGGCTTGCTATAATTTACCGACATGTCCGACCTTTTCCGCGCCGCTCCTAATGTCGATGACCTTCTGGGTTTGCCGACCGAGCAGGTCGCGCGCCTGCTGCTGAAAACGATTCAGGCCGCAGCAGCGAACCCCGGCACCCAAGTGGCGACGTCCGGATTCCAGCCGGCGTCGATCGTTGAGGGACAGTTAGGCGACGGCGTGGGCCGGCCCGGATACCCGCAGGGCGACCGCGTTAAGACCCGGCAAGTGCGCGTCGCGATCATGGAAGGTATGGAATGGCTGCGCGCTCAGCATCTTATCGTTCCGTCGCCATCACCGGCCAACTACGGCAACGGCCACATGGTGTTGTCGCGGCGAGGCGAAGGCACCATGACCGAAGAGGATTGGGACGAGATCGTCAGTGATCGCCTCTATCCGCCCGGCCTATTGCATAAGACCATCATCGACGAGGCATGGACATCATTCCGCAGTCCGAAACTGACGGATCGCAGCAAGGCCGTTAGGGATGCCTTTTTGGCCGTTGAAGTGGCCGTTAAAGCCGCTTCGGGGCTAGGGCCGAGCCTGATCGGCGTAGAACTCATGAAGGCTGCGTTTGCGCCCAAGGGAAAGCTGGCTGACCCTCGTCTCGAAAGCGGCGAGCATCATGGGCGCCAGAACCTATTTGCCGGTGCCATGGGCTCATTTCGCAATCCGGCATCGCACTCATATCCTGCGCTCACTGGCCGGCAGGCTTACGAGCAAATAATGCTGGCCAGCCAACTCATGCACATCCTCGACGATGTAAGGTCCGAGCTAGGCCTGGCTTGAGCACTCTTGAATGCGATGCGCCAAATTTAAGAATTCGCGGCGCCGCGCCAACCGGCTGCGGCGCGTTGCCCGATTGACCTGCCCCCACGCCATCCCCCCTCAGCCCCCTGTCCCTCCCCGCCACCCCCACCTAAACTCGCACCCATGCGCCCGGAGATATTGTTCCCGCTTTTTGCCCCCGTCCGCACGCTGCCCGGGGTCGGGCCGCGCAGTGTGGAGAAGTTCGCGCGGGTCGCCGGCGAGCGGGTGATCGACCTGCTCTGGCTCAAGCCCGTGGGCTATGTCGATCGCCGCCTGCGGCCCTCGATCGCCGATGTCCCGGAGGGCGCGATCGGCACCGTCGAGGTCAACATTCTCGACCACATCAAACCGTCCCGGCCCAAGGCGCCGTTTCGCGTCGTGTGCGGCGATGAAACCAGCATGCTGGAACTGGTGTTCTTCGGTGGCGCGCAGGACTACCTCCTCCGCAGCCTGCCTGAAGGGGCGCGGCGCATCCTCTCGGGGCGGATCGAGCGCCATGAGGGGCGGCTCCAGATGGCGCACCCTGACTACATCGTCGCGCCCGATCAGGCCGCCGATATCCCGGTGATCGAGCCGGTCTATCCCCTCACCGAAGGCCTCACCAACAAGGCCGTCGCCAAGGCGATACGGGGCGGCCTCGCCACCCTGCCCCTCCTCCCCGAATGGCAGGATGCCGCATGGCACACCAGGCAGAAATGGCCCGGTTGGAGCGAGGCCCTGACCGCCATCCACGCTCCCGCAGAAGTCGACGAGCAGGCGCTCGAAATCGCCCGCCGCCGCCTCGCCTATGACGAGGTTCTGGCCAACCAGCTCGCCCTCATGCTGATCCGCGCCCGGATGAAGAAAGCCGCCGGACGCAAGATCGCCGGTAACGGCACCCTTCGTGCCAGGCTGCTCGCCGCCCTGCCCTACAAGCCGACCGGCGCGCAGACCCGCTCTGTCGCCGAAATCGAGACCGACCTCGCGAGCGGCGAACGCATGCTCCGCCTTCTGCAAGGCGACGTCGGCGCGGGCAAAACGCTGGTCGCCCTGCTCTCGATGCTGATTGCCGTGGAGGCTGGCTCGCAGGCCGCCCTGATGGCCCCCACCGAAATTCTCGCCCGCCAGCATATCGCGACCATCGGGCCGCTGGCCGAGGCCATCGGCATCCGCGCCGCTTTGCTGACCGGCCGCGAGAAGGGCAAGACGCGCGAGGCCGTGTTGGCCAATCTCGCCTCCGGCGCAATCGACATTCTCATCGGCACCCACGCCCTCTTCACCGGCGATGTCGCCTTTGCCGATCTGGCTCTGGCTGTGGTGGACGAGCAGCACAAGTTCGGCGTCTCGCAGCGCCTCAGCCTTTCAGGCAAAGGCGGCCGCCCGGCCCATGTGCTGGTGATGACCGCGACGCCCATCCCCCGCACCCTGTCGATGACGCTCTATGGCGACATGGACGTCTCCAAGCTGGATGAAAAGCCGCCGGGCCGCCGCCCCATCGCCACGCGCGCCCTGCCGCTCGCCCGGCTCGAAGATGTCGAGATCGCCGTCGCCCGGGCCATCGCTGCCGGCGACCGCGTCTATTGGGTCTGCCCGCTGGTCGAGCAGAACGAAAAGCTCGATGTGACCGCCGTCGAAAGCCGCTTTGTCGAGCTTGAACGCCGCTTCGCAGGCCATATGGCCCTCGCCCACGGCCAGATGAAGCCGGCGGCAAAGGACGCCGCCATGGAGAAGTTCCGCACCGGCGCTGCCTCCATCCTCGTCGCCACCACCGTCATCGAAGTCGGCGTCGACGTGCCCGAGGCGACCATCATGATCATCGAACATGCCGAACGCTTCGGCCTCGCCCAGCTTCACCAGCTTCGCGGCCGGGTCGGGCGCGGCAGCCGCCCCAGCACCTGCCTGCTGCTCTACCAGGACGACCCCAAGCCCGGCGAAACCGCCCTCGCCCGCCTCAAGATCATGCGCGACACCGAAGACGGCTTCATCATCGCCGAGGAAGATCTGCGTTTGCGCGGGGCCGGCGAGGTGCTCGGCACCAAGCAGGCGGGCACGCCCGATCTCCATTTCGCCGACCTTTTTCGCGATGCCGACCTTCTGGCCGTCGCCCGCGACGATGCCGGGCTGGCCGTCAACCGCGATGCCGATCTCGAAACGCCCCGGGGACAGGCCCTGCGCGCCTTGCTCTACCTCTTTGAACGTGACGAGGCGGTGCGCTATCTGCGTTCGGGTTAGGGAACGGAAATAACAAGAATGGCGGAACAACCGGAATTCCGTGACGCCCTCTTCGCGGCGCTTCAGCGCTCCGAGGGCGATGTCCAGAGCATGGGCGAACTGACCCGCCTCTCCGGCGGGGCCAGTCAGGAGACCTGGGCGTTCACGCTGTTCTGCGAGGCAGCCGGCCCCAAGGCCTACATTCTGCGCCGCGCTCCCGGCGGCACCGCCCAGAGCGGTGGCATCGGCACCGGCATCGGCCTCCCGGTCGAAGCCCAGATCATCGAAGCGGCCCGTGCCGCAGGCGTGGCGGCGCCCGCAGTCATCTATGTCCTCAAGCCCGAAGACGGTGCCGGAACCGGCTATGTCATGGCCCGCGTCGAGGGCGAGACGCTGGCCCGCCGCATTCTCCGCGACACGGCGTTCGATGGTGTTCGGCCTCGCCTCGCCCATCAGTGCGGCGAAGCCATGGCCCGCATCCACGCCACCAGACTGGACGGCTTGCCCCCGCTTCCGCGCCTCGACGGTCCGGCCCAGCTGCGTCAGTATTACGAGCGCTATCAGAGCTATGACCAGCCAAAACCGGTCTTCGAGCTTGCCTTCAAATGGCTCCAGGATAACTTGAGGGAATGCACGCAACTTGTTCTTGTGCATGGAGATTTCAGAAACGGTAACATTATGGTTCACCCTCAGAAAGGGCTGAACGCCGTTCTGGATTGGGAACTGGCTCACATTGGCGATCCGCTCGAAGACCTCGGCTGGATCTGCGTCAACTCATGGCGTTTCGGGGTCACCGGCCGCACCGCCGGCGGCTTCGGCAGCGCCGAAGACCTCCTCGCCGGCTACGGCAACCCAGACCTGACAGTTCGGCATCTAAAGGTCTGGGAAGTCTTCGGAACCCTGAAATGGGGCATCATGTGCCTATCAATGTACGAAGCCTTCCGCTCGGGCTTTGACCGTTCCGTCGAGCGCGCCGCCATCGGCCGCCGCTCATCGGAAACCGAAATCGATCTCGTCAACCTGCTGATCGGGTAATGCCATGATGGACAAACCAACCCTCGCCGAGATCGTCACCGCCGTCCGCGAATTCATCGAGACCAAGGCGATCCCGGAGCTGACCGGCCACACCGCCTTCCACGCCCGCGTCGCGGCGAATGCGCTGGCCATTGCCGAGCGGGAACTGGCAACCGGCCCCGCCGCCTCTGAAGCCGAACGCTTGCGCTTGAAGGCCATGCTCGATCGCGACGGCACGCTGGATCAACTCAACCGCGCCCTCTCCGCCCGCATCGCCTCAGGCGACATCACGCTGGAGACCCCCGGCCTCGCCGCCCATCTCAAGGCGACGACGCTGGACAAGGTCGCCATCGACCAGCCGTCCTATTCCGGCTTCAAGTCTGCGGCCGCAGGCGGAGATCGGGGCGACGGAGTATAAGAAACCAGCCGAGCAGCGCCTGGGTCCAGGCGATCAGCGGGTTCAGCCACGAAGGATCGTGCTCCGAAGGGTAGAACGCGACTGTCGCGCCCGGAACCTGCGCAAACATCCCCGGCAGGAAGACATAGAGCAGCGCAAGGATCGCCAGCGCCGCGATATCCGAGCGCTTCCCCACCTGCCCCAGTCCCATGGCCATGAACACCGCGCAGTCCCGCAGGACAAAGCCGAGCGCCGCCAGCACGATCATCGGCCCGCCATAGACGTTCGCCTTCTCGGCAATCGTCCAGGGCAGCATCAGGATCGCGATAACCCCGAGGATCACCACGGTCAGATAGGCATAGCCCCAGGCCGGAAACCGCCCCAGCAGCGAGATGAACTGCCGCCGTTTGAAGCGCTCGATCAGCCAGCGATAGGCTACGACTTCCTTGGGCTCCACCAGCGCCATCCCATAGGTGACGACAGCGATCGTCATACCGGCCTGAACTGCGCGCATGCCGATCATGAAGGAACTCTCGCGCACATAGTCTCGCCAGAAGTCGAACCCGCCCGCATACCCCGCGAGGAACACGATGAAGCACAGCCAGACGACCGGGCCGTTCTGCACCTGCAACTCGCGCCGCATGACGCGGTAGTTCCCAAGCAGGGTCCAGAACACGAAGGCGACCAGCGAGGCGACGTAGAACGTGCCGGGATCGAAGCTGCCCCCCCACCACCACACTTCTCTCACCGCAAAGGGGTCGATGCCGCCGGTCCAGCTGCGGAACAGCGAGGTCGGGTCGGCGGTCTGCCAGACGCGCCAGACGAGCAGCGCCGCGATGAGGCCAGCAAGCTGGTAGAGGAATACGTCAAAGCGCGAATGGCTCATTCGTCGGCGCACCGCCACAATGCTGGCGAGCAACGCCACGGCCTGCGACAGCAGACCGATGGTAAGGAAATAGATCGTCTGGTTGACCAGGCTCTCCGTCCCGCCGGCGCGGAAGGCGGAGATCATGATGACAGCAAGGCACATGATCCCGCCTATCCAGGCGAGCATGGTCGATCCGAGCAGCTTCCCCCACACCATCGTCCACGGTCGGATTGCCGAAAGGCGCTGGCTGTCCCAAGTCTTGGTGCTGATCTCTTCAACCACCGATTGTGCGGCGCAGCGCGTGCCCCACACCACAACCACGGCGTAAAACAGAAGCTCGGCCGTGAACGAGGCCGACGACCACTGGCCGGGCGAAATCGCGACCAGCAAAACGCAGGCGACGATCACGATCATCAGCGTCAGGCGGCGCTCGGTGAGCTCCACCCAAATATTTCTAAGGAGTTCGGGGTTCATCGCTTCTTCCCCGTCTCTTCTAGGTAAGTCTGTTCCAGCGTCCGCTTGGTCTCGGAGAACCCGCACAGCTGATGTCCGGCCCCGACGATAGCCTTCACGATGGCCGCGCGCTGGGCGGGGGTGTCGAGCCATATCTGGCTGAGCGCACCCTCGCTCGTCACCCTGGTGACACCCGGCAGGCCTTCGAGGAAGCCGTCGAATCCGGTCACGGGCGCCGCCAGTTCGACCAGATAAGAGATACGGTTCTCGGTGAGCGCAACCGCCTGCCCGCCAACCACCAACCCGTCCTGGATGATGATCATCGAGCCCGAATAGTCCTCAAGCTCCGAGAGGATATGAGACGAGACGATCAGCGTGAGGCCGCTCGCCTTCAACTCCAGAAACAGGGCCGAGAGTGAGCGCCTTGCATCGGGGTCGAGGCCCGATGCCGGCTCGTCCAGCATGATAACGTTGGGCTCGTGCACGATGGCCTGCCCGATGGCGAGCCGCTGGCGGAGGCCCCGCGATAGCTCGGCCGCCTTCTGCTTCATGCGTTCGGTGAGGCCAACACGCTCCGCAGCCTTGTCAACAGCGATGTCTACGGCCTTGCCGCTGAGGCCGTGAGAGCGCGCCGCAAATGTCAGGCAGCGCTTCACCGACAACGAGTCGTAGAGGCCGAAGAAATCTGGCAGGAAGCTCAGGTTCTCGTGGATCTCGCGCGGGCTCTGGCGGGTATCGAGCCCGTTGATCCGCACTTCGCCGCTATAGGGCATCTCCAGCGCCGCAAGACACCGCATCAACGTTGTCTTGCCGGCCCCGTTCGGGCCGACGAGCGCCGTGATGGAGCCCGCCTCAATCGTAAGGCTGACCCCATCCAACGCGCGCTTGTTTGGATACTCGTAAACGAGGTTACGGACCTCGATCATGCAGCAAGCCCTGACAGAAAAGGGCCGGCACCGTGCCGGCCCTTCCCTTGTAGCGATTTGCGGCGGCGCGCCAAGCGACGGTGCGCACAGTTGCTTAAACGGATATTCCGGCCTTCAGGCGCCGTGGGCTCCAATGATCGCCACCGAACACACATTCGACGATGGCGCACCGCCCAGATTATGCGTCATGCCGAAGGTCGGCTTGGAAAGCTGGCGCGCACCGGCCCGACCTTGAAGTTGGAGATACATCTCGTAGAGCATCCGCAGGCCCGAAGCGCCGATCGGATGACCGAAGCATTTGAGGCCGCCGTCGATCTGGCAGGGCACCTGACCGTCAGCGTCGTAGAAGCCGTTGAGCACGTCCTTCCAGCCTTCGCCTTCGCGCGAAATGTGAAGGTCTTCCATCGTCACCAGCTCGGTGATCGAGAAGCAATCATGCACTTCCATCATTGATATCTGGTTGCGCGGATCGGAGATGCCGGCTTCCTCATAGGCCTTCTTGGCCGCAATGCGGGCCGTGTGGAAATACGATCCGTCCCACGAATTGTGCTGGCTTTCGAGACCGTTGGAGACCGAAAGCTGCAACGCCTTCACCGAGACCAGATCCTTCTTGCCCAGGCTGCGGGCGATCTCCGGTGTGGTGACGATCGCCGCTGCCGCGCCGTCCGAAACGCCGCAGCAATCGAACAGACCAAGCGGCTCAGCGATCATCGGCGCGTTGAAGCACATCTCTTCGGTGATCGGCTTCTGCAGATGCGCCTTGGGGTTCTTGGCGCCATTGGCGTGGCTCTTGACCGAGACGTGGGCGATCGCCCGCTTCAGGTCTTCTTTCGAAACGCCATGCTTGGTGCGATAGGCGGAGGCGAGCTGCGCGAAATTGCCGGGGGCCGAACCGTTCGCCATCCAGAGCGGGTTGAGTGTGCCGGGCTGGCCAGTCGGCAGTCCGCCATAGCCGGTGTCCTTCAGCTTCTCGACACCGACTGCGAGGCAGATGTCGTAAGCGCCCGATGCGACGCCGTAGACCGCACCGCGAAAGGCTTCCGAACCGCCGGCGCAGAAATTCTCGACGCGCGTGACAGCGATGTTAGGCAGGCGAAGGGCGATCGAGGCGGGTGTGCCGCCTTTGCCGACGCCGACTTCATCGATGTGGGTGGAGTGCCAGGCCGCCTGGATCATCGAATTGTCGATGCCAGAATCGGCAAGCGCCTCGAGGTAGGCCTCGACCATCAGCTCTTCCGCGCCGACGTCCCAGCGTTCGCCGAACTTCGAGCAGCCCATGCCGAGAATGGCGACCTTGTCGCGAATACCTGTGGCCATGACGATAGCCTCCGTTGCAATTGCGCTAATCCAAGTTAAGCCCCGGCCTGGCTAGTCAGCAAGGTCAAGCCGATAGTAGTTCTGGCGCGAGCGGTAGGTCCGATTGGGCAGGTCGGCCGCGGCGATCCCCGCCATGACGCCCGCGATATCGCCGCAAACCTCATCGACCAAATAATAGTACTGGTGACGCTGCCAGTCTCGGATATTGCCGCTGTCGTCGCGATCGTCGCTTGCATCGCGGGCAATGGCCGCTGAGCAGTTCACGAACTCATAGGCCGAGCCTTTAAACGCCGGCATGTTTGGTGCGCTTTGGAGCCCAAGGCGGTCGAAGCGGTTGACCCAACTGCTAATGGTGCGGAGCGGTAAATCCTGACGATTGTAGTAATTTACGATGCGCGCCGCGACGAGGCCAAGCGAGCCGAGTTTGTCCGGCGCAGACAGGGCGTCAGCATCCGTATCGGCTGCATAGAGCTGGGCATTGTCGAAGAGAGCGGGCGCGCCGCGCGGATCGTATTGCCCCGGATTGGAACCAATAGCCGCAGCAATTCCGCGCGTCAGGGCGTAGTTGCCGAGACTATGTGCGGTGATCGAGACGACGCCGCCCGGTTTGGCGCGCCTGTACCGGGCGATCAGCCGGACAACGGCTGCAAAAAACGCTGTGAATGCAGCAGAAGAATTACCCGCGGCAGCGATATCATCGCGATAGGATGAGGGCGAGAATGATCCGCGCGAAGGCCAGCTGAAGAGGATCAGGGTCGTTGGACGGCCATGCAGCGCCGTCTCGATCCGGCGCTTGAATACGGCGGTCCGCATCACCGCCTCGCGGAACCGATAGTCGAAACCGTGAATGTGAATCATCAGTCGATCGGGGCCGCTCAGGATTTCCTGAGTCAGCCCAGCGCTAAACTCTCGCGCCGTGGGCGGCAAGATGTCCATATTGGACTGGCGCAGATCCTGCTCATCGTCAGTCCGCTTAAGGACGGCCTTGCCAAATGAAACCGGCGATGCCGAAGCATTGAAGTCCGTACCGAAATTATTCTCAATCCCTGTCAGGATCGGATTCCGGTTGGTCGCGAAGTAGACTGTGGTCGCCATTCTAATCTCCTTCGGCGTTCTCAGACGCCACTCCAGGTCCGATACCAGTCAACGAACCGCCCAAGACCGTCATCCAGGCCGGTCGAGGGCTTGAAGCCGTGGTCGCGCTCCAGGGCCGAGGCGTCGGCATGGGTGGCGCGGACATCCCCCGGCTGCATCGGCAGCTCATTGCGCTGCGCCGTGCGGCCCGTCAGGCGCTCCAGCGTCGCGATGAAATCGTTGACCGAAACAGGGTTCGAGTTCCCGATATTGTAAACCCGGTTCACGCCGCGTTCGGGCGGACCGTCCAGCACTTTCAGGATGCCGGTGACGATGTCGTCGATATAGGTGAAGTCGCGGGTGAGAACGCCGCCCGCAAACACGTCGATGGGCTTATCCGCCAGCAGCGCTTCCGTGAACAGCCAATAGGCCATGTCCGGCCTGCCCCACGGGCCATAGACCGTGAAGAAGCGCAGGCCGGTCTGCGGGATGCCGTAGAGGTGGCTGTAGCTGTAGGAGATCAACTCATCCGACCGCTTCGTTGCGGCATAGAGAGAGACTGGCTTTTCGACCGCATCGGCCTCGCTGAACGGCGCCTTGTCATTGCCGCCATAGACCGAACTGGATGAGGCATAGACAAGGTGCTTCAGTCCCTCCCCCATCTGTCGAGCCGCCTCAAGCACGTTGAGATGGCCCATGAGATTCGCGCGGATGTAAGCGCGCGGGTTCTCCAGGCTGTAGCGAACGCCGGCCTGAGCCGCGAGATGCACGATGCGATCGGTGCCCGCCGCCGCGCGCTCCACAACGCCGTCATCAGCGATGTCGCCTTCGATGAAGCTGAAGCGCTCGCGGCCGCTTAGCCGTTCGAGCCGCGCGCGCTTCAGGCGCGGATCGTAATAGTCGTTGAGATCATCCAGTCCGACGACCTCTTCGCCTCGGGCCAGCAGAGCTTCGGCGGTGTGATAACCGACAAATCCTGCTGCCCCTGTGACGAGGATGCTCACGTCAGGCTGCCGCCGCCTGCGGAACAGCCTTCCAGAAATAACGGCGAAAGCCGCGCTTCTCGTCGAAATCCTTGATCCGGAACACCATGCGAACCGTTGCGCCAGTATCGAACGAACCGCGATCCACATCCGTGAAGTCGGAAAGGAACCGCCCACCCTCGGCAAACGTCACCATGCCGTAGTGCTGCGGCGGGTCCATTGAATAGGTCAGGAAATCCGCCGACCACGAAAGAACCGTGGCCGGCAGCTCCGCAAAACAGAACGGCTCCTGCGTATCGACGCCGCCGCAATTGGGGTTCACGCAAATGCGCGAGCGCGGAAACTGCGCCGTGCCGCATTTCGAACACTTGCCGCCCGTCAGCCCGAACAACATGTCACGGCGGCGATAGGCAGTGGTCAGCGCCGTCTTGTTGTCCTTCTCGGCGCGCATGCCTTTTTCGAGCTCAAGCTGGCCGCTGAAGGCGAGGAATTTGAGATAGTTCGTCTCCTCCTTGCGAGCCGCCAGAGACCCGGAGATCCCGCGACGCGGCTTCAGCTTCGGCAACTCACCCGTCGCCTCAAAGATCAGCACATCACAGCCCTGACCGAACGCCGCGAGCATGATCTTCTCGCCGGGCTTTGCCTGCTCCAGCGCATGAACCAGCATCACCAGCGGATGCGCCGCACCGCAGTTACCCACCGTGGAGCTGAGATTGTCGCGCACCTTCTCCGGCGCGATGCCAAGGCCCCTGGCAATCTGCTGGTCGAGCTTGGCGAACGAGCACGGCATCACGAAATGATCGATCGCCGCGCCCTCAAGCCCCGCCGCCTTCAGCGCCGCCTTGGCCGCACGCGGCACGATCTTCGAATAGCCCTCGTCACGGATCCAACGCTCTTCCCAATTGTAGTCGTAGTCCTCGCCTTCGCTGCGGAAGTGGTCGACAAAATCGATCGTCAGCGATGCCGCGCCCAGCAGCTTCGCAATGACATTGTCCGACCCAATCTCAAGCGCCCCCGCACCGTCGCCGAACGCCAGTTCCTGCGATGACGCCGCCTTCGCCTTGCGATTCTCCGCCGTGACGACCAGCGCATGCCTTGCCGCCCCTGCCTTCACCGCATTCAGTGCGGCCGCAAGCACCGACGTAGCGGCCCACTGCGACCCGCCGAAATCGGCCGATGCAGCAGTTTCCTGCAGCGAGAGCGCGGCTGCGATCACCCCCGCATTCTGGCGGTCGGTAAAAGGCGCCGTCGTCGATGCGAAATAGACCGCGTCGATATGGGCGCGCGAGAGCAACGGATCGGCGCCCGGCAGACAGTCGCGCCCGGCCTCGACAGCCATGGTGATCGTGTCCTCGTCCCAATTCGCCATCGAGCGTTCTCCCTGCGCGGCAGCCGCCAGGTTGGGCGCAAACCATGAATTGGCGGCAGCGGCGGCTTTTCGCTGTAGGCGCAGGCGCGGCACATAGCCACCAAAGCTGACGATCCCGACCATGATTTTGCCCTCTTACGGCGATGCTTTTATCTCTTTGGCGTAGCAAATCGCCCCTGCCCGCTCAATCCACGCCCATCTGACGTCGGGGTTTGACCGGGCCGAACCTTGCGCCTATGCGGGGTGAGTTTCCAACACCTGAGGCGCCATGAAGCCGATCCGTAAAGCCGTCTTCCCCGTCGCCGGTCTGGGCACACGTATCCTGCCCGCGACGAAGTCGATGCCCAAGGAAATGCTGACCGTCGTCGACAAGCCGCTGATCCAGTATGCCGTCGAGGAGGCGCGCGCCGCCGGGATCGAAACCTTCATTTTCGTAACAGGACGCGGCAAGGATTCCATCGAAGACCATTTCGACATCTCTTACGAGATGAACGACACGCTGGAGAAGCGCGGCAAGAAGGCCGAGCAGGACATTCTCGGCCACACTGTCCCCCCCGCCGGCGACGCGATCTTCGTCCGCCAGCAGCGCCCGCTTGGCCTCGGCCACGCCGTATGGTGCGCCCGGAAGATCATCGGCGATGAACCCTTCGCGGTTCTGCTTCCCGATGAATTGATAGAAGGCGCAACGGCGGAACTTACCGCCGCCTATGCCAAGGCGGGCGGCAATCTCGTCTCCGTCCTCAGCATCCCACGCGAAGCCACGGGCTCATACGGCGTCATTGACCCCGGCACCGAAAAGGATGGCATGATCGCCGTCAAAGGCCTGGTCGAGAAGCCCAAGCCCGCCGAAGCTCCGTCAACACTGATGCTCGCCGGACGCTACATTCTCCAACCGGAAATCTTCGCCAAGCTGGAAGACCAGAAGCCCGGCGCCGGGAACGAAATCCAGCTCACGGACGCGATGGCCCGCCTCATCGGCGAACAGGATTTCAACGCGGTGCAAATCCGGGGCAAGCGTTACGATTGCGGCAGCAAGGCTGGCTTCCTGGCGGCCAATCTGGCGATGGGCCTGGCGCGACAGGACATCGCTCCGGCCTTGCGCGAATTGCTGAAAGAAGCGGGAATAACGATCAGCTAGCTCAGCCCGCCGGGCGGAAAGTTTCCAGCACCAGCGGGTTCACCTTCGGATGGATGTACTGGATCGACGCCCATGTCTGCAGCGTGTCTGGCGCGATCCAGAAATCGTTCACATAACGCCACTGCATCTCTTCGACCTCGCACGTCTCCTGAACATGGCGCGTAACGATCGGCGTATCCAGAATGGTGATCGTTTCATCGCCTATCGCCTGCGCGACGCAGCGCGCTTCGATCGTATGAATGCCGCGCTCGTTGGAATCGAACCACCGCACGCCTTGTACCGGCCCACCGGCGTGAACGGCCGTTTTGACAATGTCCTCACCCTCCCAGCGCGCCCCGAGGACGTCGCGGCTGAACCCCTTGGTGCGCAAAACCCTGCCGCCGCGCATCACGATGCTGATCTGATAGCCGAGCGTATAAAGCTCATTCGCATCCTTCTGGTTGGCCAGCAGGAAAAGGAATTGCGGGTTGTCGTCGATCTTCACACCGACCGAGGCATAGGGTAGCTCGGCCGCCATCTTGCGCTCGATCTTATCCGGTGGGCGCGGTGTCGTGTCGGGGTCGACGAGCCGCTCGACGATGCCATAGACCATCGCGCCGGCCATGCCGACGGAACCCTCTTCGCTATCGGAGGTGCAGGCGCCGAGCATCAAGGCGATGCCGAGGGCGGAGAGTGCAGTACGGGACGGGGTGCGCATGCTCATCATCACAGCCCCGGCGTCACGTCGAGTTTCCAGGTCCTGCGGATCTCGGATTCGTTCGTGCCGCGCACCTTTTCCCAGAGCGGATTCCGGTCATACAGGCGCTGGCCGCCGTCGCGTGTCAGTGAGGCGAGGTAGGTGCTGACCGTGTACTGTGTATTGAACGGCGCAATCCAGCCGAACGGAACGCGAATGATAAGACCCTTGTCGAAACTGCCCTCACCGAACTCTTCGAACGGCACGTCCGTGAGCGTCGCATAGGCGCCGATCTCGACACCGCTTTCGAACTTGCGCGTGACCTCGAACGTCGCACCCCAGTCGCCCGCAAGATAGCGGCCGGCATGGACGTTCACGTTCACGCCGCGCCAGATCGCGTCCTGCCAGTACATGCTGACCTGCCCGGTGACGACATCGTAATCCTGGAATTCGAACAGGCGATCAAACGCACGCTGCTTCAGATAATAGGCATTGACGCCCCATGCGACGTTACTGCCTTGCGGGCGCCAGATGATCTCGCCGCCGACGCCGCCGAACATGTCTTCCAGAAGACCGGCCTTCGCCTCGTAGAAAATCTCCGGCGTGATCTTGCCGATCTTCGAGACGAACAATGACTCGATACCGTGCTGACCCTGATCGCGGTAAAGCCTGAAATCCGTGCGGACATGTGGCAGCACAGAGTTGCCCGGCGTCGGGTCGTCGACCGTATCGACGAGATCGGACGTCCAGTTGCCCTCAACCTTCCAGCCGTCCTCGAACTCCACCGACCCGCCGATGGAAACCGTCAGGCCGAGGCGCACGGGCTTGTCGGGATCGAACAGCAAGGTGCGCGGACGGGGCAAAATTTCCCATGAGAAGCGCGGATAGGTATCGGCAAATCGCAGTGCATCATCCGGAATTTCCATGCCGCCGGGGATGATCTTCACATAGTCGACGAGATCGTCGACCGATGCGAACTGATCCACGGCACGCTCATAGGCGCTGCGGGTGAGTTGAACTTCGGTCGATGGCATGCCGCCGACTACGCTCGTCAGGTAGAAATGTTCGACACTCGGCGGAAGCGTAGTCAGCACGCGCAACATCCGGTGGATGGCGTCGGTTTCGCGGATGTAGTGCGTGTTGCTGTAGTAGACGGCGACGTAGTCTTTCTTGAGATCGACCGCCTCGATACCGAGGCTTTGGCTTTCGCCGAGCGACTTGAGGCTCGCGATGATCTGTTCACGGATCGCCGGCACGTCGTTCCAGCGCCCGCTGGTCATGATCTCCTGCATCGAACCCTTGCCGCCCTCGTTCTGCGCGAGCAGCGCGTTGCCGGTTCGGGCGTAGTCGTCGAGCGACCATTTGTCGTCGGAAGCCGCGTGTGCAACGCCGCGCAATCCGATTGCCTCGATCTTTTCGGCACTGCGAACCGGCACTTCCTCGACACGCGAAACCGCGCCGCCGGGACGCTGCTCAGGCGGACGCACCGATGGCGGCAGTGCGCTCGGCTCCAGCACCTTCATCGTCTCGACAGTCGGATCGAAGCGCACCGAGACGCGGAAACTGATCGTGTCGCCATAGAGATAGGCGAGGCTTCCTTCGATGACGCTGTCGTAGCGATATGCGAGACCGAAATTGAACTGCGAAGTCGGCTTGTAGATACCGACGGCCTGCTCTGTCGTGTAGGCATCGCCGCTATACTCGACGATGGCCTTCAGCCCGTCGATCGGCGTCTGCCACACGACGCCGCCAAACAGCGAAACGTCGCGGCCGCGGAAAATCGAATTAAAGAGCGGCTTGCCGCCCTGGTCGTTATTGGGATCGTAGACCGGCCGGTCGTCGAAGCGGCTGTCGACATACGAAAACGGATTGCGGAACATGCCGACCGAACCCATCCGGCCCCAGCCTAGGCCGAGTGTGAAGTCGAAATCGCGCCAGTTCTTCGACGCGACGACGTACTCGCCGCCATAGATGCCCGTGCCGACGATGTCGTTCATGCCGATCGCGACAGCCGGCAGGTATTCAGTCTCCGACAGCAGTTTAACCTTGAGGCTGAACGAGCGGTCAAGAAGGTCCGGATCGTCGGGGTCGACGTTCGCGAAGAAGTCGGTGATTCGACCGTAACGGAACGCCGCTTCGAGCCATGGGAAGACCTGGAAGGTCAGCGTCGTTCGAAACGATTCCGGTGCGCTTGCGATCGTCACAGCAAACTCGCCATCTTCCATGACGCGCGCCGAAGGCATCTCAAGAAGCCCAGTGTGGCCATAGGTGTTGAGCGGCTGGGGGCCGGGCCAGTTCGGCGTGGCGGCGGAGGCCGATAGCAGCGCCATGGAGGCGCAGCCGGCCATCAGTCCCCAAGTGATGGAACGCATCGCGATACTGCCTGAACGAAAGTTGCCCCTCCGCGGATAGGCACGCGGATATTGGGGTTAAGCTAGAAAAGCTCTGCGCCACAAGCAAATGAAAAGGGGCGAGTTCATGCCCGCCCCTCTTAGCAATCTGTTAGCAGACTCGATAATTTGGGACCGACGGAGCCTAGTTTGTCGTGCTGTCAGAATCATTGTCTGAAAGAAGAACGACTAGCCCCACGACAGCAGCAGCCCCAAGACCGATCAACAGCCAGTTCGTGCTTCCTGCCGTCGATTGAACGGTCGCAGCCGGCGCCGGCCCAGCCGGCTCGAGCGCAATAGGCTCTTGCTGGGGCGGCGGCTCAATCGGCGTGCCCTGACCGTTGGCGAACGCAGGCACGCAGATGGCCAGCGTCAGAGCGACGGTGCCAGCAAGTGTCAGGCTCTTTGTCATTTTGAAAACCTCTGGGTTCAACAACGCAGTCGAAGCATCCGGAAGGCCTTTGATGTTATGGGAGCGTCCGCATCCGCACAACATAAATCTGCTTCAATCTGCGTGACAATACAACGTCTGCCTCAATCTGCGTGACAATACGACGACAGTAGCGAGAAACGAAAAGGGCGCCCGAAGACGCCCTTTTGTTTGCAGATTATACGCAAAACTAGTCTGTTATAATCTCGTCGTCATCGTCGTCATCCGACGCGATGATGATGATGGCGATGATGATGATCGCCGCGAGGGCGATCAGCCACCAGTTCTGCGACGACTGGGTCTTTTCGACCATCGCAGCCGGGGCCGGACCGGCCGGCTCGAGCTGGGTCGGCGCCGGCATGGGCGCCGGTTCGACCGGCGAGCCCTGGCCGTTGGCCAGAGCCGACGTGGTCATCGACGCGGCTAGCAGCATGGCCGAACCGATTGCGGTGAATTTCTTCATTTCAAATCCTTCTCGTTGTTATTGGCCCCGACGGCCCCTCGGATAACCCGCCCGCATAGGTCGGGGGTAAAACTCAGTTCGTCGTTGATGTCGCGTCGCTGGACGACGACAGCCCAAATATAAGTCCGGCTAGCGCGGCCGATCCGAGCCCAAGTAATAGCCAGTTTTGCCTGATGTTGGCCTCGCGGACCGTGGTACCTGGCGCGACGCCTGCCGGCTCAAGATCCGCTTCGACGCGCTGCGGCACGGCCGCGTCTTGATCCGCGCTTTTTATGGCACTCTCCGCCGCGAATGCAGAGGTAAAACCCAACGCGAGAGTTATGGCTATGGCTGCGCCGAACTTCATGGTCAAAATTCCAAGATCTAAGGGCCTGAATCACCCAATTAATGCAAACGTAAGAGATTTCGGCAGCGCGGGCAATTGAGTCTCAAACGCAGTCCAAAAAAGAAAAGGGCACCGCGAAGGTGCCCTTTTCCAACAAAAATCGGCGGCGACCTAGCCGTTATTGTTGTTGGTATCGTCGTCGTCGTCATCCGAGGCGATG
>Ga0105044_10004098_pt1 | contig 20015 bp, 19 predicted proteins | sample MAT01_FD_78092 | JGI IMG/M metagenome (GOLD analysis project Ga0105044, IMG submission 78092) | Freshwater microbial communities from Lake Fryxell liftoff mats and glacier meltwater in Antarctica - MAT-01 | ecosystem: Environmental > Aquatic > Freshwater > Ice > Liftoff microbial mat | place...
TCCCGTGGCAACTGTCCGCCGGCTCCGCTTCTTCTCCAGCTTGACGGTCGAATCCGCGGCGCCGGCTCGATCGCTCACCCGCGCCCGTCCCGTGGCAACTGTCCGCCGGCTCCGCTTCTTCTCTAGCCGAAGAAGACGCTGGCGACCTCGTAGAGCTTCGGGTCGACGGTCTTCAGCTCGCGGATGGCGTCGTCGATGGGCACCCGCACGATCTGGGCCCCCTGCAGCGCGACCATCGTCTGGAAGTCGTGTTCGTGGGCTGCGTCGATCGCCTCGACGCCCAGGCGGGTCGCGAGCACCCGGTCGAACGCGGTGGGCGTCCCACCGCGGAGCACGTGGCCGAGGATCGTGACGCGGGTCTCGAAGCCGGTGCGCTGCTCGATCTCGTCGGTCACGAGGTTCGCCACTCCCCCGAGGCGCACGTGACCGAACTCGTCGGTGCCGCCCGTCTGGAGGCTGAGCGTCCCCTCCACCGGCGTCGCGCCTTCCGCGACCACCACGATCGAGAAGTTCGCGCCCCGCCTGTGCCGGTGGCGGATCCGCTCGCACACCTCGTCGATGTCGAACGGCCGCTCCGGGATGAGGATGATGTCGGCACCGCCCGCCAGGCCCGAGTGCGTCGCGATCCAGCCCGCATGACGGCCCATCACCTCCACAACCATCACCCGGTCGTGGCTCTCCGCCGTCGTGTGCAGTCGGTCGATGGCGTCGGTCGCGATCTGCACCGCGGTGTCGAAGCCGAACGTGTAGTCGGTCGCCGACAAGTCGTTGTCGATCGTCTTCGGAACTCCCACCACGTGCGCGCCGTCGACGCCCAGCTTCGCGGCGACGCCCAGCGTGTCCTCGCCACCGATGGCGATCAACGCATCGATCCGTTCCCGCTCCAAGGTGTCGAGCACGCGCGCAACGCCGTCGTCGGTGCCGTACGGATTCGTGCGCGACGACCCGAGGATCGTCCCGCCGCGCGGCAGGATCCCGCGGGTCGACGCGATGGTGAGGTCGATCGCTTCGTCTTCGATCACCCCGCGCCAGCCGTGGCGGAAGCCGAGCACGCTGTGGCCGTACACCCCTTCGCCCTTGCGGACGATCCCGCGGATGACGGCGTTCAAGCCCGGGCAGTCGCCCCCGCCGGTCAGCACTCCGACCCTCATGCATGTCCTCCCACGATCTCGACTCCCACGCCGGTAGCGTGTCGATGATGACCCGCAAGACCACCCTCGTGCACCTCCGTCGCGCCGTGGAGCCACTCCTCAGGCCCGACGAGACCTTCGTGACCGGCTGTGCGGTGTGGATGGCCGATCAACGACCCAAGGTCCCGCTCCTCTTCATCGGCCGCGCGATCTACGTGCTCGGGATCACCAGCGAACGCACCCTCGTCTTCGACACCCCCCGCCGGAGCCGGCCGCTCCTCGAAGCCGATCTCCTGCTGCAGCGACGCCACGAGGCATTGGAGCTCTTGCACGTCCGCGCCCGGTTGCCGATGCTCCAGGTCCAGATCGCGCCGGCCCCGGGCCGGGTGGTCGTGCTCGAGTTCCGCCCCCGCGACCGCCCCGTCGGCCGGCAACTCGTCGAGCTGCTCCGAGAACGCGCAGGAACCGCCGTTGCGGATCCCACACCCGAGGCTGTCGGCGGGTGAGCGGTCCCGGCACTGAACGCGGAGCGGCCGGACACATCCGAGCGGGAGCCGACGTGGTGGGCGATCGAGGCGGCGCAGCGCAGTGAACCATGTTGTCGTCGCGATCGATGCGGGGACCACGGGGGTGCGGGCGTTCGCGGTCGACGGTGCCGGGATGCCGCAGGCGTGGTCGTACCGGGAGTTCCCGCAGTACTTCCCGGAGCCGGGCTGGGTCGAACACGATCCCGACGAGATCTTCGCTGCGACACGGGCGGTGCTCGGCGACGTCGTGCGCGACCTCGAGGCCGCGGACCGGGCGATCGTGGCGATCGGGATCACGAACCAACGCGAGACGACCGTCGTGTGGAGCCGCAGTACCGGCAAGCCCCGTCACCGGGCCATCGTGTGGCAGGACCGTCGCACAGCCGAACGGTGCGACGAGCTGAAGGCCGCCGGGCACGAACCCGAGGTACGGGCCCGCACCGGCCTGGTGCTCGATCCCTACTTCTCGGCCACGAAGCTGGCCTGGCTGCTCACCGAGGGCGGCGTGCCGGTCGACGACGACCTCCTCTTCGGCACGATCGACTCGTGGCTGCTCTGGAAGCTCACCGGTGGACCCGGGCCCGATGCCGTCCACGCCACCGATCCGTCGAACGCGTCGCGCACTCTGCTGTTCGACATCGGCACGCTCGCGTGGTCCGACGAGCTCTGCGAGCTCTTCGATGTGCCCCGCGCGTGTCTGCCGACGGTCCTCCCGAACAGCGGGCGGTTCGGCACGACCGATCCCGCTTCGGCCTCGGGACTCCGGGTACCGGTGAGCGGCATGGCGGGCGACCAGCAGGCCGCGTTGTTCGGCCAGGCCTGCTTCCAGCCGGGGATGGCGAAGAACACCTATGGCACCGGGTCGTTCGTCCTCCTGAACCTGGGCTCGCACCTCCCCGCTCCGGTCGACGGGCTGCTGACGAGCGTCGCGTGGACGATCGGCGAGAACACCACCTACGCGATGGAGGGCTCGATCTTCGTGACCGGCGCCGCGGTGCAGTGGTTGCGCGACGGCCTCGGGATCATCGCGAGTGCCGACGAGACCGGTCCGCTCGCCGAGAGCGTGGCCGACACCGGCGGCGTGTACTTCGTCCCCGCCTTCACCGGGCTGGGCTCCCCCTACTGGGATCCGTACGCACGCGGCGCGATTCTCGGCCTCACCCGGGGCAGCGGCCGCGCCGAGATCGCGCGGGCCACAGTGGAGGCGATGGCGTACCAGACGGCCGACGTGGTCGAGTCGATGACCGCGGCGAGCGGCGCGCACGCAGCGGAGCTGCGCGTCGACGGTGGGGCGAGCCAGATGGACCTCCTGTGCCGGTTCCAGGCCGACCTGCTCGGGATCCCGGTGCGGCGCCCGGTGATCCAGGAGACCACGGCACTCGGTGCGGCCTACCTCGCCGGCCTCGCCGAGGGCATCTGGGACACGCCCGCCCACGCGGCCGGGGCATGGCGGGAAGAGGCCGCGTTCACGCCGTCGATGGACCCGACGGAAGTCGCGTCGCGTCGCGCGGGGTGGTCACGCGCGGTGGAGCGATCACGCGACTGGGCTTGAACCAACCGGCTCGGCTCGGTGTTCAGCTCGCAAGCGTCGCGACGCGCACCGGGAGGTCGACGACCTCGGGCGACGTGTCGGACCGAGGTGCGGCGCCGGCCGATCCCTTCGTGGCGTAGGTGTCGGCGTACTCGTACCCCGACAGCGCATGGATCTCGTACATCAGTTCGTCGGTGAGTTGACGCAGGGCGAGGTGGTCGTCGGCGCGGCCCTCGTAGTGGGTCAGGTCGATGGGTGCGCCGAAGCGCACGGTGACGGTGCGGAAGAACCGGGGCATCTTCGAGTCGGTCGGTTGGATCTCGTCGGTCCCGATGAGCCCGACCGGCACGAGCGGTGCACCGGTCCGGAGCGCGAGTCGGGCGACACCGGTGTGGCCCCGGTGGAGGAGGCCGTCACGGGTTCGGGTCCCTTCGGGGTAGATCCCGAACTGGCCGCCGTGTTCGAGGACGTCGGTCGCGGCGTCGAGGGCCCGTTCGCTCGCGCTCCCGCCTTCGCGCCGGATGGGGATCTGGCCGACGGCCCGGAAGAACCAGGCCGAGCGCGGGTCGTCGAAGTACTCCGCCTTGGCGACGAACGTCATCCGGTGGCGCAGGACCAGAGGCAGGAAGATCGAGTCCATGAACGACCGGTGGTTCGCGGCGAAGATCACCGGGCCGGTCGCGGGGATGTTCTCGCGACCTTCGACCCGCACGCGGAAGAGGCCGTAGAGCACCGGCGTGAGCACGGCCTTCAGGAACCAGTAGGTCACCCCCGGAAGCGTAGGTGACGAACGGCTGACTGGCTACGGGTGCGTCATCCGTCGGGTCGTGCGGCTTCGTCAGGCGGCGACCGGCTCGGGAGTCGAGACGGGGAGCACCCGGCTCTCGAGCCCCGTCAGCATCAGGTGCTCAGCGGCCCTCCGTTCCAACTCGGCCCGGGCATTCGCCTCGGCGCCGCCACTGCCCTGGTATCGCAACCAGACCCTGATCTGCTCGAGCCGCTTCGTCACTGAGACTCCTCGTCGCTCCGGATGCTCCGGCCCTGCCTTCCTGCGAACCCGTGTGCCATGACCACTCTGCGCTTCCCAGGTTGCGCTCGACGCGCGCGCGGGTTGCCGGCGCGCGAACCCCCGCTGACGATTGCCTGAACGCGACCGGTCCCCGACGTCGCGCTGCTTGACCGTTCGGTCAAGGCGCTCGTAGCGTCGCGGCCCTTGACGCGGAAGCTCACGCAGCGAGGGAAGGACCGCCGCCGGCAGATCATGGCGGAATCGACCCGCCTCTTCGCCGAGCGCGGCTTCCACCCCACGTCGGTGTCCGACATCGTCACGAGCATCGGCGTCGGCAAGGGCGTCTTCTACTGGTACTTCTCCGGCAAGGAAGAGCTCCTCGCGCAGCTGCTCCAGGCCGCGCAGCTCGACCTCCGCCGCCGCCAGCAGGACGCGATCGGCGACGAGCCCGACCCGGTCCGCCGCATCGAGCTCGGCATCCGCGCGTCGATGCAGTGGTTCTCCGAGCACCGCGACGCGCTCACGCTCTTCCAGTTCGCGGCCACCGAGGAACGGTTCGCGCCAGTGTTGCGCGCCGGTCAGGAGGTCGCCGTCGACGACCTCGTCCGCCATCTCAAGGACGCCATCGGTACCGGCCGCGCCGCCGACCAGGATCCCCAGATCGTCGCCTACGCGATCCTCGGCGTCGTCCAGCAGCTCGCCCGCACGTTCCTGTTCAGCCACGAGGAACCAGTGGAGCGCGTCGCCGACGTCGCCGTCGCCTTCTGCCTCCACGGCCTGGAGAGCTGACGAGCCGCCGAGCCACGAGCCGCGCCGAGCCACGAGCCGCGGAGTTCGTCGCGTTTCGGTCCGTAGAGGACCAGAACGTGCCGAACTGGGCCCGTGCGGTGCGGCTTCAGCCGAGTTTGGTGAGGGCCTTCTTGATGCCGCGCACGGCCTGACCGATGCGCTGCTCGTTCTCGACGAGTGCGAAGCGAACGAACCCTTCACCGCCGGGGCCGAAGCCCATTCCCGGCGAGACCGCGACCTTCGCCTCGCGCACGAGCATCTTCGCGAACTCGAGGCTGCCGAGCTCCTGGTACGGCTCGGGCACCGGCGCCCACACGAACATGGTGCCCTTCGGCTTCTCGATCTCCCACCCACCGCGGGCGAGGCCGTCGATCAGCGCGTCGCGCCGGCCCTTGTAGATCTCGTTGACCTCGAGCGGGTAGTCGGGCGCCTCGTTCATCGCCACGATCGACGCGATCTGGATCGGCTGGAACGTGCCGTAGTCGAGGTAGCTCTTGAGCTTCGCGAGCGCGGCGACGCACTCCTCGTTCCCGACGAGAAAGCCCATGCGCCAGCCCGCCATCGAGAACGACTTGGTGAGCGTGTACAGCTCGACCGCCACTTCGGTGGCGCCGGGAACCTGGAGGATCGACGGCGGCTGGTACCCGTCGAAGCCGAGATCGGCGTAGGCGAAGTCGTGCACGAGGATCACCTCGTGCTCGCGAGCGAAGTCGACCATGCGCTGCATGAAGTCGAGGTCGACACACGTGGTCGTCGGGTTGTGCGGGAACGAGAGCACGACCACGCGCGGACGGGGCCAGGAGTCCTCCCAGGCCTCGAGCAGGTTCTCGAAGAAATCCGCGCCCTGTTCGCTCAGGGTGGCTGCGGCGCCGGGCCGCTCGGGCCCCTGGGGACCGAGCCGCACGTGGCGCACCTCGGCACCGGCGAGGATCGGACCCCAGATGTGGATCGGGTACGACGGGCTCGGCACCAAGGCGGAGTCGCCCGGGCCGAGGAGCGTCCACATCAGGTGCGAGAAGCCCTCCTTCGCGCCGATGCTCGTGCACGCCTGCGTGTCGGGATCGAGCTCGACCCCGAACTTCCTCTGGTAGAGGTCGGTGATCGCGAGGCGCAGCTTCGGGATGCCCCGGCTGGCGGAGTAGCGGTGGTTCTTCGGGTTCTGGACCGCTTCGCACAGCTTGTCGACCGCGACCTTCGGGCTCGGGACGTCGGGGTTGCCGAAGCCGAGGTCGATCACGTCTTCCCCACCGCGACGGGCCTCCATCTTCAGCGCGTCGATCGCGGCGAAGACGTAGGGCGGCAGGGCGTTGATCCGGCGGAACTCCATGCGGGTCACGGTACCAGCCACCCTCCTCGCTCCCGGTAGCTTTGCGACCTTGACGACCAGCATCGACACGTTGCTCCTCGACGTCGGCGGAGTGTTCCTCCTCCCGTCGCCCGAACCGATCATCGGGGCGCTCGCACGCGCGGAGATCCCCGTCGACCCGGCCCGCACCGATCGCGCGCACTACGCAGGCGCGGCGTCGTCACCGGTCGACGTCGACGACGACGAAGCACCCGTGGCCGACTTCTGGCGGGCGTACCTCGTCGCGTTCACGACCGAATGCGGCGTGCCGGCCGACCGGATCGACGAGGCCATCGAGCACCTCGCGAGCGAATTCGCGACCGACGGACTGTGGATGCGCGTGATCCCAGGATCGATCGACGCACTGCGAGACATCGCGGATGCCGGCATCCGACTCGGTGTCGTGTCGAACGCCGGCGGCACGATGGCCGACCGCCTCCGTGAGCTCGAGGTCCTCCAGGTCGGCGCCGGGATGGGCGTGGAGGTCGAGACGCTGATCGACTCCGGGGCGGTCGGGGTGGAGAAACCCGACCCCCGGATCTTCCGCTTGGCGCTCGAAGCGATGAGTGCCGTACCCGAGCAGACCGCCTACGTCGGCGACATGCCCCGTTTCGACGTGGTCGGCGCGAAGCGGGCGGGCCTGCGTCCGTTGCTCATGGACCCGTTCGGGTTCCAACACCGCATGGCGTGCGAGAAGCTCGCCTCGCTCGCCGACGTGCTCCCCGCGCTCGGGCACTGAGCGCCCGGTTGGGTCACGTGCTCGCGCCGACCTCGTACGGCTCCGCGTAGAACTGCGAGTACCACTTCCGGAACTTCACGATCGGGCCGTCGGTGTCGGCCAGCGCGGGCACGGGAAGGAACGCCTTGTTCTCCCAGATCGGCTGGTCTTCCTGGATCTGCTTGTTGATCTCACCGACGAACGCCTTCGCCACCGACGACGTCATCTTCGCGTCGTCGAACTTGCGGACCGTGAAGTTGAACCGGACCTGGGTGGAGTCCGCGTCGATCGGCGTCGACGTCGCGACGAGTAGCGCATCGACGATGCCCGCGAACCACGTCTTCGCGATCCCGGGACCGAAGCTGTAGACGTCGATACGACCCTCGGTGACACCGCGGGGCGTGACGTAGGTCTGCTTCGAGAGCATCGTCGCCGTGTGGCCCTCGGTGACGTAGCTCTCACACTCGGCGACCTGGTCGGTGCCGTGCACGTAGCGGAAATGCGCGGGGTCGACGGTGTTCTCGGCCATCTCCTGGAGGATCGTCCGGATCGTGTAGCTCGACTTGTAGTAGTCGGAGAACTCGGGCGTTCCCACCTCGTCGAACACCGGCACGTCCCACAGGGGGGCGATCTCCTCGGGGTGGTACCAGGCGAACACGAGGTCGTTCGCGACCACGACCGGGTAGGTGCGAACGTGCGCCTTGCGGTTCAGACGGTCGCTGTACGGGATGTTCGTGCACGCGCCGGTGCCGTCGAAGGTCCAGCCGTGGAACGGGCAGCGGATGCAACCGTCTTCCACCGCGCCGCCCACACCGAGGTGCGCGCCGAGGTGCGGGCAGAACGCGTCCTGGAGGTGGAACTCCCCCGCTTCGTCGCGCCAGAGCACGAGGTCACGGCCGAAGTACCGCAGCGCGGCGACACCGCCGGGTTCGAGATCCTCGGGCGCGGCGACCTGGTACCAGGAATACGGGATGGGGAACGGGAACCGCGGCATGCCAAAAGTAGAACACGTTCTCATTTCGCGCGCAAGCGCACGCGCCGGCGCCGGCGTGGGTCACCCGGGCCAGGACAGCCCGGCCAGCACTCCCCCGTCGATCACGAACTCCGCGCCGGTGCAGTACGAGCTCTCGTCGGACGCGAGGAACACCACCAGCTGCGCGACCTCGTCGGCCTCGCCCACCCGGCCGAGGCTCGCGAGCTTCGCCAGGTACGGGCGCGGGTCGAAGCCGAGCACCTCCTTCGACGTCATCGGCGTCGCGATCGCGCCCGGGTGCACGGAGTTGACCCGGATGTTGTCCTTGCCGAGCTCGATCCCGGCCGTCTTGGTGATCCCGCGCACCGCGAACTTGCTCGCGACGTACGCACCGGTCGCCGCTGCTCCCGCGATGCCGTTGATCGACGAGAAGTTCACGATCGACCCCGCGCCGCGGGCCCGCAACGGCGCGAGCACCGCCTGCATGCCGAGGAGCGTGCCGAAGAAGTTGACCTCCATCATCTTGCGGAACGGCTCGACCGGACCGTCGAGCGGGCTCATGCCGGTGATCCCCGCGCAGTTCACGAGGATGTCGATGCCGCCGAACGCGGCGACGGTCGCGTCGACCGCCGCCGCCCACGCGACCTCGTCGGTCACGTCGAGCACGATCGCGTTCGCGCTGTCACCCAGCTCGGTCGCGAGCGCCTCCGTCGGCGCGGCGTTCATGTCGGCGAGCATCACCGACGCGCCCTCGGCCACGAACCGACGCGCAGTCTGCGCGCCCATCCCGCTCCCGGCGCCCGTGACGAGCGCCACCTTCCCCTCGAGCCGCCCCATCGATTCCTCCTCCGTTCCCCACCCGTTGGTGCGATTGTCCACCCCATGGGTGGCGCAATCGCACCAACGTGGGTTCGGTTATTCGGGCTTTCGGTTGCCGACGACCCACATGCTGAAGAACTGGGAACCGCCGCCGTAGGCCTGGCCGAGCGCCTTGCCGGTCTTCAACTCGACCTGGTAGTCGCCGGCGCGTTCGCGCACCTGCTGGGCGGCCTCACCGAAACGGATCATGCCCGACGCACCGATCGGGTTCGACGACAGTACGCCGCCCGACGGGTTCCACGGGATGTCGCCGTCGGGTGCGGTCGCACCGGCCTCGGTGAGCTTCCAGCCGTCGCCCTCCGCACAGAAGCCGAGGTTCTCGAGCCACATCGGCTCGTACCACGAGAACGGCACGTACACCTCGGCGACGTCGAAGTCCTCCCGCGGGTTCGTGATCCCCGCCTGCTCGTACACGTCGGCCGCGCAGTCCTTGCCCGCCTGGGGGCTCACCTGGTCACGGCCGGCGAACATCGTGGGCTCCGACCGCATCGCGGTGCCGTGGATCCACGCCTTCGGGCTCGACGACGCGTCGGCGACCTGCTCGCTGCCGATCACGAGCGCCATCGCGCCGTCGGAGCTCGGGCACACGTCGAGGTAGCGGAGCGGGTCCCAGAGCAGGAACGACTCCTCGACCATCTTCAGGTCGATGTCGGGCAGGTGGAGGTGGGCCTTCGGGTTCCGCAGCGCGGCGAGACGGTCCTTCACCGCCACGAGGTGGCCGATGTGGCGCGGCGCGCCCGACCGGGCCATGTACGCGCGGATGAGCGGCGCGAAGTAGCCGCCGGCGCCGGCGACGAGCGGCGCCTGGAACGGCATCGCGACCGTGAGGCCCCACGTCGCGTTGCTCTCCGACTGCTTCTCGAACGCAACGGTGAGCACCCGTTCGTGGATCCCTGCGGCGACGAGCTTCGAGGCGACGATCGCGGTCGAACCGCCGACGCTGCCCGCGGTGTGCACGCGGAGCATCGGCTTGTTCGTCGCGCCGAGCGCGTCGGCGAGGTACATCTCGGGCATGACGACGCCCTCGAACATGTCGGGGGCCTTGCCGATCACCACCGCGTCGATGTCGGACCAGTCCATCCCCGCGTCCTCGAGTGCCTCGACCGCGGCCTCGCGCACGAGTCCCGCGATCGACACGTCGTGGCGAGCGGTGACGTGACGGGTCTGGCCGACCCCGATGACAGCAGTGAGCTGGCCGGCCATCAGTTCGTCTCCCCTTCGAGCACGCAGACGAGGTTCTGCTGCAGGCACGGTCCCTGGGTCGCATGCGCGACGCCGCGGCTCACGTCGCCGGCGGTGATCCGGGTCGCGACCTCGCCGATCCGGATGAGCCCCGTCGCCATGATCGGATTCGCGCCGAGCGGTCCACCCGACGGGTTCACGGGAACGTCGGGCGCGAGGCCGAGCGCAGCTCGCAGGATCGGCTCCTCGTGACTGAACTGCGTGTGCAGCTCAGCGACCTCGACCGGACCGTCGGCGACCCCTGCCGCCTCGGCCGCGAGCCGAGTCGACTCGGACCGGGTCAGGTCGCGCACTCCGAGCGCCAGCGGCTCGATCCGGTGCTCGATGCCCCGGATCCACGCGGGTCGCGAACTGGCCTTGCGGGCCAGGTCACCGGCCGCGAGCACGATCGCCGCGGCACCGTCGGTGATCGGCGCGATGTCGGCGTCGCGCAGCGGAACGTGGGTGACCGGCTCCGCGAGGAGCACGTCGGCGCTCGCGTCGCGCCCGGCAATGGCGTGCGGGTTCGCGAGCGCAGCCGTGTGACTCCTCGACGCGACCTCGGCGAGCTCCCGCTCGTTGGTCACGTCGGCCGCGATCGCGGCGCACGCCTGCAGCGCGGCGAGGTCGACGGTCGACGGCCAGAGGGGCATCACCGAGTACGGGTCGTTCATGAGGTTGAAGATCTCGTGGACGTCGCCGAGCGACGACTTCCCGAATCCGTAGATCAGAGCGGAGTCGACGTCGCCGACCTGGATCGAGACCCACGCCTCGTAGAGCGCCCAGGCGGCGTCCATCTCGACATGACTCTCCTTGATGGGCGGCCACGCCCCCACCGCGTCGAGGCCCTGCACGAAGGTGAAGGGGCCGCCCGAGAGGTAGTCGCAGGAGCCCGACACGGTGAACCCGATGTCGTGGCGCGGGATCCCCGACTGCGCGATCGCGTCGCGCACCACCGGGATGATGAACTCGACCTCGTTGCGTTCCCGGTCGTGGTCCGCGAGGTTCTGCGCGAAACCGACGACGGCAACGTCTCTCAACGCAGGACTCATGCCTTCCGCTCCTGCCTGCGGCGGGCCGCTCGGGCCCCGCCTCGTACGCTCGGCACGGGACTCGACGTCGTTCGAATGGGTCCGAGACTCATGCGTACTCCCGGTAGCTCTCGTAGGGGGTGTCGGGCTCGCCGTTCGGCTCGAACCACTTGATGCTCGCGGCGTTCGGGATCAGCTCGTCGGCCCAGACCGCCTTGACCCGCAGGCCCATGCGGACCTCGTCGGCGGGGAGACCCTGGATCAGACCGAACCACGCCGTGTTGGCCCCGTCGAGCAGGATCTGCGCGCACACGTACGGGATCTCGGGCGCGAGCTCGGAGAGTCCCGGTACGTTCACCACGCAGAAGGTGGTGACGGTGCCGACGTCGGCGACCTCGACCTCGATCTCGGTCGGCTCGCCCGACGTGGGGTCGGACCCGCGCGGCGGCACGTACACCTGGTCGGAGTCGACCGCCCGCTGGCCGATCACCTTGCCCTCGGCGAGGCCACGCAGGTACTTGCTCGGCGCGATCCCCGCGTTGATCTCGTAGTCGAGTCGCGTCGGCGTCACGATGCCGGTGACCGGTTCCGCGTCGGGCTCGGGCGACGGGACCACGAGCGGCTCCGAGCCCTCGGGAACGAACGCCTCGATGTCGCGGATGGAACCGATCCGTTCGGTGCGCCAGCGGGGCTGCACCCGCAGCCCGACGCTCATCGCGTCGGGCGCGTCGACCGCCACCGCATGGAGCATCGCGGTGTCGGCGCCGTCGAGCTTGATCAGTGCCCACGCGAACGGGCGGTCGAGCGGTTGCTTGCCGACACGCGGCTCGGCGACCCAGGTCCACGCGGTCACGACACCGGCCGGGCCGACCTCGACGAACTCGCTCAGCGCCGCGGCGGTGTACGGGTCGTACTCGGTCGGCGGGACGATGACCGTTCCGTCGCCGCCACGGATCCCCTCGAAGCGACCGTCGCGCAGGCCGGTGAGGAACCGGCCCACCACCGGGCCGGTCGAGCGGGTGTAGCCGCCCGGATACTCGAGGACGTGTTGTTCCAACAACACTTCGGTCATGCGGTTCCTTTCCGAAGGGGGGATCCGGCCGGGTCAGATCGCGCGCTCGCGACCTTCCCAGTACGGGTCGCGCAGCTTGCGCTTCAACAGCTTGCCGGTTGGCTCGCGCGGGAGGGCGTCGGAGAAGTCGATCGTCTTCGGCCACTTGTACTTCGCAAGCCGGGGCCGGAGGTACTCGAGCAACTCGTCGGCGAGCGCGTCGCTCGGAACGTTGCCGGGCGCGAGCTCGATGACGGCCTTGATCTGCTCGCCCCAGTCGTCGTCGGGGATGCCGAAGACCGCCGCGTCGGCAACCTTGGGGTTGGTGAGGATCTCGCCCTCGATCTCGGCCGGGTAGATGTTCACCCCACCCGAGATGATCATGTCGCTCTTGCGGTCGCAGAGGAACAGGTAACCGTCGTCGGTGAGGTAACCGATGTCGCCGACGGTGAAGAACCCCTCGAGTCGGTTCTCCTCGGTCTTGGCCTTGTCGCCCTTGTACTCGAACTGCGCGGTGTCCATCTTCATGTAGACGGTTCCGGGCGTGCCGGCCTCGACGTCGTTCATGTCGTCGTCGACGATGCGCAACGTGGAGATCGGCCACGCGGTGCCGACCGTTCCCGGGTGTTCGAGCCACTGCTCCGGCGTCGCGAGCGTGCCGCCGCCCTCGGTGGCCGCGTAGTACTCGTAGATGACCGGACCCCACCAGTCGAGCATCTTGCGCTTCACGTCGACGGGGCACGGCGCAGCCGCGTGGATCGCCCACTTCATCGACGACACGTCGTACTTGGCGCGCGCGTCGTCGGGGAGGGCGAGCATCCGGTGGAACTGGGTCGGGACCATGTGCGTGTGGGTCACGCCGTACTGCTCGATCTTCTCGAGCGTGTCGGCCGGCTGCCACTTGTCCATGAACACGAGCGTGTGGCCGGCGTGCAGCGCGTTGCCCCCGAAGGTGGTGACCGCGGTGTGGTAGTTCGGCGACGTGACCAGGTGGACGTTGCCGTCCTTCGGCGGGATCCCGAACAGCATGAGGAACAGCGAGTTCATCTCGGCACTCACGTCGACGTCGGCATCCGGCAGCGTGCGCCGCACACCTTTCGGCTGACCCGTCGTGCCCGACGTGTAGTGCATGGTGAGCCCGGGTCGACGGTCCTCGGGTGCGGTGGTCGGCTGCCCCGAGAGCAGCTCCTCGACCGGACGGAACCCGGGGATGTCGCCACCGCCCTCACCGGAGGTTCCAGACCCATACGAGAAGCGCGCTTCCTTCGGGAAGTCGAGCTCGTCGAGGGCCGCGGTGCCCACGTCGGCGTAGCGCGGGTGCACGAAGACGGCCTTCGCCTCGCAGTCCTTGATGATGTATGCGATCTCGGGGCCGGTCAGGTGGAAGTTGATCGGGGTGAGGTAGAAGCCGGCCTGGGTCGCGGCGAGGAACAGCTCGACCGGCGCGACGCCGTTCGGCAGCACCTCGGCGATCGCATCGCCCGGCTGGAGGCCGAGCGACCGCAGCCCGTGGACCAGCTGGTTCGAGCGGGCGAGGAGCTCCCCCGCCGTGTACTCGGTGCCGTCGGGGTCGACCACCGCCAGGTACGACGGGTCCTCGGTCGCGTGCACCCAGAACCCACCGGCCATACGTGATCCCCCTCGGGTCGTGTCCTCAACTGCCGAACGAGCCAAGTAGAACACGTTCTATTCGGGGCTCGCAACACGCTCACCCGGGTCGACTCCGGCCGCCCGGTGTCACCGCGGGAGCCGGTAGATCCCGAGGGCCGCAGTGTCGTCGCCGTCCCGCTCCGACGCCAGCCGCGCCCGGGCCAGCAGCTCCCAGCTCTCCGAACCCGGTGTCGCTGCGACGAGCCCGGGTGGCGCGATGGTGAGGCGCGCCCGGAGCCGACCGCCGTCGTGGGTCCGATCGACCCCGTAGGCCACACCCTGGTCGAGCGGCACCTCGACGGGGATCCCGTGACGCTCGAGCTCCAGCGCGACACCGACCCCGATCGACCGGGCCCGTGGTTCGCCGAACGCGTCGACCAGCACGGCGCCGCGACCATCGGCGGCTGCAGCTCGCGCCGCCTTCGAGAAGATGCGCGTCGCGGCGACCTGATCGGGCCTGACCACCTCGACGGACGCAGCATCGGCGGCGACAACCACCGCCGCCACGCCGAGCAGGCCGACGAGCACCGGGATGCAGACGCGCGCCGCCCGGGCCCGGGCCGCCGGGGCCACGGCGCACCAGAGGCTCCAGGCGGCACCGATCCACGCCAACATCGCCGGGCCCCAGACCCACACCACGAGGTAGGGGAACATCGGGCCGGTGAGTCGACCGAACGAGATCGTGGCGGCCACGAGCGTGAGTCCGACGGTGACATCGAGTCGCACCGCGCGCCACTGCCGTCGGACACCCGCCACGATCCCGGCGCCGCCGAGCGCGACCAAGCCCGCGGGGAACGCTGCAGGACCGGAGAGCGCGACTTCACCCACGAACGCGTTGAACGCGGTGGCACCCGTCGCCCACGGCATCCGCCACGACAACGCGCGCGCCACCACGTGCCAGCCGTCGGCGAGTCCGTGCACCGGCACCTCGGGATCCCGACCGAACTGGAGGACGAGGCCGAGGTTCCCGGGATGGTGGGTGAACTGCTCGACCGCGGGCAGGACCCACATCACCGCGCCGACCACCGCGGCGGCGACGAGGGTCGGGGTGAGCGAACCAACGGTCCGCCGGGACCGCACGACCGTCCCCACCAGTGCCCAGACCAGCAACACCCCGACCGCGCCCGCGTAGCCGACGTGGGCCTGCACGAGGAAGGACCCGAGTCCGACGGCGACCGGCAGTGCCCAACCGTCGCCCTCGACCGCCGACCACACCACGAGGACGAGCACCACGAGTGGGAGCACCGTGACGGTGGGATTCCACACGTCGCGGAGGGCGGATCCTCCGAGAGCGCCGATGAGCAGCACCGTCCCGAGGAGCAGCAGCGCCATGAGGACGAGGCCCCCACGGCGCCGGGCCAGCCACCCGATCGACACGACACACGCGGCGTTGAGGGCGAGCGCGGTGAGTGGGACGGCGATCAGACTGGAACCGAGGAGCCGGTAGGGCACCGCGAACAGATAGAAGAGCGCAGGCCCCGGGTGGTACCAGCCGAACCGGGAGTACGGGCCGACGAGCACGGCACGCGTTCCCACGTCGCGGATCTGCAGCTCGATCAGCGCCTGGTCGGAGGTGGCTCGGAAGAGGTGCCACTGGTCGAACGTCGCGACGATGACGGCGACGACCGGCAAGAGCGCAAGGGCCACACACCCGAGCATGATCCACCGGGCGCGACGTGCCGCGGGGTGGCGCTGCTGGATCGGTCGGGTCACTCCGGGCTGTACGCGACCGGCATGTGCTTGACGCCGCTGATCAGTGTGGAGCGGAGTCGTTCGACCTCGCCGGTGACCGGCATGGCGTCCCCTTCGGTCCGGCCCTCCGTCGGGCCCCGTCGTCGAGGAGAGCCTACCGAGCACGACGTAGAATCGGTTCCACCTTCCCGGCGCACCCGGGAGCCCCGACGAGGAGCCGACCCGAGACCCATGGCCGACCTGCTGCCCATGAGCACCAAGCACTGCACCGTCGAACGCGACGGACACGTCGTCACGTTGACGATGAACCGACCCGAGGCCCGCAACGCGCTCAGCCCCGACATGCTCGTCGGTCTCGCCGACGGCTTCACCTACGTCGACGAGACACCCGAGGTCCGCTGCGCCATCCTCACCGGCGCGGGCGGGACGTTCAGCTCCGGTGCCGACCTGAAGGCGATGGGCACACCGTCGGAGGACCCCCACGTCCGCCAGCGGATGGCGGAGGAGCAGAACCTGCACTGGAAGGGTCTGCTGCGCGACTACCGCCTCTCCAAGCCGCTCGTCGCCGCGGTCGAGGGCTACGCGGTCGCGGGCGGCACCGAGATGCTGCAGGGCACCGACGTGCGCGTCGCCGCGGAGACTGCGATCTTCGGAGTGTGGGAAGCGCGCCGCGGACTGTTCCCGCTCGGCGGGTCGGCGGTGCGCCTCCCCCGCCAGATCCCCTACGCGCGGGCGATGGACATCCTGCTGTCGGCCCGGCCGGTCAGCGCCCACGAAGCACTCCAGATCGGGTTGGTCTCGCGTCTCGCGCCCGAGGGCCACGCACTCACCGTCGCCAAGGCGGTCGCCGAACAGATCGCCGCGTGCGGTCCACTGTCGACCCAGGCGATCCTGCGCGCGTTCCGAGAGACCGAAGGCATGCCCGACGCCGAGTCCATGCAGGTCCAGGACACGATCGGCTGGGAGGTGTTCGCCTCCGAAGACGCGCAGGAAGGACCCCTCGCGTTCAAGGAGAAGCGCACCCCGAACTACCAGGGCAGATGAGACGCAGCGGAGCCGTCGGACACGAGCAGGAGGCTGGGAACCGGTGATGATCGAGACGGCGCAGCGGAGTCGACCTGGATGGCAGTGCTCGTGAGCGAGGCCGCACCGGGGTTCCCCGACGCACCGGAGTTCGCGACACCCGAGCGGGCGCGGGTCGCAGAGTCATTGCGCGCGCTGATCGACACCTTGATGCGCAACGACGACGCCACTCCCGAGGCTCTCGCCGCCGCGGCCGAGGTCGTCGACCGGCTCACCGCGTCGCTCGGCGGCGACCGTCGGGCCGACGGTGCCGGGTACCGACCGCGAAGTCACGACGACTACCTGCCCCGCAGTCCCGTCGTCGGCGACGCCAGTCCCCTGTCGCCGCGGCTCGACTGGGAGGTGGTCGACGGTCGGGTGCACGCAACCGGCCGCTTCGGCGCCGCCTACGAAGGGCCCCCGGGCTACGTGCACGGCGGCATGGTCGCCCTCGCGTTCGACGAGGTGCTCGGCATCGTGAACATCGCGAACGACAACCCCGGCATGACCGGCACGCTGAAGGTGCGGTACCGCCGCCCGACCCCGCTCTTCACCGACGTGCGCTTCGAGGCGTGGGTCGAGCAGGTCGAGGGTCGTCGCATCCGGTCCCTCGCACAGCTCTGGGCCGGCGACACGCTCTGCGCCGAGGCCGACGGCCTGTTCATCCAGCCTCGACCCGAGTTGGCCGCGCAGTACTTCGGCCCGCCGGCCGACTGATCCGATGGATCGTCGCTCGTTCATCGGCCGCGCCGCTCGCCTCGGTGGTGCCGCGGCGCTCGGCGCGGCCGGGCTCTCGGCCTGCGACGACCGCCGCGATTCCACCGCGGAGCGAGCGCTTTCGGTCCCCCGGCTGCTCGACGGGAAGCCCGGCGACGCGCCCATCGACACGGTCGTGATCGTGATGATGGAGAACCGCTCGTTCGACCACTACCTCGGCTGGCTCCCCGACGACCTCGCCTACCTCGAGGCCGGGCGGCGGTCCTACGGACGCCGCTTCCACGTCGCCGGCGAGAACGACCTCGTGTACGCCGACCCCGCGGGAACGCTCGTCAACACGGCACCCGTCCCGGCGGAGCCCGACGAGCCCCGGCCGTTCCGCGGGTGTGACCACCCGATCCCGGGACACGGCTGGTTCTCGGGCCGGGCGCAGCGCGACAAGGGCTTTCTCGCCGAGGGCACCGGCAACGACGAGTTCGCGATCGGGTACTACTCCGATGTCGACCTCCCGTTCTACAGCCAACTCGCCCGAAGGTTCACCGTCGCCGACCAGTCCTACGCGTCGCTGCTCGCCGGGACCTTCCCGAACCGCCAGTACCTCCACGCGGGAACGTCACTCGGCCGCAAGGACGACCCGATCCCGCTCGAGGCGGGGCTGTTCCCCGGCCCGACGTTCTGGGACCAACTCCGCGCCGCCGGCGTCTCGGCCCGCTACTACTACACCGACCTCCCGGTGCTGGCGCTCTGGGACACCCGTCACTTCGACCGGATCTCGTCGATCGACGAGTTCTTCGACGATGCCGATCGCGGTGAGCTCCCCCACGTCGTCATGATCGACCCCGGCTTCGGCGGCAATGCCCGCTCCGACGACCACCCATTCGGATCGATACGGATGGGCCAGCGGTTCACCCGATCGGTCTTCGACGCGTTCGCGCGGTCGTCGCACTGGGAGCAGGGACTGTTCGTGCTCACGTACGACGAATGGGGTGGCTTCTTCGATCACCTCAGCCCGCCGGTGTTCCCCGACGACCTCGCGAGCGAGCTCGACGCCGAGAACTTCGCCCAGGCCGGTTTCCGCGTGCCGACCATCTTCGCGTCCCCCTACGCACAGCCGGGTTTCGTCGACCACACTGCTTACGACCACACGTCGATCATGCGCTTCCTCCAGTGGCGGTTCCTCGGCGCGCCGGCCACCGGTCCCGGCCTCACCTCGGGTGCCCCGTGGTGGCTCACCCTCCGCAACCGCTATGCGAACAATCTCGGCACTGCGCTCGTGACCGAGCCCCGCGTCGACCTGGGGTTCGACGTGGAGACTCCGCTCGCGCGGCCCCAGCCCGGTTGCGTCCCCACCATCGTCGGTGGCGACGACCCCGGGAGCATCCCGAACGGCCCCCAGCTCGCCGGACTCCGAGCCGAGCGCTTCCTCCCCGCGACCGAGACACCCTGGATCTGAGACCCTGGATCTGAGACATCCCCCGGCTCGGCGGCCCGGGAACCTGGAACCGGTTCTCGCCACCGGCGTACCCTGCCGCGGTGGTCACCGCGCCTGAGCACGTTCCCGACCAAGCACCGGCAACCGGGGGTCGCGCCGCGGAGACCGCCGCCCGCCGGCGGCGCCTCCTCGAGGCGGCGTCGGCGCTCGCCGCGGAAGGCGGCTACGAGGCAGTCCACATGCGGGCCGTCGCCGCGCAGGCCGGAGTCGCGTTGGGAACCCTCTACCGCCAGTACGCCAGCAAGGACCAACTCCTTGTTGCGGTGCTCGTCGATCAGGCCGACACGCTCCGCCACACGCTCGCCCGACGGCCGGCTCGCGGCCGCACGAGCGCCGACCGTGTCGCCGACGTGCTCGAACGCGCGTGCCGGGCCCTCGAACGCGAGCCCCGACTCACGGCCGCAATGGTGACCGCCCTCTCGTCGACCGACCCCGACGCCGCCGCCGCGGTGCGTTCCGTCGAAGAGCGGCTCCAGACGATGATGGCCGATGCGATCGACGGCGACTCCGTGCCGCAACTCGACGCGGTGCTGCGGACCCTCGGCCACGTGTGGTTCTCGGCGATGGTGTCGTGGGTCGCCGGCAACTCCGACGGCGACCGCATGCGCGCCGACCTCGCCTCAGCCGCCCACCTGTTGCTGGCTTGAGGGTGACGGTCGAATCCGCTGCGCCGGCTCGATCGCCCACCCGTGCACGATCCGTGCAGGGTGTCCGCCGCCTCCGCTTCTTCTCCTCCTCTGATGGTCGAATCCGCTGCGCCGGCTCGATCGCCCACCCGTGCACGATCCGTGCAGGGTGTCCGCCGCCTCCGCTTCTTCTCCTCTGACAACTACGTCAGGAGGGGCACCACGAGGTCGCCGAGGCGGGTGGCGTTCTCGGGGTCGGACGAGTCGATCGGGCCGACGATGACCCACTCCGCTCCGAGGTCGACGTAGGCCCGGAGCCTGTCGGCGATGCGCTGCGGCCCTCCGACGAGCACACCGGAACCCGCGCCGAGGCGCTTCGCCTTCTCGTCGGCCCGCTCGTCGCTCGTGTCGAGCACGACGAGCCCGCCCCACGACAGGGTGAGGGCATCGGGGTCGCGGCCGGCTTCCGTGGCCAGTCGGCGCACCGTCGCGGCCTCCGAGGCGAACTTCGACGGGTCGGCACCCCAGCGGTTCCACCCATCGGTCTTGGCCGCGACCGCGCCGACGGCCGA
>Ga0105044_10004101_pt1 | contig 20008 bp, 16 predicted proteins | sample MAT01_FD_78092 | JGI IMG/M metagenome (GOLD analysis project Ga0105044, IMG submission 78092) | Freshwater microbial communities from Lake Fryxell liftoff mats and glacier meltwater in Antarctica - MAT-01 | ecosystem: Environmental > Aquatic > Freshwater > Ice > Liftoff microbial mat | place...
CAGCGGGCTGGGGCTGGCCATCGTCCGGGAAATCGCCACGGCTGCCGGCGCGGAAGTGAGCCTGAATGATGGTCTGGACGGGCGCGGGCTGGCGGTGCGGGTCCTGTTTCCGAAGGCTTAAGCCCGCCTTAAGTTTCGTCCCCTATCTTGGCTTCCACACGGGACCACCGGTCCCGGCCACCAGTGGAGGTCTTGATGTCTTCGAACCGTATTCTGCGCGCCGCCGTGCTCGCGGCGCTGTTGCCGGCGTTCGCGGCGGGCTGCACGCGCACCGAGTTGCCGGGCTTGTCGAGTGCTAACGCAGCGCCCGCCGTCCAGATGGCCGCGCGGGCCACCGGCACGCAAATGCTGCCGGACTTCGCCACGCTCGTGGAACAGAACGGCGCGACGGTGGTGGCCATCAGCGTCATCAAGGGCGCCGCGACGGCTGCCGACGAGACCGGCGCCGCGCCCAACGCCGACCCGAACGATCCCCTGCAGGAGTTCCTCCGCCGCTTCGGCTTTCCGAACCCGGGCGACCCCCGCGGCCAGCGTGCGCCGCGCGGCGGCGAGCGTGAAGAGCAGGCGCAGGGCATGGGCTCGGGCTTCATCATCAGCGCCGACGGACTGATCATCACCAACGCGCACGTGGTCGATGGCGCAAAGGAAGTGACCGTCAAGTTGACCGACAAGCGCGAGTTCAAGGCCAAGGTGCTGGGCAGTGACAAGCGCACCGACGTGGCGGTGATCAAGGTGGAAGCGAACAACCTGCCGACCGTGAAGACGGGTGACCCGTCGCAGTTGCGCGTGGGCGAATGGGTGGCCGCGATCGGCTCGCCGTTCGGCTTCGAGAACACCGTGACCGCCGGCATCGTCAGCGCCAAGGCGCGCGAGATGCCGGACGACGGCTTCGTGCCCTTCATCCAGACCGACGTGGCGGTGAACCCGGGCAACTCCGGCGGGCCGCTGTTCAACATGGCGGGCGAGGTCATCGGCATCAATTCGATGATCTACAGCCGTAGCGGCGGTTACATGGGGCTGTCCTTCGCGATCCCGATCGACACCGCGCTGAAGGTGAAGGACCAGCTCGTGGCGCACGGCAAGGTCGAGCGTGGCCGCATCGGCGTGGCGGTGCAGGAGGTGACGCGCGAGCTGGCCGACTCCTTCAAGCTCGCCAAACCCGAAGGCGCGCTGCTCGGCGGTGTGGAAAAGGGCTCGCCGGCGGAACAGGCGGGACTCAAGGCTGGCGACGTGGTGCTGGGACTCGACGGCAAAACGGTGGCGGACGCGACGGCGCTGGCCCGCGGCATCGCCGACCACAAGCCCGGCGACAGCGTGCAACTGCGCGTGTGGCGCGACGGCGCGGCGCGGGACATGACCGTCAAGGTCGGCGCGGCGCCGGGCGAGAAGGTCGCCGCCCGCAGTGAAGCGGCGCCGGCCGGCAAGCTGGGCATCAGCGCCCGCGAGCTGACCGAGCAGGAGCGCCGGCAGCTCGGCGCCGAGGGCGGCGTGGTGGTCGAGCAGGTGGCGGGCGCGGCGGCCAAGGCCGGCGTGCAGGCCGGCGACATCATCGTCGGCGTCGGCTCGGAGCGGGTGAATACCGTGGAAGAACTGAAGCGTGCCGTCGAGAAGGGCGGCAAGGTCGTGGCGCTGCGCGTGCAGCGCGGCAAGGCCGAGCGCTTCGTGTCGGTGCCGGTCGGCTGAGGGAAGCAACCCCTTCCCCCTTCGAGGGGGACGGTCGGTATGGACAATCGTTTGCACGCAGTCCGTTCTCTCCTTCCCCCGTTTACGGGGGAAGGTCGGGATGGGGGCGCATCGCAATCCCTCCCGCCGTAACGATTGCGTCTCCGAGGAGGAGGCTGCGGGTGGTGGTCCGTGTGGGGACCACCACCCGTTTTTTTGTACGGCATCGCCGGGGGTTTGCGGGAGTATCCTGCCGCCAGGAGGAGTCCCGCATGAAAGCTGTTTCCCTCTACCACCCATACGGATGGAAGGCCAAGATCGGCCTCATCCTGCCGTCCACCAACACGATCAACGAGCCGGAGTTCTGGCGCATGGCGCCGCCGGGCGTCACGATCCACGTGAGCCGCGTGCTGCTGCTGGGCAAGGCCACGGAGGATTCGTACTTCAAGATGGCGTCGGCCATCGACCGCGCGGCGGAAGAACTGGCCACCGCCGAGGTGGACATCGTCGCCTACGGCTGCACCTCGGGCTCCATCATCTGTCCGATGCCGCAGTTGCTGAAGCAGATGAGCGACCAGACGAAGACGCCGGCGGTGGTGACCGCGGCGGCAGTCGTGGCTGCCTTGCGCGCGCTGGGCGTGCAGCGCGTCGCGCTCGGCACGCCCTACATGGACTTCGTGAACCAGGCCGAGATCAAGTTTCTCGAGGCGTATGGCTTCGAGGTGACGGCCATGCACGGCCTGCAACTCGGCGAGACGCAGGAAGAGCGGCGCGGCATCGGCAAGGTGCCGCCGGAGGCCGTGTTCCGGCTGGCGCGGCTGATCGACCGTCCGGAGGCGCAGGCGATCTTCCTGTCCTGCACCAACCTGGCGACGATCGAGGTGATTGCGGAAATCGAGCGCGAACTCGGCAAGCCGGTCGTCACCAGCAACCAGGCCTGCCTGTGGGCCTGCCTGCGGATGCTCGGCATCCGGACGCCGATCGCGGGCTACGGCCAGCTCCACGAGCATTGCCTCGAGCCGATCACCGAGACGGCCTTCGCCGCCAACCCGCCGGTGCGGCTACGCGCCTAGCGCAGGCAAGCGTCAGGCGACGCGGCGTTGCTGAACGCGCCGCACGACCGCGATATCGGCATAGACCTCACCGATCAGCAGCAGCGCGGGGCCGTCGCCCAGGGCGGCGACGGCTTGCGGCAGCGCGGCGAGCGTCGTGGGCAAGATGCGCTGTTCCGGCAGCGAGGCATTTTCGACAATGGCAACCGGCAGGCCGGGCGGTTTGCCGCGTGCGATGAGCGCCGCACTGACGGCAGCAGCCTCTTTGGCTCCCATGTAAATCACGGCGGTGTCGGCCGCCACGGCAGCGTCCGCCCACGCGCTGTCCGGCGTATCGGCGCTGACCCGCGGCGTCACGAACGCGACACTGCGGCTGACGCCGCGCTGGGTCAGCGATTGCCGGAGATCGGCGCTGGCCGCGAGGGCGGAGGTGACGCCGGGCACGACCGACACCGGGATGCCGGCGGCCACCAGCGCATCGATCTCTTCCTGCGCGCGGCCGAACAGCATGGGGTCGCCGCCTTTGAGGCGGACGACCACGCGGTGGCTGCGCGCGGCGTCGATCAGTCGCTTGTTGATGAAGCGCTGCGCCGTCGAATGCCGGCCACAGCGCTTGCCGACAGCGATCTTCTCGGCGCGCGTGGCCAGTGCCAGCGTGTCCGGATGCACCAGCGCGTCGTGAAAGATGATGTCGGCCTCGCCGAGCAGCCGCGCGGCGCGGAGCGTCAGCAGGTCCGGTGCGCCGGGCCCGGCGCCGACGAGATGTACGGTGCCGGTCATGCCGGTTTTCCGGTGGCCGTACGCCGGCGGAACAGCGGCACGGGCTGGCCGGTGGACGCCGCGTAGATTTCGGGCAGGTCGTCGAGCGACTGCAGTGCGGCTTCGGCGTTCTCGCCCGCCCGCAGCGCAAAGCTGTCGAAGCCGCAGCGCGCGAGTTCGGGCAACTGGTCGCGCAGCACGTCGCCGATGGCGCGTAGTTCGCCGGTGTAGCCGTGGCGCTCGCGCAGCAGGCGTGCGGCCGAATAGCCGCGGCCGTCCGTGAATTTCGGGAAATGGATCGCCACCAGCACGAAATGAGACAACTCGCCGGCGATGGCCGCCGGATCGGTGTCGCCTTCGAGCCACAAGCCGAGCCGGCCCGTGCGCACTTCCAGCGCGTCGCGCTGCGCCTGCCAGGTCGCGAGCGGGACGATGACCGCCTCGCGCGACGGCACCGCCTCGCCGGTCTCAAGCAGTCGCCAGTGGTCGGCCGCGACGCGGCGATCCCTGATCACGTTGTCCATACAGGCGTTCCTTGAAAGGTTCGGGGCCGAGACGGCGCACCACGTCGATGAAGCGCTCGGCGTCGCTGTCGCGGCGTTCCAGGTAGCAGGCGATCAGGCGTTCGATCGCGTCGGGGACTTCGTGCTGCGCGAAGGAGGGGCCCAGCACCTTGCCGATCGCCGCGCCGTGGCCGTACTTGCCCTGCTCGCCACCGATTTCGATCTGATAGAACTCCTCGCCGTGCTTGTCCACGCCGAGGATGCCGATGTGGCCGACGTGGTGGTGGCCGCAGGCGTTCATGCAGCCGGAGATGTTGAGGTCCAGCTCGCCGATGTCGAACAGATGGTCGAGGTCGTCGAAGCGTTCCTGGATCGCCTGCGCGACCGGGATGGACTTGGCGTTGGCGAGCGAGCAGAAGTCGCCGCCGGGGCAGGCGATAATGTTGGTGAGCAGGCCGAGGTTGGGCGTGGCGAGCCCCAATGCGCGCGCTTCTTCCCACAGCGCGAACAATTGCGCCTGTTCGACGTCGGCGAGCACGAGATTCTGTTCATGCGTGACGCGCAGCTCGCCGAAGCTGTAGCGGTCGGCGAGATCGGCGATGGCGTCCATCTGGGTATCCGTCGCGTCGCCGGGCGGCACGCCGGTTTTCTTCAGCGACAGCGTGACGGCGGCATAACCCGGCACCTTGTGCGCCTGCACGTTGCGGCCGTGCCAGGCGGCGAAGGCGCGGTTGTCCGCGAACGCGGCGGCGAGTTCTGGTGACCGTGTCGGCAACGCCCGGTACGCCGGGCGCGTGAAGCGGCCCTCGACGCGCGTCACTTCCTCCGCCGTCAGCGTCGCCGGGCCGTCCTTCAGGTGCGCCCATTCGGCGTCGACTTCCGCGCGGAACTTCTCGGGCGTGAGTTCCTTGACCAGGATCTTGATGCGCGCCTTGTAGAGGTTGTCGCGGCGGCCGTAGCGGTTGTAGACCCGCAGGATGGCGTCGAGATAAGTCAGCAGGTGCGGCCACGGCAGGAACTCGTTGATCGCGTGCCCGACCAGCGGCGTGCGGCCGAGGCCACCGCCGACGATGACGCGGAAGCCGGTCTCGCCCGCTTCATTGCGCAGCGCGTGCAGGCCGATGTCGTGCACCCAGGTGGCGGCACGGTCCTGTTCCGCGCCGTTGACCGCAATCTTGAACTTGCGCGGCAGCCAGTTGAACTCCGGGTGGAAGGTGGACCACTGCCGGATCAGCTCGCACCACACGAAGGAGTCGACGATCTCGTCGGCGGCTACGCCCGCGAAATGGTCGGTCGTGGTGTTGCGCACGCAGTTGCCGCTGGTCTGGATCGCATGCATCTCGACTTCCGCCAGGTGGGCGAGGATGTCCGGCACGGCTTCCAGTTTGGGCCAGTTGTACTGGAGGTTCTGCCGGGTGCTGAAGTGGCCGTAGCCGCGGTCGTAGGTGCGCGCGATGTAGGCGAGCTTGCGCAACTGCAGCCCGTACGGAATCGCCACGCGCAGCATGGGGGCGTGGCGCTGTAAGTAGAGGCCGTTTCTGAGTCGCAGCGGCTGGAAGTCGTCTTCCGCCAGTTCGCCGGCGAGAAAGCGCCGCGTCTGGTCGCGGAACTGCGCCACGCGGCTGTCCACGATGCGCTGGTCGATGGCGTCGTATTGATACATGGCTGAAACCGGCCCTGGGGAATTGCAGAAAGACCGCAAGGCTACTAGACTGCTTATGATAAAAAAACGACTTACAAGGCATTTGCTTATGCATGTTCAGCATATAGAAGATGGGCAAACAGCCGCGGCCCGACGTCATCGGCGGCCCCAGACATGAATCTCCAACAACTGCGCTACGTGCGCGAGGCGGTGCGACAGGGTCTCAACCTGACGAACGCCGCCGCCGCCCTGCACACGTCCCAGCCCGGGGTTTCGCGGCAGATCAGGGAGCTGGAGGATGAGCTCGGGGTGGAGATTTTCGAGCGGCGCGGCAAGCGCCTGATCGCACTGACCGAACCGGGGCGCGCGGTGGCCGCCGCGATCGAGCGGGTGCTGCTGGAGACGGAGAATCTGCGCCGCGCGGCCAAGGAGTTTTCCGGGCGCGATGTCGGGAGCCTGACGGTGGCGATCACCCATACCCAGGCGCGCTACGCGCTGCCGCGGGTGGTGGCGGCCTTCCGCAAGCGCTACCCCAAGGTGCACCTGTCGCTGCTGCAGGGCAACCCGCAGAATCTCGCGCGCATGGTGATTCGCGGCGAGGCCGACATCGCGATCGCGACCGAGGCGCTCGCGCACTTTCCGGAGCTGGTGGCCTTGCCGGCCTACGACTGGCATCACTGCGTGGTGGTGCCGGCGGGGCATCCGCTGACCAAGGTGAAGGCGCTGGCCCTGGACGCGCTGGCGCCGTATCCCATCGTCACCTACAGCCCCGAGTTCACTGGGCGCTCGCGGATCAACGACGCCTTCGCGCAGGCCGGGCTGTCGATCGACGTGGTGCTCACGGCGATCGATTCGGACGTGATCAAGACCTATGTGGAACTCGGTCTCGGCATCGGCATCATTGCCGCGATGGCGTTCAACGCGCGCCGCGACACTGGAATGCGCGCGCTCGACGCCTCGCATCTCTTCGGCACGCATACCACGCGCGTGGCCGTCAAACGCGGCGCCTACCTCAGGGACTACGCCTACCGTTTCATCGAGCTGTTTGCACCGCAACTGACCCAGCGTGCGATCGAACAGGCAGCCGTGAAGGCGCGCAAGGGCGCTCCCCTGCCTGGCGCTTAGGCGTTGCGCCCGGCGCGCCCGCCGTCGACAGTGACGATGGTCCCGGTGATGTAAGACGCGGCTTCCGAAGCGAGAAACACCGCCAGATTGGCGACTTCCTCGACGGTGCCCAGCCGGCCGAACGGGAAGTCGGTGGTGAGCTCCGGCCAGCGCTTCTCGTCGCCGAGCTCCTTGGCCGCGCGGGCGCGCCAGCGCACTTCCTGGCGGTCGGTCAGGATGGCGCCCGGATTGATGCCGACGACGCGCACCCCGAAGTTTGGGCTTTCCGTGCCGAGCGCACGCGTGAAGGCCATCAGTGCGGCATTGGCCATGGTGCCGGCGATATACGGCGCGGTAGGCCGCTCACCGGCAAGGCCGATGATGTTGACGATGGCGCCGTGTTTTGCCTTGCACATCTGCGGATAGATTTTGCGGGTGAGGCTGATGAAGCCGAACAGCTTGAGTTCCCAAGCCTCGCGCAGTTGCGCGTCAGCGATTGCCGTCACCGAGCCGTGCGGGATTGCGCCGGCGTTGTTGACGAGGATATCGAGGTCGCCGCAGCGGTCCGCGAGCGCCTCGCAGGCGCCGGGCTTGCCGAGATCCGCCGCATGAATTTCAATGGTGGCGCCGGTCTCCGCGCGGATCTTCGCTTGCGCTTTTTCGAGGTCGGCCGCCGTGCGCGACGCCAGGTGCACTTTGCACCCCTCGCGTGCCAGCAGATGCGCGATGCCGTAGCCGATGCCGCGCGATGCGCCGGTGACCAGCGCGACCTTGCCTTTGAGTCCGAGTTCCATGCGAGCCTCCACATTGGGAGCGCGGAGTATACCGGCGGTATGTCAACGCCCCTTCGAGAGGGCCGTTATAGGCAGCATGGAGGCCGAATGGCCCCGTGCGGATCCGCCCCGCTTGGCGGAATACAGCACCAGAGGAAAGGAACCACCGTGAGAAAAATCATCGCCACCCTGATCGCCGTCGGTTTTGCCGCGACGACGCTGACCGTTCAAGCCCAACCGACGGCAACCCCCGCCACGCCGACACCGGCTCCGAAAGCCGCGCCCGCTGCGCCCGCCACTCCGGCGACGCCGCCCGCGAAGGCGGAAGCGCCGAAGGCGGATGCCAAGGCCGACGCGAAAGCGGCGCCCAAGGGCGAAGCCAAAGCCAAAGGCGACACCAAGGGCAAGAAGAAAGGCAAGAAAAAAGACGCGAAAGCCACGGCCACCAAGTAACTCCGGTCGCCGGCAGCAAAACGAAACGGGCGGGAGAGTCGCAGACTCCCCCGCCCGTTTTCATTTGAAAGATGGCCGCCATGGAAATGCGAGAGACGAGAGACGAAAAGTCAGCGCAGCCGGACCTCGTACTTCCGTCTATCTTCTCTCGTTTGTCGTCTTTCGCTTTTTCCCTTGGCGTACCCCTCAAGGGGGTATCGAGATCTTGGCGGAAATCTGTTTTCGGTTCAGACCACGCCGTGCTCCTTGAACCACGCCTGCATGCGGTTCCAGCCGTCGTCCGCCGCTTCCTTGCGGTAGCTCGGCCGGTAGTCGGCGTAGAAGGCGTGTGGCGCGCCGGGGTAGACGATGATCTCGCTGGCGGCATGGCCGGCGGCCTTCAGTGCCGAGCGCATCTGTTCGACATGCTCCACCGGGATGCCGGCGTCGGCCTCGCCGTAGAGGCCCAGCACCGGCACCTTGAGCACCGCCGCGAGCTCCACCGGATACGCCGGCTGCAGGGGCGCTTTTCCCGGCGCCACGAGGCGCCCATACCACGCTACGCCCGCTTTCACCTTCGGGTTGTGCACGCAGTAGGCCCAGGTGATGCGCCCGCCCCAGCAGAAGCCGGTGATGCCGAGCTTTGCGGTGTCAGCCCGCCCGCTCGCTTCCGCATGTACTACGGCCGCGTCGAGATCGGACATCACCTGGCTGTCCGGCACGTGATTGACGACCTTGGCGAAGATTTCCTGGTTGTCGGTCATCTGCGTGACGTCGCCCTGCCGGAAATAGTGGTCCACCGCGATCGCGAAGTAGCCGAGCTTGGCGAGCCGCCGGCAGACATCCTTGATGTGTTCGTGCACGCCGAAAATTTCCTGCACCACCAGCACCACCGGAAACTTGCCGGCCTGGTCCGGATGCGCGCGATAGGCCGGCACGGGGCCGGTCATGGTGGCGATCTTCACTTCACCGGCGACGAGGCCGCCAGTGTCCGTGTTGAGAACGGTCGAGGCGATGGGCTGCGTGAGGCGCGCAAACCCCTGGGGCAGCCAGGCGGACGCCAGGTCGCGCCAGTCGGGCAGGCTAGGCGCGAACGCGCCGGAAAACGTGTAACCGGTCATGCGGGTCTCCTCGGAGTGTCTGCGGCGGGGCGAAAAGTGTAGCACCGCGCCCCGCGCCGGTTGCCTGCCGTGCCCCTGGCCAAGAGCGCGTTTCATTCTCTTACGCGCTCTAAGGTAAGCTAGCGCCGCCGTTTAATCAGCGCGAGGAGGGGGCCATGTTCCGGAACATCCTGATCCCGACCGACGGGTCCGAGCTGTCGCAGAAGGCCTTGCGTTACGGGGTCGCCCTCGCCGCCGAGCACGGTGCGAAGGTCACCGTCATCCACGTGATCCCCGACTACCACCTGATGATCGCCTACGAGGGATCGTTCGATCCGGTGACGGAGGCGCGCATCGAGCAGGAGGCCAAGTCCCGCGCGGAAGCCTACCTCCAGTTCGCCATGTCGACGGCAGCCGAGGCTGGCGTGGCCTGCGAGACGGTGTGCGAAACGGGCGACCATCCGCATGACGCCATCCTCAAGACCACCGATGCCCGCGGTTGCGATCTCATCCTCATGACCTCCCATGGCCGACGTGGCCTCGCGGCCTTGTTGCTGGGCAGCGAAACGCGCAAAGTGCTGACCTACGCCAAGACCCCCGTGCTGGTGGTTCGCTAGGCGGCTACCGGCACCCCGCCGCCTCCGGTGCGGCAGTGCGGCAAAGACGGCGTTGCCGGGCCTTTCAGAGGCTACATACCATTGAGCAATTATAGTTATTGGTCCTCTATGACTAGGTAAATATAGATTAATTGCGCATTAGAGTTACTTTTTCTTAACTTAATAAAATGTATTGCAATGCCGCAAAAATGGCTTGCAAGGCGACGGACGCCACCCCATAATTAAGTTGTCTGGTGCTCGCAACGAGCATCAGCCAACTCCTCCAAAACCTCCTCCTTTGGTGGAATGTTCAGGCGCCGGTCCACAAGACCGGCGCTTTTTTTTGTGCGTTTGTCCGCGCGCGGGTCCGTCAAATGCCTGCGCTATACTCAAACGCACCGCAGCAATTCAATCCCGCGGTAGCCGGCTGCCCGGCGCTTCTCCGGCAGCGGCAAGCACCCGCAGAGCAAACCCTGACCGTCGCGCGACTGTGGCAGGGCGTGCGTATCGATTCGGGGTGAACGCGGGAATGTTGACTGCGGTCAAGGCGCCGACCGCGCGGCAGTCCTAGATTCGCTCGCCTGCCGGCGAGCGTGTGCGACCCTCGAACGAATGGGACGTTGAAAGCGGAACGTTGAAGGAAACCCGATGAAAATCCACGAATATCAAGCCAAGGAAATCCTGCGCAAATACGGCGTGGCCACGCCGCGCAGCGTCCCGTGCTTCAGCGCCGATGAAGCAGTGGCCGCCGCGCGCACGCTGGGCGGCAAGGTCTGGGTGGTCAAGGCCCAGATTCATGCCGGCGGGCGCGGCAAGGGCGGCGGCGTCAAGGTCGCCAAGTCCATCGACGAGGTCGGCACGCTCTCGAAGCAGATCCTGGGCATGCAACTGAAGACGCACCAGACCGGGCCCGAGGGTCAGAAGGTGCGCCGCCTGCTGATCGAGGAAGGCGCCGACATCAAGAAGGAACTGTACGTCGGCATGGTGGTGGATCGCGGCACGCAGCGCGTGTGCCTCATGGCCAGTTCCGAAGGCGGCATGGACATCGAGGAAGTGGCCGCGCACACGCCGGACAAGATCCACAAGGTGTTCGTCGATCCGGGCACGGGCCTGCGGGACGCCGAGGCCGATGAGGCCGCGCGCCAGATGGGCGTGCCCGAATCCGCGGTGGCGCAGGCGCGTGTCTGCCTGCAGGGCCTCTACAAGGCCTTCGTTGAGACGGATTCCTCGCTCGCCGAAATCAATCCGCTGATCCTGACCGGCGACGGCAGGGTCGTCGCGCTTGACGCGAAAATCAACATCGACGACAACGCGCTGTTCCGGCATCCGGACCTCGCGGCGCTGCGTGACCTGGACGAGGAGGATCCCGCCGAGGTCGAGGCTTCCAAGTTCGACCTCAATTACATCCAGCTCGAAGGCAACATCGGCTGCCTGGTGAACGGCGCCGGGCTGGCGATGGCGACGATGGACGCGATCAAGCTGTACGGCGGCCGTCCGGCGAACTTCCTCGACGTCGGCGGCAGCGCGACGGCGGAGAAGGTCACCGAAGCCTTCAAGATCATGCTGCGCAACCCGGAGCTGAAGGCGATCCTCGTCAACATCTTCGGCGGCATCATGAAGTGCGACACCATCGCCGAAGGCGTGGTGGCCGCCTCGCGCGCGGTTTCGCTGAAAGTGCCGCTGGTGGTGCGGATGAAGGGCACCAACGAGGATCTCGGCAAGAAAATCCTTGCTGACTCCGGCCTGCCGATCATCACCGCCGACAACATGGCGCAGGCGGCCGAGCGCGTGGTCGCCTCGGTGAAAGGCGGCAAGGCCGGCGCCGCCAAACCCAAGACCGCGGCGGTCAAGGCGCAGCCCAAAGCCAAGCCCAAAGCGAAGACCAAGCCTAAAACCGGCGCCAAAGCCAAAAAAGCCCGGCCCGCCGCCAAGGCCGCCGGGAAAAAGTCGATGCCCAAGACAAAATCGCGCAAGCCGGCCGTCAGGGCGAGACCCGGGAAAAAGCGTCCCGCGCGCAAGGCGGCGAAAAGGAAAGCGAAATGAGCATCCTCATCGACAAGCACACGCGCGTGATGACGCAGGGCATCACCGGCAAGACAGGCCAGTTCCACACCAAGACGGGCAAGCTGTATGCGAACGGGGCCAACTGCTACGTGGCGGGGGTGAATCCCCGCAAGCCGGGTGAGTCCTACGAGGGCATCCCGATTTTTGCCACGGTAAAGGAAGCCAAGGAACAGACTGGCGCCACCGTGTCGGTCATCTACGTGCCGCCGCCGTTCGCCGCCGCCGCCATCGACGAGGCGGTGGAAGCAGACCTGGACCTCGTGATCTGCATCACCGAGGGCATCCCGGTGCGCGACATGGTCCAGACCAAGTACAAGATGCTGGGCAAGCGCGCGCGGCTGATCGGCCCCAACTGTCCGGGCGTCATCACGCCGGACGAGATCAAGATCGGTATCATGCCCGGCCACATCCACAAAAAAGGCCCGATCGGCGTGGTGTCGCGTTCGGGCACGCTGACTTACGAAGCGGTCGGCCAGCTGATGGCGCTGGGCATAGGCCAGTCGTCCTGCGTCGGCATCGGCGGCGATCCGGTCAACGGCCTGAAGCACATCGACGTGCTGAAGCTGTTCAACGACGATCCGCAGACCGAAGCGGTGATCATGGTCGGCGAGATCGGCGGTGACGATGAAGAGACTGCTGCGCGCTGGGTCAAGGCGCACATGAAGAAGCCGGTGGTGGGCTTCATCGCCGGCGTTACCGCGCCGCCTGGCAAGCGCATGGGCCACGCCGGGGCGATCATTTCCGGCGGCAAGGGTACCGCGGACGAGAAGCTTTCCGTGATGGAGGCCTGCGGCATCCGCACGACCAGAAATCCGGCCGAGATGGGCAAGCTGCTGAAATCGGTGTGGAAGAAGTAATCCGGCGGCGCCTGCGGGCCGCACTGAACTAGGAGAAGGCGTGGACGGCGGGATCAAACCAGCAGGGGGTGGGCGGGGCGATGGCATGGGCCGCCGCGGGCAAGCCAAGGGCCGTCCGGTCGATGCGCAGGCGCTGGAGGACGTGCGCGCGCTACTCAAGGACGCGCCGCGCCGCCGCGACCTGCTGATTGAACACCTGCACAAGCTGCAGGACCACTACGGCCATCTCTCGGCCATGCACCTCGCGGCGCTCGCGCACGAGATGAAGCTCGCGCAGGCCGAGGTGTACGAAGTCGCCACTTTCTATCACCACTTCGACATCGTGAAGGAAGGCGAAGCCGCGCCGCCGGCGCTGACGGTACGTGTGTGCGATTCGCTCGCCTGCGCGATGGCCGGCAGCGAGGCGCTGCTGGCGCGGCTGAAGACGACGCTCGGCGCCGACGTGCGCGTGATCCCGGCGCCCTGCGTCGGGCGCTGCGAGCAGGCGCCGGTGGTGGTGGTGCACCAGAATCCGATTGCTGAAGCGACCGCGGAGAAAGTGGCGCTGGCGGTGGCGGGCAAGCAGACCCGGTGCCCGGTGGGCCGTGCCATGAATTACCGGGACTACCGCGCGGGTGGCGGCTACCGGCTTGCTGCGGATTGCCTCGCCGGACAGCGCGATGCGGACGCGGTCACCAAGACGATGGAGGACTCCGGGCTGCGCGGTCTCGGCGGCGCGGGTTTCCCGACGGGCCGCAAGTGGGGCCTGGTGCGCAAGGAACCGGGTCCGCGCCTGATGGCGGTCAACATCGACGAGGGCGAGCCGGGCACCTTCAAGGACCGCTACTACCTCGAGCGCGACCCGCACCGCTTTCTGGAGGGCGTCATCATCGCCGCGTGGGCGGTGCAGATCTCCGAGGTCTACCTCTACCTGCGCGACGAATACGCCGGGGTGCGCGAACTGCTGGTGCGCGAACTGGCGGCACTGGAGAAAGATCCGCCGTGCCCGCTGCCGATCATCCATCTCCGGCGGGGCGCCGGCGCCTACATCTGCGGCGAAGAGTCCGCGATGATCGAATCGATCGAGGGCAAGCGCGGCATGCCGCGACTGCGCCCGCCGTACGTGGCGCAGGTGGGGCTGTTCGGCTATCCCACGCTCGAGCACAACATGGAAACCCTCTACTGGGTGCGCGACATCCTGGAGAAAGGCGCGGACTGGTTTGCCGCGCAGGGCCGGAATGGCCGCAAGGGGCTGCGCTCGTTCTCGGTGTCGGGCCGCGTGAAGAAGCCGGGCGTGCATCTCGCGCCGGCGGGCATCACGGTGAAGGAACTGATCGCCGAATACTGCGGCGGGATGCTGGACGGCCAAACGTTCTACGGCTACCTGCCGGGCGGCGCCTCCGGCGGCATCCTGCCGGCGTCGCTCGGCGATGTGCCGCTCGACTTCGACATGCTGCAGCCGCACGGCTCGTTCATCGGCTCGGCCGCGGTGATCATCCTGTCGGACCGGGATCGCGCTGCCGAGGCTGCGCGCAACGTGATGCGCTTCTTCAAGCACGAGTCCTGCGGGCAGTGTACGCCCTGCCGTGTGGGCACCGCCAAGGCGGAAGCGCTGATGGCAGCGCCGCAATGGAACCAGCCGCTGCTGGAAGAACTGAGCCAGGTCATGGTGGATGCATCGATCTGCGGTCTCGGGCAGGCGGCACCGAATCCCATCCGTACCGTGGTGAAGTTTTTCCGCCACGAGATCGAGTAGAGGTGACGCCATGAATGCCCCCGCGAAGCTCAGCGAAGTCGTCCCCGAAGCCGTCCCGTTCACGCTGAACGGTAAACCGGTCACCGGCTATACCAACGAGACGATCATCCAGACGGCCAAGCGTACGGGTATCGACATCCCGCACCTTTGCTACAAGGAAGGTTACCGTGCCGACGGCAATTGCCGCGCCTGCATGGTCGAGATCAAGGGCGAACGGGTGTTGGCACCCTCGTGCTGCCGCATCCCCGCGAAGGGCATGGAGGTCACCACCGACAGCCCGCGCGCCGTGGCGTCGCAGAAGATGGTGCTGGAACTGCTGCTCTCCGACATGCCGGCGGAACGGCACACGCGCGAATCGGAACTCGACCATTGGGCGACCCAACTCAAGGTCGAGAAACCGCGGTTCCCGGCGCGCCACCAGCCGCAGGCCGACATTTCGCACCACGGCATCGCGGTCAACCTCGATTCCTGCATCCAGTGCACGCGCTGCGTGCGCGCCTGCCGCGAGGAGCAGGTCAACGACGTCATCGGCTACGCCTTCCGCGGAGAGCATTCCAAAATCGTGTTCGATTTCGACGATCCGATGGGCGCCTCGACCTGCGTGGCGTGCGGCGAGTGCGTGCAGGCCTGCCCGACCGGCGCGCTGATGCCGGCGCGCGATGCGGCGATACCGGTGCCGGACAAGCAGGTGCATTCGGTGTGTCCGTTCTGCGGCGTGGGTTGCCAGCTCACCTACAACGTCAAGGACAACAAGATCCTGACGGTGGACGGCCGCGACGGGCCAGCGAACCATGGCCGCCTCTGCGTGAAGGGCCGCTACGGCTTCGACTACGCGCATCATCCGCAGCGCCTGACCAAGCCGCTGATCCGCAAGGCCGGCGTACCGAAGTCCGCCGAGTTCACGATGGACCCGGCGAATCCGCTGGAGTATTTCCGCGAGGCGACCTGGGACGAAGCGCTCGATCTGGTCGCCGGCAAGCTGCGCGGGATTCGCGACACGCGCGGGCCGCAAGCGCTGGCCGGTTTCGGGTCGGCCAAGGGCACGAACGAAGAGGCCTACCTGTTCCAGAAGCTGGTGCGCACGGGTTTCGGTACCAACAACGTGGACCACTGCACGCGCCTGTGCCATGCCTCCAGCGTCGCCGCGCTGATGGAAGGCGTCGGTTCGGCGGCGGTGTCGAACCAGGTGAGCGACGTCGCGCACGCGGCGGTGGTGATGGTCATCGGCGCCAATCCGCCGGTGAACCACCCGGTGGCTGCGACCTTCATCAAGAACGCGGTCAAGAACGGCACCAAGCTGATCGTCGCCGACCCGCGGCGCGGCGATCTCGCGCGGCATGCCGAGTACTACCTCCAGTTCAAGGCGGACACCGACGTCGCGTTGCTGAACGCGATGATGCATACCATCGTGCACGAAGGACTGGTGCACGAGGACTTCATCAAAAGCCGCACCATCGGCTTCGATGAACTGAAGAAGAACGTCGAGGACTACAGCCCTGAAGCGATGGCGCCGGTCTGCGGCATCCCCGCCGAGACCATCAAGGAAGTCGCGCGCCTGTTCGCGACGTCCAAGGGTTCCATGATCCTGTGGGGCATGGGCATCTCGCAGCACGTGCATGGCACGGACAACGCCCGCTGCCTGATCGCGCTGTGCATGATGACCGGCCAGATCGGACGTCCCGGCACCGGCCTGCATCCGCTGCGCGGCCAGAACAACGTGCAGGGCGCCTCCGACTCCGGGCTGATCCCGATGGTGTTCCCGGACTACCAGCGCGTGGACAACCCGCAGGCGCTCGCGCGCTTTGAAAAGCTGTGGAGCGCGAAACTCGATCCGAAACCAGGGCTGACCGTAGTCGAGATCGTGAACGACATTCTCGCCGACGGCATTCGCGGCATGTACATCATGGGCGAGAACCCCGCGATGTCCGACCCGGACGCGCATCACGCGCGGGAAGCCTTTGCGAAACTCGAATTCCTGGTGGTGCAGGAAATCTTCCTGACCGAGACCTGCTATCACGCCGATGTCGTGCTGCCGGCGACCGCATGGCCGGAGAAAGACGGCACCGCCACCAATACCGACCGCATGGTGCAGCTCGGCCGCAAGGCCATCGAGCCACCGGGCGACGCGAGGCCCGACCTGTGGATCATCCAGGAACTGGCCCGCCGCATGGGACTCGACTGGAACTATCCGGGGCCGCGCGAAGTGTTCAACGAAATGCGCCTCGCGATGAATTCGATCGCCGGCATCACCTGGGAGCGGCTCGAGCAGGAAAGCTCGGTCACCTATCCCTGCGAAAAAGAGGGCGATCCCGGCCAGTCGGTGGTGTTCATCGACAAATTCCCGACCCCGACCGGCAGGGCCCGGCTGGTGCCCGCGGACATCATTCCCGCAGCCGAGCGGCCGGACGACGAATACCCGCTCGTGCTGATCACCGGCCGGCAACTTGAGCACTGGCACACCGGCGCGATGACGCGCCGTGCCAGCGTGCTCGATGCCATCGAGCCGGATCCGGTGGCGTCGGTGCATCCGCTCGATCTCGACGCGATCGGAGCCAAGCCCGGCGACGTGATCAGCATTGCCTCGCGGCGCGGCATCGTGTCGCTGCACGCGCGCGCCGACGACGGCATGCCTCGCGGCGCGGTGTTCATCCCGTTCTGCTATTACGAGGCGGCGGCCAACCTGTTGACCAATCCCGCGCTGGACCCCATCGGCAAGATTCCGGAGTTCAAGTATTGCGCGGTGAAGATGACCCGGGGCGGCGAACTCATGCCGCGCTCGAGCTACGGCGGCGGCCAGGCGCTGGCGGCGCTACACCATTCCTAGGGCAGGATTGGCCGCCGCGGCGGTCATGCATGTTTTCAAAGATAAAGAGGAGTTGTCATGCCGTTGTCCGACATTGAAATTGCCCAAGCCGCGAAGATGGTTCGCGTCAAGGAAGTCGCCAGGAAGATCGGTATTCCCGAAGACAGCCTCGAGCCGTACGGCCACTACAAGGCCAAGGTCTCGCTCGGCTACATCGACACGCTCAAGAGCAAGCCGGACGGCAAGCTGATCCTGGTGACCGCCATGAGCCCGACCCCCGCCGGCGAGGGCAAGACGACGACGACCGTGGGCCTCGGCGACGCGCTCAACCACATCGGCAAGAAAGCGATCATCTGCCTGCGCGAGCCCTCGCTCGGCCCGGTGTTCGGCGTGAAAGGGGGTGCCGCCGGCGGCGGCTACGCCCAGGTGGTGCCCATGGAGGACATCAACCTCCACTTCACCGGCGATTTCGGCGCGATCCAGCTCGCCAACAACCTGCTGGCGGCGATGATCGACAACCACATCAGCCACGGCAACGAACTGGGCATCGATGTGCGCCGTATCACCTGGAAGCGCGTGCTCGACATGAACGACCGCAGCCTGCGCGACATCACGATCGCGCTCGGTGGCACCGCGAACGGCTACCCGCGCGAGGACGGCTTCGACATCGTCGTGGCCTCCGAAGTCATGGCGATCTTCTGCCTGGCGACCTCGCTGAAGGATCTGAAGGAGCGGCTCGGCAACATTGTCTTCGGCTACACCCGCGACAACAAGCCGCTGCGCGCGCGCGACCTGAAGGCGCACGGCGCGATGGCGGTGCTGCTGAAGGACCAGATGGCGCCGAACCTGGTGCAGACGCTGGAGAACAATCCGGCCTTCATCCACGGTGGCCCGTTCGCGAACATCGCGCACGGTTGCAATTCAGTCATCGCGACGCAGACGGCGCTCAAGCTGGCCGATTACGTGGTCACGGAAGCCGGCTTCGGCGCCGATCTCGGCGCCGAGAAATTCCTCGACATCAAATGCCGCAAGGCGGGCCTGAAGCCCGCGGCGGCGGCGATCGTGGCAACCGTGCGGGCGTTGAAGCACCACGGGGGTGTGGACAAGACGCAGCTCAATGTGGAGAACCTGCCGGCGCTGGAAAAGGGCCTGGCGAACCTCGAACGTCACGTGAAGAACGTCAAGGACGTCTACGGCATTCCCTGCGTGGTCTCGATCAACCGCTTCACGGCGGACACCAAGGCGGAGATGGACCTGCTGACCGACCGCATCGCCAAGCTGGGCGTGAAGGTGGTCGTGGCCAACCACTGGGCCGAAGGCGGCAAGGGCGCGGCGGAACTCGCGAAGATCATCGTCGGCCTGTGCGACAGCCCTTCGAAACCGACCTTCGTCTACGAAGACAGCGACACCCTGTGGGACAAGATGAAGAAGATCGCCACCCGCGTGTACGGCGCGGCCGACATCACGGCGGACTCCAAGGTGCGCAACCGCATCAAGGAATTGCAGGAGGGCGGCTACGGGCACTATCCGGTATGCGTCGCCAAGACGCAGTCGTCGTTCTCCACGGATCCGGGTTTGCGCGGCGCACCATTGGGTCACATGGTGAACGTGCGGGAAGTGCGGCTCGCCGCCGGCGCGGAGTTCATCGTGATGGTGTGCGGCGACATCATGACCATGCCCGGCCTGCCGAAGGTGCCGTCGGCCGAGAAAATCGACCTCACCGCGGACGGCAAGGTCGTCGGTCTGTTCTAGCCCGCGATTTCGGGAAGGCGGCGGGTAATACATCCCAATCGAGGTTTGAGTCTGAGCGGGTGAGGTTATTGATCCCGTCCTGGTGCAGGGTTGTGCACGGGGCCGCCGCCCGCCGGTGTCAGGCGGGAGGCGAGCGGCCCGGTGCATAACCCGTGTGCGCGTGGAGGGTTTTGCCTGGTCAAGCGGCTTTCTTCGATCGGAAAAAAATGGTTCTAAAGAGAATTTCCCGTGCGTCGTTCAAACGCTGTGCGGCGTCATTATCGCTCGACGCGTTGGCTTGTGCGTCGAGATCCTCGAAGGTGATGCCGGGTTTAAGGTATTGCTCTGCCTGGTGCAGCGATTTGAGTTTCTCGTGCGGGGTCATCATCAGTTTGTAGGGGTAGCGCTTGCGCTGGCGGCCTTTGGGGTCGGTAATGGTTTGGGCGAACAGGCACGGGCGGTGGAAGTTGATGTAGGGTTGAGGTGCTCGCGGCAGAAGACATTGACGAGGCTCGCGAAGCGTTGCGGGATGTGGCTATAGCCGAGGTGTTTGCGCACGATCGCGGCGTTCTTGGATTCAGCCAGCGCGTTATCGTTGCTGTGCCGAGAGCGTGATTTGGTTTGCTCCTCGCTGAGCAACTTGTTGAGCAATTTCGCGACGCGCTGATTGATGTACTCCGAGCCGTTGTCGCTGTGAAAACCGAGGATCACGAAGGGGTAGCCGAGCAACAGCTCTTCGAGCACGGGAATGAGGAAAGCCTCGCTGATGCGCTCGCAGGTCGCGACCCCTTCGTACTGGGTGACGCAGCCCACGGTGTTGACGTGATAGACGCCTTTGACGCCATCCTGGTCGCCATGATGCACGCTGTCAACGCGCAGGTAGCCAGGCCGGTTATTCTGGGCCGGGGCGCGGCGCTCCCCGATGGACAGGTTCACCGGCCGGGTCCTGGTCCAGACCCGACGCCGGCGTAGGTACCCGGCACGCCGGCGCAAGTTGTACAGATGTGCCACCGAAATCGTCGCCAGGCGCTCATAGAGGGTCTCGCCAAAGATCAAAAAGGCGCGCTCCATGAGCTTCTTAGTGGCTAACCCCGATAGCGTACCGTGCAAGGTGTCGATATGGGCGAGCTGGAGCACATTAGCGTCGGTGTAGACACGCGCAAAGCTGGTGCGCGAGCCCTGGTAGCGCCGGATA
>Ga0105044_10004102_pt1 | contig 20007 bp, 20 predicted proteins | sample MAT01_FD_78092 | JGI IMG/M metagenome (GOLD analysis project Ga0105044, IMG submission 78092) | Freshwater microbial communities from Lake Fryxell liftoff mats and glacier meltwater in Antarctica - MAT-01 | ecosystem: Environmental > Aquatic > Freshwater > Ice > Liftoff microbial mat | place...
GTTGAGTTGTTGAGTGTATTGAGTGTATTGAGTTGTTGAGTGTATTGAGTTGTTGAGTGTGTGAAGTAATGAAACTTTTATCTCAAAAGAACTTTCAACTTTCAACTTTCAACTTTCAACTTTCAACTTTTAACTTTTAACTTTTAACTTTCAACTTTTAACTTTTAACTTTTAACTTTTAACAAAAGAGATATGTCTGTAACTATTACCGATGTCGATAAAATAGCAAAGCTGGCTAAATTAAAATTTAACGAAAGCGAAAAGTTAAAATTACAAAAAGACCTTAATCAGATTCTTGAGTATATCGATCAGCTCAATGAATTGAATCTTGATGACGTTGAACCGCTTGAGAATATTAACGAGACCGAAAATGTATTAAGGAAAGATGAAACTTTTGCATGGCTGACCACTGAACAGGCACTGAAGAATGCGCCATCAAGGACAGGTAAATTTTTCAAAGTGCCCAAAGTATTAGACAAATGAAGATCCTCGGTGTGATCCCAGCCCGTTATTCATCCACCCGCCTTCCGGGCAAGCCGCTTTTACTCATTAAAGGTAAGCCAATGATCGTGAGAGTTTACGAGCAGGCATTAAAATCAAAATTGCTGAATGATGTCATAGTCGCCACAGATGACAAACGAATATTTGATCTTGTAAAAAATTACAACGGTAATGTAATGATGACATCTGCAAAGCATACCTCAGGTACACACCGGATCTGTGAAATAGTAAAGAAAATTAATTGTGACATAGTTGTAAACATTCAGGGAGACGAGCCATACATTTCCCCAGTAAACATTGACAAGGCAATTGCACCTTTAATTGAGGATAGAGACATTAATGTGGCAACTCTCGCAGTCCGGATTAAAAACGCAGCCGATATTGTAGATGAAAACAAAGTTAAGGTTGTGCTGGACAAAGCAAATTTTGCTTTATACTTTTCAAGGAGTGCTATTCCTTTTGATATGGAAAACAATCCTGCGAAACTTTGGACACTGAATAAGAGGAAGTATTATAAACATCTCGGACTGTATGTTTACAGAAAAAAATTTCTGGAAAAATTTGCAAAGATGAAAAAAAGCTATCTTGAAGACACCGAAAAGCTTGAACAATTAAGAATACTGGAAAACGGTGAAAGGATAAAAGTTATTATTACCGGTAAAGATTCAAGATCAGTCGATACAAAAGAAGATCTGAATTTAATAAATAGCCAATGATAGAGCTAGTTGAAATAGATCAAAGACATAAAGAAGGAGTCATAAGAATATTGAACATGCCTGAAGTCGAGAAATGGCTCATTGGTCCTCCTTATCCTTACTCTGAAAAGGATGCTGATGAATTCATTGAACGCTGCAAGATTGAAAAGCAAAATCAAAAAAATTTTTTGTTTGCCATCGAACTGGACTATATTCATATCGGCGGTATAAGCCTTCACCTGGTGGAAGCCAACAGCGGCTGGATAGGATATTATATTATAAGAACCATCACGGAAAAGGTTATGGAACGGATGCTGTACGGAAAACAACAATGCTTGGTTTTGAAACATTAATGCTGAAAAAAATTTATGCTTATACTTTAATAGGTAATATTGCTTCACAAAAGACTCTGCTTAAAAATGGTTTCACGGAAGAGCCAAGCGAAAAGACTTTCACTAAAAACGGAAAGACATATAATTCGAAATATTTTTATAAAGAAAATAACAACTAACATTTGCCTCAACCAAAATACATTTTTCTAACGGGCGGAGTTGTATCATCACTCGGCAAAGGGATCTCCGCTGCCTCGCTTGGTCTTCTTTTAAAATCACGGGGACTTAAAGTTACGATCCAGAAACTTGACCCCTACATCAATGTCGATCCGGGAACAATGTCGCCGACTCAGCACGGAGAAGTTTTTGTGACCGAAGACGGAGCTGAAACAGATCTTGACCTTGGACATTATGAAAGGTTTCTTGATGAGAATATGTCCAAAGCAAATAACATGACAACAGGTCAGATATACAATGAGGTCATAACAAGAGAGAGACGTGGAGATTATCTTGGCGCGACTGTACAGGTGATTCCTCATATTACTGATGAGATCAAGCGAAGGATACGATTGCTTGAGAAGGATAACAAATATGATGTAATAATTTCCGAGATCGGCGGTACTGTCGGTGACATCGAGTCACTTCCCTTCCTTGAAGCGATGCGCCAGCTTATGTTTAATGTAGGAAAGAAAAATTCACTCAGCATACATCTGACACTTGTTCCATACATAAAATCAGCGGGCGAACTTAAGACAAAGCCGACACAGCATTCCGTAAAGACACTTCTGGAGATCGGGATTCAGCCGGATATTTTGTTGTGCAGAAGCGAGATGAGTCTTTCAAAAGAGCTTAAAGCAAAGATAGGATTGTTCTGTAACATCGAGCAAAACTCAGTAATGCAGGCACTTGATGCAAATTCAATTTATGAAGTCCCCCTGCTTCTGAGGGAAGAAAAGTTTGATGAAGTTGTATTGAAAAAACTTGGTTTGAAAGCCGGCAAGCCAAAACTTTCGCAGTGGACAAAGATAGTACATAAAATTCAAAACCCGAAGAGTGAGATCACTATAGGAATATGCGGCAAGTATAATATTATACCTGATGCATACAAGAGCATACTCGAGTCGTTTGTTCACGCCGGCGCATTCAATGATGTAAAAGTTAATTTGAAGTGGATCAATGCTGAGGAGATCGAGAAAGATAAAAACAGTGCAGGTAAAATTTTAGGAGATATTAAAGGATTGCTTGTCTGTCCGGGCTTTGGCGAGAGAGGTATCGAAGGAAAAATTTCCGCAATCCGCTATGTTCGTGAAAACAAAATTCCATTTTTCGGAATTTGTCTGGGTCTTCAGTGCGCGGTGATTGAATATTCCCGTAATGTCTGTAAGCTTAAGAATGCCAATTCAACTGAATTCCGGGAAACACGTTACAACGTGATCGATATTATGGAATATCAGAAGTCTGTAAAGATAAAGGGCGGCTCAATGCGTCTTGGAACATATCCGTGCATAATCGAAAAGAATTCTCTTGCTTACAAGTGCTATAGAAAAGAATTTGTAAATGAGAGACACAGACATCGTTATGAAGTCAATAATAATTACAGAAAAATTCTTACTGATAATGGTATGAAGCTTTCAGGACTATCTCCGGATAGTACGCTTGTGGAGATCATTGAACTGCCTAAAACAGCTCACCCGTTTTTTATTGCATGTCAGTTCCATCCTGAATTAAAGTCAAGGCTTGTGGAGCCGCATCCGCTATTCAGGGAGTTTGTGAGAGCGTGTAAGAATTAATTGAACTGTAAAATGATTATTGCGGATCACCTGTCAATACTGTTTGATTGAACTGCCATAATATTCCTACTTATCACTTATCCCGAATTAAATTCTTCGTTAACAATTTCTACTTTTTATAAAAATGTTTCAATGAACGCAAAACCTTATTGAAATATCTGCGTTGTAAATTGGGAACATTCAGACTATTTTTATATACAAATGAACATTAAACGCACTAATTTCCGGTTACCGGTCATTGCAATTTTGTTACTTCTACTTAGCAATACTGCATTCCCGCAAAGAGTAAACAACAGCAAAGACGTTACATCTGATGATAAAGCTCTCTTCTTTTTCATTGAAGGGAAAACTTTAGAGCTCAGAAACAATTATATCGGAGCAATTGAAAATTACAGAACAGCCCTCAAATATGATAAATCTCCCGGTATCTATCATGCACTTGCGGATGTTTACTACCGGCTGTCAAAGCCAGATGAAGCATTTACTGAAATAAAAAATGCCTTAAAATTAAGTCCGCAAAATCAAAATTATCTTGAAACACTCGCTAATATTTACATTCAGAAAAGAGATTTTAGAAATGCAGCTACAACTTATGAAGAGATCATAAGATTGGATTCAAATTATACTTATGGTCTGTATTCACTCGCACGGTTATATCAGGAAATGAAAATGCCCGCGATGGCGATCATAATTTATGAAAAGATAACCAGTAAGATCGGTTATGATTTTGATGTGCTTAATAAAATGTACGACATTTATATCAGCTACAAAGATTATGGCAAGGCGGTCGAATCACTGGAAGCTCTGCTAAAGCTGGATCCGTTCAACTCAGGCATAAAAAAAATTCTTGCTACATTGTATCTTAGGGCTGACCGGATTGACGATGCCAGGTTCATACTTGAAGAATTATTTGTACTTAATCCTCAGGACAAAGACATACAAACCGAGCTTGTAAAAATTTACTTTAAGAAGAATGAAAGTGAAAAGGCATTTGAAAATTTCAGTAAAATGCTCGGCAAGGATTCGCTCGGCTACTGGGAGAAAGTTCAGATCGGCGAGCTGTACTATAATATGATATCGCAGGATCAATCTGCCAAGGGCATTGCGCAGAATATTTTCAGCAGTCTTAATTCCGAATACCCGGATCAATGGATACCGTATTATTATCTCGGCGCAATTGATGTGATTAACAATGATGTTTCCGGATATAAGGAAAAATTTGAAAGGGCTGTTCAGAATGCTGACACATCACGGGAAGTATTTATCAATATAGGTCTTACTTATTTTCAGAGGAATGAAGGAGATGAAGCTGTCAGAATACTTGATGAAGGACTGATAAAATTTCCTGATGATTACAGAATGAATTATATCAAGGGCTTATCTCTTCAGCAATTGAACCGTGAAGATGAAGCGATGGATTATTTTGAAAAAGCTGTTCAATTGAATTCGACAGATATTGTAATGCTTTCAACTATTGCGCTTGCATACGACAACAGGGGAAATTACAAAAGATCCAGCGATCTGTATGAGATGGCACTTAAGATCGATCCGCAAAATGCTCTTGTCCTGAATAATTACGCATACAATTTATCCGAGCGCGGGGAGAATCTTGAAAGAGCTCTCGGCATGTCAAAGATCGCCGTAGAGAAAGATCCTGAAAATGCATCATACCTTGATACCATAGGATGGATCTATTTTAAATTAAAGAATTACAAACTTGCCAAAAGCAACATCGAAAGATCACTTTTCATTAATCCCAACAGCGCTGTAGTGCTTGAGCATCTTGGAGATGTTTACAATGCCATGAAAGACAGTGACAACGCATTGAAATACTGGAAAATGTCACTGGAAAAAAATCCGAATAACAGAACATTAAGTGAAAAAATAAATTTTTATAATTAAAACATCCCGAATACAAGTATGGAATTTTCAGCAAATGGTAATCATACAAATCATCACAAAGTTATAATAATCGGTTCAGGACCAGCAGGACTTACTGCAGCTCTCTATGCAGGAAGAGCAAGCCTTGATCCGCTGATATTTGAAGGTCATCAGCCGGGCGGACAACTTACTATTACTACTGAAGTAGAAAATTACCCGGGCTTTGAGCACGGAATTCAGGGACCTGAATTAATGGATGTCATGAGAAAACAAGCATACAGGTTTGGAGCCAAGTCAATATTCCGTAACATTATAAAAGTGGATCTTTCACAAAGACCATTCCGGTTAATGGATGAGGAAGACAAGGAATATACAGCAGAGACAGTGATCGTTTCAACAGGCGCATCAGCTAAATGGCTGGGACTTGAATCCGAAAAAGTTTACATGGGCTATGGTGTTTCTTCCTGCGCTACTTGTGACGGATTTTTCTTCAAAGGAATGAAAGTCGTTGTTGTCGGCGGAGGTGATACTGCTATGGAAGAAGCGAATTATCTTACACGTCATGCAAGCGAAGTCATTGTTATTCACAGGAGAGAAGATCTGAGGGCATCAAAGATAATGCAGGACAGAGCAAAAGCAAATCCTAAGATCAGTTTCATGTTTGATACAGTTGTGGAAGAAATTCTTGGTAAGGTCGAAGGTGAAAGAAAAGTTGTTACCGGAGTCAGAATCAAAAATATAAAAACAAATGAAGTTTCTGAATTAGATTGTTCAGGGTTTTTTACTGCAATTGGTCACGAACCGAATTCAAAAGTTTTCAAAGGTATACTTGATATGGATGAAAACGGTTATCTCATTACAAAAAAATCTACAAGTGAAACAAATGTTGATGGTGTATTTGCATGCGGTGATGTGCAGGACAATTATTACAGGCAAGCAGTAACAGCAGCGGGTACAGGCTGTATGGCTGCCATAGATGCAGAGCGTTACCTGGAAATGAAAGAGTATGAAGAGAGAGCAATTAACAGTTAGTAGCTATGTTTCACTTCTCTCAACAATTAATAATTTATAATTTATAATTTATAATTAACTATATGCCTTACTACCATAAGCTCGGACGAATTCCCCAAAAGAGACATACACAATTCAGGCAACCTGACGGCTCGTTATATAAAGAAGAGCTTTTTTCCACAATAGGATTTGACAGCGTTTACACAAATGCTTATCACATCAATTCACCCGCTAAAATAAAAAGTATATCGGATAAAGTTGAAACTGTGGTCATCGAAGAATGGAAAGATGCTTCACTGAGACCATACCATTTCAGAACCAAGCCGGCGATAAAAGAGGGCGATGCTCTTAGCGGAAGAAAGCCGATCATGTTTAACAATGATGTCGTAATGAGTGTATGCCGACCTTCGGAGCAGATGAATTATTTTTACAAAAATGCTTTATGCGATGAAGTGATATTTATTCATGTAGGAGAAGGCGAATTACAGACAAACCTCGGATATTTGAAATTCAAGGAAGGTGATTACATTGTAATACCCCGTGGAATAATTTATAAGCTTGTTCATCAAACCGAAGAAGCAAGATATCTCATCTTTGAATCAAACGGTCCTATTACAACTCCTAAACGTTACCGCAATCCTCACGGTCAGCTTATGGAACATTCACCATACTGCGAGCGTGATATTTATGCTCCTGATCAGCTTGTAACCTTTGATGAGAAAGGTGATTTTGTGATCAAGGTAAAGAAGGGTGAAAAAATTGTTTCAATACATTATGAGTTTCATCCGTTTGATGTTGTCGGCTGGGACGGATTTTATTTTCCGTGGATATTCAACATTAATGATTTCATGCCCATCACCGGAAAGATCCACATGCCTCCGCCTATTCATCAGACCTTCGCGGCGCCGGGCTTTGTAATATGTTCATTCTGTCCCCGACTTCTTGATTACCATCCTCTTGCAGTTCCAATCCCATACAATCACAGCAACCTTGATTCCGATGAAATGCTTTATTATGTCGATGGTAATTTTGCAAGCAGAAAGGGAATTGACTTCGCATCAATAAGTCTGCATCCAAATGGTATTCCTCACGGTCCTCATCCCGGAACAGTCGAAGCTAACCTTGGTAAGAAAGAAACTCTTGAGACAGCCGTAATGATGGATACTTTCCGCCCGCTAAAGCTTACAACTTACGCCCGGCAAATGAATGATCCCGTTTACTATCTGAGTTGGAATGATTCTGAACCTATCGAACTGATAAACGAAGGCCAGTAAATACAATTACTAATTACTAATTACTAATTACTAATTACTAATTACTAATTACTAATTACTAATTACTAATTACTAATTACTAATTACTATTTACTAATTACTAATTACTATTTACTAATTACTAATTGCTAATTACTAATTACTAATTGCTAATTGTTTTTTAAAGATCTTTGCTTATATGAATACTTTGTTAAGAATAATATTCTGCTGAATTGAAAATAAATGAAGAGCATTTATCCGTCAGAAAAACTGCACGTTATCATACTAATAGTCCAACGTCAAAGATCACCTCAGTTAATTTTGTGATCCATGGATATGCAACCCTCGCTAAAAATTTCATTACTGAATTCAATTTTCTCGAAAACGATAATACTCTTATCATAGCTCCGGAAGGTTTATCAAAATTTTATTTTCGAAACAACATTGGCGCGTCATGGATGACAATTGAAGACAGAAGCAATGAGATCGAAGATTACATAGCTTATCTGGATGATCTCTTTAAAAAAATTCGGAGTGAGTATGATATTTCCGGGGCAAAGGTAAATCTGCTCGGTTTTTCGCAGGGAGTTCACACGGCTGCCCGTTGGTTTATTGGCAGTGAATATAAATTTGACAAGCTTGTCCTCTGCTCATCTGATTTCCCCAAGGATGCAAATTTTGAAAGACTTAAGTTAAGATTAAAAGATAATTCAAAAATGTTTTTTATTTACGGCACTAACGATAAGATAATTGAAAATAGTGCCTTTGAAAATGCCATGAAAATGCTGAGAGAAAACGAAATCAAATTTAGTCACACTACTTTCAAAGGCGGACATAACATTGATGCGGGGACAGTAAAAATGATATTGGAATAGATTTAAGCTTTCGATAAAAGAATTTTTTACAAAAAAAGCCCGCACATTTCTGAGCGGGCTCTTTTTTGTTTCGAAAATTTATTTATTTATTACTGACCGAGATATGACTTCAATGCTTTACTTCTTGACGCCTGTCTTAATCTTCTGATTGCTTTCTCTTTGATCTGTCGAACTCTTTCACGAGTAAGTTTGTACTTATCACCAATCTCTTCAAGTGTAAGCGGATTCTCTTTCTCAAGACCGTAATAAAGCTTCACAACTTCTTTTTCTCTTTGTGATAATGTATCAAGCGCCCTGTCTATTTCTATTCTCAATGAATCTTTTAACAACGCAACATCAGGCATCTTTTCCTGTTTATCAGGCATAATGTCTATCAGCTTGGTATCTTCACCATGAATACTTGGAGCGTCCATGGAAACGTGCCCTCCTGAATTCTTAAGTGTTTCCTGAACTTCATAAACGCTCATATCAAGTTTTTCAGCGATCTCAAGTACGTTTGGAACTCTCTCATTCTTCTGCTCAAGCTCACTTATAGTCTTTGCAATTTTACTTTTCTGTTGTACAATATTCAAAGGTAGTCTTACAACTCTCGACTGCTCCGCAAGTGCCTGAAGTATTGACTGCCTTATCCACCATACTGCATAAGAAATAAATTTAAATCCTCTTGTTTCATCAAACTTCTTGGCAGCTTTAATCAAACCGAGATTGCCTTCATTAATAAGATCATTTAATGATAAGCCCTGATTTTGATATTGTTTTGCCACGCTGACAACGAATCTTAAATTTGCTTTTACCAATAGATCCAATGCTTTCTTATCACCTTTCTTTATTCTCTTCGCGCAATCAATCTCCTGGCTAACTGTAAGGGGTGTCGTCTTGCTGATCTCTTTTAAATAAATATCGGTAGACTGGTTTTCGCGGCTTGTATATTGTTTACCTAATTTCATATTTTGGATTTTTTAAAATTTTAATATTTGTTCAGCCGTATCGCTGGCTATTATAATTTCTTTATTGATTAATTTCACGTTAAAAATTTTTGAGATGTCTTTGTATCTGTTCATATTAGACGTAAGAAGAGGCAATTTGGTTTCTGAGCACATTGCTATAACTAATGCATCCCTAAAAGTGTTTCTTAAACTTTTTTTTTTATCGCGATATTGACTTCGCTTATTCTCAACGAATACCGGAAAGGTATTCCAAGTATTGCAACATTAACAAGAAGATTCTTTGCTTTTTCAAGCTCCGCAGCATTTTTACACCGTGCGAATATTTCAGAAGCATTGATCACCGATGTAAAACAAGTATTAAATAACATTAGACATTTTTCTAATACTGCATTTACCGGTGGTGTGCTTTTTTTCTTTGCCGGATCGATCAGAATATCCGTATCAAAAAAAATTTCAAACTTACTTTTCACTTAATATTTAACTTATTAATAAAAGACGGGGATAATTTTTACGGTTTCTATTAAATTAATTAAGCCCGACAACATCATTACCGGGCTTGAATTCAAAAAATAAAATTTTTATAAAAATGTGAGCTTACTTTACTCTACGTTGCCAAGAAAATCTATTTTATCTTCCTTGTGAAGAGTTACAAGCGCTTTCTTTCTGTCAGCTCTGTATCCCTCGAATCTGCCCTTCTTAGTCATCTGTGACTTTCTCTTTCCTTTTGAAACGAGAGTCCTCACACCTTTGACTCTTACTCCGAACTTTTTCTCAACTGCTCTTTTAATTTCAATTTTATTGCAGTCTCTGCCAACTTCAAATGCATATAGATTTAGGGTTTCCTGCATTAAAGTATTTTTTTCCGTAATCAGAGGTCTTACTAAAATTATTTTCATTTTTAATTGATTAAACTTTTACACAATACATCTACTGCTGATCTCTGAAGAAGTAAAAGCTTGTTATTCAAAAGATCATAGGTAGCGGCTTTATCTGAAATCAACACATTTAGCTTTTCAATATTTCTTCCTGATCTGTAAACATTATCATTCTTTTCAGCAACCAAAAGAAGAGTCTTCTTATCTTCGATCTTCAGTGACTTCAGAATATTAAAAAGATCCTTTGTCTTTGGAGATTCAAAGGTAAAATCTTCAATGATCATGATTTCATTTTCCTTTGCCTTTATGCTCAATGCGCTCTTACGTGCAAGTCTGGCAACTTTCTTAGGAATGATCAGCTTATAAGTGTGAGGTTTTGGTCCGAATATATTACCACCGCCGACCATTATCGGGGATCTGCTTGTACCCTGACGCGCTCTGCCGGTTCCCTTCTGTCTGAAAGGCTTCTTTCCGCCTCCTCTTACTTCACTTCTGCCTTTTGTCTTATGAGTACCCTGTCTTTGATTTGACAGATAAGTTCTTACTGCCTGATAAATGACATGCTGGTTTGGCTCAACTTCAAATACTTCTTTTGGTAAACTTATTGTCTGCCCTGATTCAGAGCCGTCAAGTTTATAAACTTTTAATTCCATTTTTAATTTTTATAGATTTCTACTAATCCGGAAATTGCTCCGGGAACTGCACCTTTAATAAGTATCAGGTTTGAATCATTGAAAACTCTTACAACTTTAAGATTTCTAACGGATATTGTATCGCCGCCCATTCTTCCTGCCATTCTTTGCCCTTTGAAAACCCTTGAAGGGTATGAACTTCCGCCGATTGATCCGGGAGCTCTTTCCCTGTCGCTTTGACCGTGGGTTCTCACACCTCCGGCAAATCCGTGACGCTTAACAACTCCCTGAAATCCCTTACCTTTGGATACACCTGTAACTTTTACTGTATCACCTTCCTTAAACATGTCTACTTTGATCACATCGCCTTCTTTGAGATCACCCAAAGAAAAATCCCTTACCTCTTTTAACTTTCTCAGATTCGGAGTTTTAACTTTTTTGAACTTGCCCTGAAGAGGTTTGGTCGTATGCTTGTCTTTCTTCTCTTCAAATCCAAGCTGCACAGCTTCATATCCGTCTCTTTCCTTTGTCCTTATCTGTGTAATATGACAAGGACCCGCTTCAATTACAGTGCAGGGGACAGCATTTCCGTCTGCCTGAAAGACAGTTGTCATGCCGATTTTTTTTCCTAATATACCTATCATCTTTTTAAATATTTGTTCTGGTTTTAGAATTATACTTTGATTTCTATGTCTACTCCGCCGGGCGGGTCTAACTTAGTTAAAGCATCAATAGTCTTGTTTGATGAATTCAAAATGTCTATCAATCTTTTGTGTGCACGTGTTTCAAACTGCTCGCGTGATTTTTTATCAACATGAGGTGATCTTAAAACAGTGTAAACGTTTTTCTTTGTCGGTAATGGTATCGGACCGCTCACGATAGCACCCGTAGATTTAATCGTTTTGATTATTCTCTCTGTCCATTTGTCTAACAACGAATGGTCATAGGACTTTAATTTGATTCTGATTTTTTGTGATGCCAACTTAATTATTTTTTTTAAAATTTGTCTTAATACTATTCAAGGATTTTTGTTACAACACCGGCACCAACTGTTCTTCCACCTTCTCTGATTGCGAATTTTAATCCGTCTTCCATCGCGATCGGGGTGATCAATTCAACTATCAGCTTTTCAACATTATCACCGGGCATAACCATCTGTATTGTTTCAGGTAAATGAACAACACCTGTTACGTCAGTTGTTCTGAAATAAAACTGAGGTCTGTAGTTTGTGCTGAACGGTGTGTGTCTTCCGCCTTCTTCTTTTGCTAAAATGTAAACCTGAGCTTCAAATTTCTTGTGCGGTGTGATTGAGCCTGACTTCGCAAGAACCATTCCTCTTTCGATTTCAGTTTTATCAACACCTCTTAATAACAATCCGCAGTTAAATCCTGCTACTGCTTCATCAAGTTCTTTGTTAAACATTTCAGCTCCGGTTACAACTGTTTTTTTCTTTGCACCAAGACCAATCAGTTCTACTTCCTCACCAACTTTTACTTTTCCTCTTTCAATTCTTCCCGTAGCAACTGTTCCTCTACCTGTAATGGAGAACACGTCTTCAACAGGCATTAAAAATGTCTTGTCAATATCTCTCTTCGGCTGAGGTATGTAAGAATCAACTGCTTCCATAAGATTATATATTGGCAGAAGTCTTTCATCATCCACTGTGGATGCAGGATCAACACCCGCCTCCATTGCTTTTAATGCGCTTCCTCTTACGATAGGAATATCATCTCCGGGATAATCATAACTGTTTAAAATGTCTCTCAACTCTGATTCAACAACTTCCAGCAATAATTCTGCATCTTCTGCAGTCTTTTCCTGCTGATATATTATGTCAACTTTATTTAAAAATACTACAATAGCAGGAACACCAACTTGTCTTGCAAGTAAAATATGCTCTTTTGTCTGAGGCATAGCTCCGTCAGTAGCAGCCACAACAACTATTGCACCGTCCATCTGCGCTGCACCTGTGATCATATTCTTGATATAATCAGCATGTCCCGGACAATCAACGTGAGCATAATGTCTGTTAGCAGTTTCATATTCTACGTGAGCTGTTGCGATCGTAATTCCTCTTGCTCTTTCTTCCGGCGCCTTATCAATCGAATCAAAAGCTCTTACTTTAGAAAAACCTTTTTTTCCAAGAGCCATTGTTATTGCAGCAGTCAGTGTTGTTTTGCCGTGATCAACGTGTCCGATCGTGCCAATGTTTATGTGTGGTTTAGTTGCAGTATATTTCTCTTTAGCCATTTTATTTATTTCTCCTTAAAGCTATTAATTAATTAATTTTTATTTTAAATGGTTTACTTTATTTCTTAATTTCTTTCGCATAAAAACTATCAATTGATCATTGATAATTAATAATTAAAATAAGTGGGTCAGGGAGGAATTGAACCTCCCACCTCGTGCTTATAAGGCACGCGCTCTAACCATCTGAGCTACTGACCCTGTTATGGATCTGATGGAAAATTTTCTTATAAAGTAAAAACTCTTTATTATAAGAAATTTTTTATAGTGCGGCTTAAGTGTCTGATTGACGAGTTATACTCCGGTAATTTACCGGAACTGACCCTTATAAAATATTTTAAAGAACGATTTTTATTAAACTTACTATTATGAAACTTTTTCTTTTCCTTTTACTTTTTCAATGATCTGATCTGAAATACTCCTAGGAGCTTCATCATAATGCGAGAACTGCATACTGTATATCGCTCTTCCCTGTGTCATTGATCTCATTGTTGTAGCATAACCAAACATTTCCGAAAGCGGAACCAAAGCCTTGATTACCTGTGCATCACTTCTTTGTGACATTCCTTCTATCCTTCCTCTTCTTGAGCTAAGATCTCCCATAACATCACCCATATAATCTTCAGGAGTTACTACTTCAACTTCCATTATCGGTTCAAGTATTACTGGGTTTGCTTTTCTTGCGCCCTCTTTAAAAGCCATCGAACCTGCGATCTTAAATGCCATCTCTGATGAGTCAACATCATGGAATGAACCATCAAATAATTTTACCTTTATGTCTTCAACAGGATATCCGGCTAATACACCATTTTTCATTGCCTCTTCAATACCGTCTGCAACGGGATTGATGTATTCTTTTGGAATAGAACCGCCAACGATTCCATTTTCAAAAACAAATCCTTTGCCCTTTTCACCCGGTTCAATCTCAATCCAAACGTGACCAAATTGACCTCTACCACCTGACTGCCTGACAAATTTTCCTTCCTGTATAACTTTCTTTTTAATAGTCTCTTTATATGCAACCTGTGGATTACCAACATTTGCTTCAACCTTGAACTCTCTTTTCAATCTGTCTACAATAATATCCAAATGAAGCTCACCCATTCCTGAGATCAGTGTCTGACCTGTTTCTTCATCAGTCTTAACTCTGAATGTCGGATCCTCGTCAGATAGCTTTGAAAGTGATTCACCAAGTTTATCATGATCAGCTTTTGTTTTAGGCTCAATCGCAATTGAAATAACCGGTTCAGGAAATATGATTTTTTCCAGCACGATAGGATCGCTTTCATCGCAAAGAGTATCACCTGTCTTCGTAAATTTTAATCCGACTGCCGCTGCTATATCACCGCAGTAAACTTCCTTTAGATCTTCACGGCTGTTTGCATGCATCTGAAGAAGTCTGCTGAATCTTTCCTTCTTACCTGCAATTGAATTATAAATATAACTTCCCGCACTTGCTTTACCTGCGTAAACTCTGAAGAATGTCAATTTACCTACAAACGGATCGGTCATTATTTTAAATGCAAGAGCTGTGAACTTCTCTTCATCATTAACTTTTCTTACAATATGGTCATCCGTGTGTAAATGGTGCCCTTCAACATCACCAACATCCAAAGGAGAAGGAAGAAGATCTACAACTTTATCAAGTAAATTCTGTACACCTTTGTTTTTAAAAGAGGATCCAAGCAAAACAGGAATAATCTTTACATCAATTGTAGCTTGCCTTAAAGCTGCTAATATCTCTTTTTCACTTATATCTTTTCCATCAAGAAATTTCTCTAACAAAGTATCATCTACATCAGCAACTGCTTCAAGCAGTTTATGTCTGTATTCTCTTGCCTGCTCTTTTAATGAATCCGGAATTTCAACATCTTCGAATGTTGCTCCGAGAGTTTCCTCATTGAACATTCTGGCTCTCATCGTGATCAGATCAATAATTCCATTAAACATATCACCCTGCCCGATAGGCAAATGAATAGGAACTGCGTTTGCTTTCAGCCTGTCTTTCATCATATCGATTGCATGAAAAAAGTCAGCTCCGGTTCTGTCCATTTTATTAACGAAGGCTATTCTCGGTACTTTGTATTTATCAGCTTGTCTCCAAACCGTTTCAGACTGTGGCTCAACACCACCAACTGAACAAAACAAAGCAACGGCTCCGTCAAGAACTCTGAGTGATCTTTCAACTTCAGCAGTAAAGTCAACGTGTCCGGGTGTATCAATTATATTGATCCTGTGGTTATTCCATGAGCATGTTGTAGCAGCAGAAGTAATTGTTATGCCTCTTTCTTTTTCCTGCTCCATCCAGTCCATCGTCGCCGCACCTTCGTGTACTTCACCAATCCTGTGCAATTTTCCGGTATAATATAAAATTCTTTCCGTCGTAGTGGTTTTTCCGGCATCAATGTGCGCCATAATACCAATGTTTCTTGTCTTATCTAATGATACTTGCCTTGGCATATTATTATTTAACTCGTTTTATTATTTTTAAAATTGGGTAATGTTACCATTTAAAATGTGCAAAAGCCTTATTTGCTTCAGCCATTTTGTGAACATCTTCTTTCTTTTTCACTGAGCTTCCTTCACCTACTGCCGCAGCCATAAGTTCATTTGCAAGTCTTAATGACATTGATTTTTCATTTCTTGCTCTTGAATATGTAAGTAACCATTTAATCGCCAATGCTATTCTTCTGTCCGGTCTGACTTCAGTTGGAACCTGGTAATTCGATCCTCCGACTCTTCTTGATCTTACTTCAAGTGACGGCTGAACATTGTTTACAGCTTTCTTAAAAATATCAAGCGGCTGGTCTTTGGTTTTGTCAGCTATAATTTTAAACGCATCATACATTATTCCCTGTGCTACCTGCTTCTTACCGTCTTCCATCAAACTGTTAATGAATCTGCCTATCAAAATGTCATTATATCTTGGATCAGGTCTTCTGATTCTTTTTTCTGCTCGTTTTCTTCTCATTGAAAATTAAAGATATTAAAATGAATTAGTTTATGTAAAATTAGCTTGCTGCTGTCTTAGCTTTCTTTGTTCCATACTTCGACCTGCCCTTTTTTCTGTTAGCTACTCCGGCAGTATCCAAAGCTCCTCTGATAATATGATATCTTACACCCGGAAGATCTTTTACTCTTCCGCCTCTTATCAATACTATTGAGTGTTCCTGTAAATTGTGACCTTCACCCGGAATGTAGGCTGTTACCTCTATACCGTTTGTTAACCTTACTCTTGCAACTTTTCGCAGCGCTGAATTCGGTTTCTTGGGAGTAGATGTATAAACTCTGGTGCAAACCCCTCTCTTTTGCGGACATGAATCCATCGCAGGAGCTTTGCTCTTTGAGATTATTTTCTTTCTACCTTTTCGGATTAATTGATTTATTGTAGGCAATTATAGTTTGGCTATTTATTATGGAAACATATAAAATACTAATTTTAAAATTTTTAGTCAATCAATTTAGTTGTATAGACCGAGAATTTTTTTAATCACAATGAATCTCACCACTTATGCATAGTTATGTCAAAATACTGATTTGAATAATTTGCCAAACAGCAGGAATTTTTGCCCGGATTGAATAAGAAATGTTGCTTCTTCCTTCGCAAGGGGTTGAATATTTATAATTTATTGTAAATTAGCTTTTTAAACCCAAACTAACCTTACCAAAAGATTTCCCGGAAACTTTGGTTTGATCCAATATAATTTGTTTGAGTTAAAGAATTTTTACTTTTGCTGTATTTAATCGTTTATTACTTTTTACTACACTAATTGCCAGTGCTGTCCAAAACATTTTTATCAACACTTAAAGGTTTTAAATTAATCAGCAAACAGGATAATCATTATTGTTTTAAAAAGAACCAGCCATTGATCTGAATTTCCGGCAATTTATCACCAGCGGGAAACTTTTCTTTGCAAAGCTTTCTGGCGCCTGTCCCGCAATGCTTTTATGCTGGAGTTTTTCAAAAGAAAGGGTACTTAATCGAAACTAAAATTTTCATTTTCTAAATCACATTGTTTTGGACGGATGTGACTAATTGCATTAAAAATTTCAATTTATAAATTACTTTTCAAAAACTTTTTAAATATATTTATTCACTTACAATAATCCTTTTCAAAAAACCGGCTAGTATTAATATGTCAGAGTATATTCATTTACATAATCATTCCCATTATTCATTATTAGACGCCATCTCAACGATAGAAGGGCTTGTAGACGCTGCTGTTGAACACAAGATGCCTGCTGTCGCACTTACCGATCACGGTGTGATGTACGGGATAATGGAGTTTTACAAAAAAGCAAAAGCAAAAAATATAAAACCGATCATAGGCTGTGAAGTTTATGTAGCACAGTCGGGAACAAGATTTGACAAAGCGAAAAGAAATATTAAATCTCTTGAAGAAGTTGAGGAAAAAAATCTTGAAAACTCGGACGGTCTTACTTCGTCAAATATAAATTATGCCCATCTTATTCTTCTGGCAAAAAATGAAACCGGTTACAAAAATCTCATACGGCTTACATCGATCGGACACACCGAAGGATATTATTACAAGCCGCGTATCGACCTTGAAGTTCTTGCAAAATACAGCGAAGGACTTGTTGCAACTTCAGCCTGCGCCGGAGGAGTAATATCATGTTACATTACACGGAATGATCTGAAGACAGCCGAGAAGATGACGGGAATTTACAAAGATATTTTCGGAGATGACTTTTATCTCGAGATCCAGGATCACGGTATCGCTGCCGAAAAGAAAGTAATGGAATCTATGCCCGGAATTGCAAAAAAATTCGGGCTGAAACTGATCGTAACAAATGATGTTCATTACATTAAAAAAGAACATGCGATCGCTCATAACATCTACCTTAACTTAAGCGCTAAACAATCCGCAAAGAGCTACCGCAATGCTGATAATAATGAGGTTCTCACAAACCTGCGCTACGGCACTGATCAGATCTACTTCAAATCAGCTCAGGAAATGTGCCGGCTATTCAAAGACTTTCCTGAAGCCCTGCGTTCAACTCTTGAAGTAACGGAAAAGTGTAATGTCGATCTCGATACGACGAAGAACTTCATGCCCAATTATAAGATACCTGAAGAAGAAAAAAAATCTGTCAAAACTTTTGATGACTATCTTAAGAAGCTTTCGAATGAGGGCATGAAAGGCAAATTTGAAAATGTGACGACCGAAATTCAGGAAAGATTGGATTTCGAGCTTGAAGTAATAAAGAAGATGAATTTTTCAGGGTACTTTCTGATAGTAAAGGATTTTATTGATTATGCAAAAAGCATCGGTATCATTGTTGGTCCTGGAAGAGGAAGTGCGGCGGGAAGTCTTGTTTGCTTCTGCATTGGGATAACCAACGTCGATCCATTGAAATATGATCTGCTCTTCGAAAGATTTCTGAATCCGGAAAGAGTATCAATGCCCGATATTGACATTGATTTTCAGGATGACCGCAGAGAGGAAGTTATACAATATGCAAAGGATAAGTACGGAGAAAATTCGGTTGCGCAGATAGTCACATTCAATAAGCTTGCACCGCGCGGGGTTTTGAAAGACGTGGGCAGAGTTTTGAATTTTCCATTTCAGGAAATAAATGATCTCACAAAAACGATCCCGATCATTTTCGGAAAGGTAAAGAAGCTCAGCGAGTGCATGAAGGAAGAACCGGACTTTAAAAAATATTTTGATACAGGTGATAATTTTCAGAAAGAGGAAAAACAAAAGTTGTATAACTACTGTCTCGTTCTTGAGAATCTTAATAAGAATTCTTCCATACATGCATCAGGAGTCGTGATCGCCCCCGGAAACGTGACTGATTATGTACCTTTGTCAAAAGTCACAGGTGAAGACAATGTTTTCTGCACACAGTATGACATGAATCAGCTTGAAGATGCGGGACTTATTAAAATTGACTTCCTCGGTCTGAAAGAGCTTAAGGTTTTAGGTAGAGCCCTCGCACTGATCAATAAAAGGTACGATAAAAATCTGACCATTGACGACATCCCTCTTGACGATGAGAAGACTTATGAATTATTCTCAGCAGGTTCGACCGTAGGGATCTTTCAGTTTTCAAAAAGTAAAATGCGCGAGTATCTTGCCAAGCTGAAACCGAAGAACATCAATGATCTTGCCGCGATGAACGCGTTGTACAGACCGGGACCGATGAAGCTGATTCCCGATTTCATTGACAAGCGTTTCGGAAGGAAGCCGATAACATATCTGCATCCGAGTATGGAAAATACATTGAAGGAAACATACGGTATCATCGTGTATCAGGAGCAGGTAATGCAGATCGCTCGGGACGTCGCGGGCTTTTCGCTTGCCGAAGCAGATAACATGAGAAAGGCGATGGGTAAGAAGATCAAGTCGAAGATGATCGAGATAAAGGAGAAATTCATTAGCGGCGCAGTCAGGAATAATGTTGCAAAAAAAGTTGCTGTTGAGATATTCGATCTGATGCTGGACTTTGCCGATTACGGTTTCAATAAATCTCACGGTGTGGCTTATTCAATACTTGCTTTCTACACATCTTATCTTAAGACACATTACCCGCTTGAGTTTCTTACAATTTCAATGGCTTGCAGAAAAGATGATGAGACCGAGCTGCAACAGCTTGCTAACGAATGTAAGAAAATGAAGATCAAGCTTCGTGCGCCTGATGTCAATGAAAGTGAAACTGATTTTGCAACAAGATATTTTGACACGGGAGAAATTGTCGGGGAAATTCTCTACGGGCTCAGTGCAATAAAAAATGTAGGCGAAAAAGCCGCGCAGAATATTATTGACGAAAGAAATAAAGGCGGAAGATATACAGGGCTTATAGATTTTCTCAAGAGAGTTGACCTGCGTCTTGTAAATAAAAAAGCCGTCGAGAATCTGATCTTCTCCGGAGCATTTGATTCCGTTGAACTGAACAGGAACAAGCTTTTCCTTAATATGGAAAGAGCTACCGGGTATTCTCAA